>Ga0207433_10000712_pt1 | contig 75525 bp, 78 predicted proteins | sample YelNatPaOPGAMG01_FD_187559 | JGI IMG/M metagenome (GOLD analysis project Ga0207433, IMG submission 187559) | Hot spring thermophilic microbial communities from Obsidian Pool, Yellowstone National Park, USA - OP-RAMG-01 (SPAdes) (version 3) | ecosystem: Environmental > Aquatic > Thermal springs...
CCAATGGGGGGACAATATTTTTGGATGAAGTAGGGGATATGTCGCCTGCACTTCAGGTTAAACTTCTTCGAGTCCTCCAGGAGAAGGAGTATGAGCCTTTGGGTTCAACTACTCCAAGAAAAACTGATGTTCGGATTATTGCGGCAACCAATAAAGATCTTTCAAGACTTGTAAATGAAGGTAAATTCAGAGAGGATCTTTTTTATAGGCTCAATGTTGTAAAAATTGAGCTTCCGCCTTTAAAGGAGAGGAGGGAGGATATACCTTTGCTTATTGATGCATTTATTCAAAAGTTTAATGCTAAAATGGGGAGGCAAATCGCTGGTTTGACTGAGGAGGCTCTTAGGTTATTGATGAGATATGATTACCCTGGAAATGTGAGGGAACTTGAAAACATTATAGAACATGCTTTTGTTCTTTGTAGAGGGAGTCGAATCGATTTGGATTGTTTGCCCAAAGAGTTGGTGATGAGGGAAGAGGAGAGGGGTTCATTAGTATTATCGAAGGGAGAGGGTCCGATTGAGAGGGCTGAGGCGGAGATAGTGAGGAGGGTATTGGAAAAGAATATGGGGAACAGGGTTAAGACGGCGAAGGAGCTGGGAATTAGCAGGGCGACGTTATGGAGGAAGATGAAGAGGTATGGGTTAGCATGATTAGTATCAATTTTGAAACAAAAATGTTTCATAGGTATCAAGTTTGAAACATAATTTAATTAAAAATCTTACCTTTACATTTCCTTAAAGGTTTATAACTTCTTAGAACTACAGCTCATTTCTGATCTATATCATTTCTGGCATCTATTTTGCTTTAAATAAAAGAGGAATGAAGATTGCGATTCCGATTTTTGGAACGAGGGTTTCTCCAAGGTTTGATGTTTGTCCTGAGCTTTGGATTGTAGAGTTTCGGGGTGGGAAGTTGGAGAATGAGGGTAGGTTTTCGATGGAGGGACTCAATCTTCAGCAGAGGCTTGATCATCTTACCTCGAATGGGGTTGATAAGTTAATCTGTGGGGGAATTGACAATCTCTGTATAGATCATCTTGGAGAAAGAGGGATTGAGGTTATTCATAATGTTGCAGGAGAAGCGGGCGAAGTGTTGGCTCTTTTTTTAAAGGGGGCACTTAGGCCAGGGTTTTATTGTAAGAGAAAGAGAGAAAGAGGTTTTTATTGTTGGAGGAGAGTATTTCAAGGAAGGAGGAGCGTTAATGGCAGAAGGAAGATGTGAAAAGGATCAGATATGCGAGACATGTAATCAGTCAAGTTCTTGTAGTGAACAGGAAAAGGAGGCTCATAGTCAGGAGAGGTTGAGGTTTAATCTTTCCCATATTAGGCATCGGATTATGGTTATGAGCGGAAAGGGTGGAGTTGGGAAAAGCACTGTAGCAGCGAATCTTGCAGTATCCCTTTCTTTAGATGGACTCGATGTTGGTCTTCTGGATGCAGATATTCATGGGCCTAACATCCCTAAGATGTTAGGGGTTGAGAGTCGGCAGGTGATAGGTTCTAAAAATGGGATTATTCCTATAGAACTCTTTCCAAATCTTAAGGTGATTTCTATGGGTTTTTTCTTAGGGGATCAGGATAATCCTGTGGTATGGAGGGGTCCTATTAAGCACAATGCGATTAGCCAATTTCTTGGTGAAGTGGAGTGGGGATATCTTGATTTTCTTATAGTAGATTTACCACCTGGAACAGGAGATGAGCCATTAAGTGTAGCTCATCTCATTAAGAATGTTGATGGAGCAATCGTTGTCACAACTCCTCAGGATGTTGCTCTCCTTGATTCTCGAAAGGCTGTTACATTTAGTAGGATACTTGGTATTCCTGTAATTGGGATAGTGGAGAACATGAGTGGGTTAATTTGTCCTCATTGTGGAAAAGAGATTTCTCTTTTTAAGAGAGGTGGGGGAGAGAAGGCGGCCGAGGATTTAAGAGTACCTTTTCTTGGGAGGGTTCCTATTGATCCTGAGATGGTTGTTGATTGTGATCGGGGGATGCCGTTTGTGATGGCTCATCCTGATTCTGAGGCAACAAAGGCATTTAAAAAGATCGCCGATCGTTGCAAGGAGTTTGTAAGGTTTAGAGAGATTGAGAAAAAATTAGAGATGGAGAAATTTCCTTATAATTTCAAGAGGGAGGAGGAGAAGAAGAGATGAGAAGGATAGCATTGGCTTCAGAGGATGGTTTTGGTCTTGAAGGGAGTGTAAGTGCTCATTTTGGGAGGTGTCCTTATTATACTTTTGTTGATGTGGAGGGAGGTAAAATCTTGGGATTTGAGGTGGTCAAGAATCCTTACTACGCAAATCATCAGCCCGGGGTAATCCCTCAATTCATCCACTCTCAAAGGGCAAATGTAATGATTGCAGGAGGAATGGGGCCGAGGGCAATTGATTTTTTTAATCAATTTGGAATTGATGTAGCCACAGGGGTTCAGGGTAAGGTGAGGGATATTGTTGAGGCTTATCTTCGAGGTGAAATCAAAGGGATTGTTTCGTGTGAACATCATGGGCATGACCATGGATGCGAGGAGGAAGGGCGATGAAGATTGCTGTCAGTTCCACAGGTAAAACTCTTGATTCTCAGGTTGATCCAAGGTTTGGGAGATGTGAGTATTTTATTTTTATTGATCCGGAGACAATGGAATTTGAGGCTTTTGAGAATGAGGGTTTGATGTCAAGGGGAGGTGCAGGTGTTCAGGCTGCACAATTTATTTCCCAAAAAGGAGCAAAGGCTCTCATTACAGGAAATATAGGACCTAATGCAGCATCTGTTCTTTCAGCATCTGGAATCAAAGTATATTTGGTTTCTGGTGGCACGATAAAGGAAGTGGTTGATGCTTACCGATCTGGGAGTCTGAGGGAGGTTAGTGGAGCAACAGTTCCACCACACTTTGGTATGGGAAGACCAAGGAGTTATTAAATTTAAATAATGAGCAACCAATCACGAATCACGTAACATGATTCACGATAATGAAAGGAGGGATGATTATGCCATATGGTATGGGACCTATAGGATTGAGACGTTATCCTTATTGGTTTGGTAGAGGGTGGTGTTGGAATCCATGGTGGTATGGAGTATCTTTTCCTCCATGGGGACGTCCCACTAAGGAAGAGGAGATTCGATTTCTTGAGGAAGAAGCCAATTTCCTTCGAGAGGAATTAAGTGAGATTGAGAAAAGGCTTGAAGAGTTGAGGAAATAATTGTGACTTTGGTTGTGAATCATCAATCAGAATGCATTTAACGACTCACGCATCACCCAATAGAAAGGAGGTGTTTTTATGCCAGGATTTGATGGAACAGGACCAATGGGTCTGGGTCCAATGACTGGTGGAGGAAGAGGTTTCTGCGCGATACCATATAGGGCTTATGCACATTTTAGATTTGGGTATCCGGGACCGTACTATCCTCCAATTAGTGGGTACCCATTCTATGGTCCTGTTTTTGGTGCAGGTCGTGGTGGTATTCCGTGGGGTGGAGGTCGTGGAAGGGTATTTGGTGGCGGGCGAGGTTTCCGTCGTTGGTGGTGGTAAAAAAAAGGGTTGCATGAGGACGACGATGGAGACCTGGGGGATTGGAGTTCCAATCCTCCAAGCCCTTACCTGAAAAAAAAGGAGGTAATTAATATGCCAAGAGGTGATGGAACAGGTTCCCCTTGGGGGAGCGGTCCAGGAATGGGTAGAGGAGCGGGAATGTGAGGGTCATGAATGGGAAGAATGGGTGGATCCAGAGCAGGTGCCGGTCCAGGAGGAGATTGTGTATGTCCAAAATGTGGCACAAAGATGATCAGGAAGTAGTTTGAGTTATGGAGAACAAAGAAGGAGAAGTAAAATTAGAATACAAACTGGTAAGAGACATTGTGCAAGAAAACCCAAAATTTTGTGAAATCCTCAAAAGATATTTCGGTGAGGATTGTTTGAATAAGCCAGGGTTTAAAATAAAGACGCTTGAGATGGCTTGCATTCTTATAGGAATCGATCCAAAGAGATTACTGAAGGAATTTGAGAAAATCAACAATTGATAACATTATGTTTATACTGGAGCACTTCAATGGATAAGTCTTCAGTCGAACGGAAATATATTTTTGGCCCAGTTCCCTCAAGAAGGCTGGGGAGGTCTTTGGGAGTTGATCTTGTTCCATATAAGACATGCACATTTGATTGCATATATTGCGATTTGGGAAGGACCACTTTTAAAACAACCCTTCGAAAATCTTATATGTCAACCAAAGAAGTGCAGAGGGAGCTGAATCTCACATTATCCTCCTTAGAAAAGAAGCCAGATTATATTACGCTCTCCGGGTCAGGGGAGCCCACGCTCAATCAAAATATTGGAGAGATCATTCACACCATCAAGCATTTGACTTCCATTCCTTTGGCGGTTTTAACGAATGGATCTTTGCTCTCTTATGAAGAAGTCAGAAAAGATTTGGTTGAAGCTGATGTTGTTCTTCCTTCTCTGGATGCGATTACTCCAACCGTTTTTGAACATATCAATAGGCCACATCCATCGTTAAAAATAAGTGAAATCATATCTGGTCTAATTGAATTTCGGAAAGAGTATCAGGGTCAGATATGGCTTGAGGTGGTTTTTTGTAGAGGTATCAATGATGGCAGGGAAGAAATTGATAGACTCAAGAAGGTGATCGAGAGGATCCAGCCTGATAGGGTTCAATTGAACACACCCGTCAGGCCTCCTGCTGAAGAATTTGCTTATCCATTAACGACCCAACAACTTGAAGATATAAGGGAAAAACTTGGAGATAAAGCAGAGATTATTACTGAGTTTGCTGCTCCTTTGGGAGAAGAATTTAATTCTGTTAAGGATACAGAGATTCTTAATTTGATTAAGAGGAGACCTTGTACAACGGAAGAGATTTCTAAGGCCCTTGGACTCCGAATGGATGAAGTTGTAAAACACTTAGATCATCTTACAAAAACAGGGGCAATCCGGTACCGAATATATGAGCATCGTTGCTATTACGAGAGTGCCTTAGGTACCTAAGAAGGTTCGGCAAAGTTATGTATCCTATTCTTTTAAAGATTGGAAGTTTTAGACTATATTCTTATGGTTTTTTTATCTTTATAGGATTTTTCTTTGGAGCTATTATTTCTATTTATAAAGTAAGAAGGTTAGGGATTAGAATAGCTTTTGAGAATGTGGCAGAATTATTTTTCTATTCGGTCATTTCTGCAATTCTTGGGGCAAGAATATTATTTGTCGTAGTGAACTTAAGTCTTTTTAGAAAAAATCCTTTACAAATTTTTAAGTTATGGGATGGTGGGCTGGTTCTTTATGGAGGGCTGATTCCTGCTGCGGTAATAGCAATATTCTATATGAAATGGTACAGATTGCCCTATTGGAAATTGGCAGATATAGTTTCACCCTCAATAGCTTTGGCATTATTTTGGGGAAAGATTGGTTGTTTCTCGGCAGGATGTTGTTACGGTAAAGAAACTTCTCTTCCCTGGAGAATTGTATTTAGAAATCCAGATTCTTTAGCCCGACTGAACATTTCGCTTCATCCTGTTCAGTTATACGAGGCTATGCTGGGTTTGGCCCTTTTTTTTTATCTTACTATTAAAGAAAAGAAGAAGGTCTTTGATGGCCAGATCTTCTTTCTCCTCATCCTTTTGTATTCCATTGTCCGATTTTTTTTAGAGATATTTAGAGGGGATCCAAGGGGATTTCTTATTGGAAATATATTGTCCATTTCCCAGGGAATAGGGATCATTTTAATGATTATTTCGATCGTAATGTTATCTTTTTTGAAAAAAACATTTATAAAATAAAAAAATAATGAGGCCGGGATGATTGTTGCAAATCGCAAATCACTTGATGAAATCCTGCAGATGATCAAGCCATATAAGAAGATTCTGCTTCTTGGTTGTAACGAATGCGTGACCGTCTGTGCTGTTGGCGGGGAGAGGGAGGTTGGAGCACTGGCATCGGAGTTGAGACTCTCCCGTGCAAAGAATGGGGAAGAGATTGAGGTCCGGGAGCAAATCCTTGAGCGCCAGTGTGACCCTGAGTACATCGATCAGATCCGTCCCTTTGTTGGAGACTATGAAGCAATCTTGTCGATGGCATGTGGTGCAGGGGTTCAATATGTAGCGGAGAAGTATAGGACGAAGCCAGTCTTACCGACTGTCAATACAACTTTCCTGGGAGCAGCAATTGAACGGGGAGTTTGGGCTGAGAGGTGTCAGGGATGTGGGACATGCATCCTTGATAAGACCGGGGGAATCTGCCCTATTGCGAGGTGTGCCAAGAGTTTGCTAAACGGGCCCTGTGGTGGGTCGACGAATGGAAAGTGTGAGGTGGACAGGGAAACCGATTGTGCCTGGCAGCTCATTATCGATCGACTCAAGGAACTCGGGCAGTTAGACCGATACGAGGAAATCATCCCTATAAAGGATTGGTCTACTTCAAGAGACGGAGGGCCACGCAAGAGGATAAGAGAGGATTTGAGGCTTTAACAAGGTCATATGGGTTTTTGTTTCATATAGTATACAGGAAAAGATATGATCATTTCAGTTGCAAGTGGTAAAGGGGGGACTGGAAAGACCACCATCGCTGTTAATTTGGCCCTTTCAATCTCCAAAGGGACTTGCCAATTGATTGACTGCGATGTGGAGGAACCGAACTCCCACCTATTTCTAAACCCCACCCTAAATAAGGTTACCTCTGTGGGAATTCCGGTCCCCCGAATTGATGAAACAAAGTGTACTTATTGTGGTAGATGTGCTCAGGTCTGTGAATATCATGCGATTGCTGTAATTTTAAAAACCATTCTCATTTTTGACGAACTCTGCCATGGGTGTGGGGCCTGTTCTTATCTATGCCCTGAGAAGGCAATTTTTGAAGTTGAGAGAGAGATCGGAATTGTCCAGGAAGGGAGTGCGAATGGAATCCCTTTTGTTAATGGAGTCCTAAATATTGGAGAACCAATGGCTTCTCCATTGATTCGAAAGGTTAAGGAGAGGATTCAAAAGGATAAGGTTGTGATTCTTGATGCCCCTCCGGGAACAGCCTGCCCTGTCATTGAAACCGTGAAGGGAAGCGATTTCTGTATTCTTGTGACAGAGCCCACTCCCTTTGGACTGAATGATCTGGAATTGGCAGTGGGAATGCTGGATAAACTTGGAATCCCGATTGGAGTAGTCGTCAATAAGGCGGATATTGGAGATCGGGAGGTCTGGGATTATTGCCAATCGAAAAATATTCCCATCCTCTTGGAAATCCCGATGGATCGGCAAATAGCGGAATCTTATTCAAGGGGGATTCCCATCGTTGTTGAGAATCCTTCTTATATTCCTCATTTTCTAAATCTATTTAAAAAGGTGGAGGAGTTATATGAGTCAAGTCAAAGAAAATGAACCCGATCTTCCAACAGAAGAGAGTTTGGATGATAATGTTGGTTATCTCGTTTATAACGAAATCCTGATCGACCATTTCTTGCATCCGAGGAATGTTGGGGAGATTGAAAATCCTGATGCGGTTGCAGTTGTGGGTGATCCTACCTGCGGCGATTTTATTAAAGTCTATCTCAAGGTGGAAGAGGGGAAGATATCTGCTTTCAAATTTTTAACCCAGGGATGTCCAGGGGCGATTTCGACATCAAGCATTGCCACGGAATTGGCCATAGGAAAAAGTCTCGAAGAGGCTTTACAACTCACAGATAACGACGTGATCAAGGCTGCGGGTGGTATTCCAGCAAGGAAGGCGCACTGTTCTCTTCTGGCAATAAGAGGGCTTCGGCAAGCTATTGCAAATTATAAAGAAAGACAGAAGTTATAAATCTAAACTCAAATTCTTAGCCTTATTTATGAGTAAAGAGATTAGACAATTGGCCATTGTGAGTGGGAAGGGTGGGACGGGGAAGACCACTATTGCCGCTGTATGTATAAACAAATATGATTTAAATTTTGAAAATGCTTTGCAAATTGAATATTACTGTAAAGAGATAGAAGCTCGCCCGGGATGGAAGATTCCTTATGATTCCAAAGTTGTTAAGGCTTTAGTCCAAAGAAAAACAGTAATAGAATTTCCTTGCCAAGAACTTGGGAAAATCATTCAGAGGATATGGGGGTGGTAGAAAAATCACTATATTCTTTAAATTTAGATTGAATTCGGTTAGAATAATTATCAAAGAGTTTTGATTCTAAATGAAAAAAATGACTTATCAAAAATTTTGTTATTGGGTAGACACTGAAGGTTTAGAAAATTTTAAAAAGACTTGTCAGGAGAAGGCGATTCATACTAAAGAAGAAACCCGAATTCCCTGTAGAGTTTTAAGAAACTCGAAGGAGCTTATATATTTAAACCCTTCAGCATGGGATGGATTTTGTAGAAGGAGAACCTCATGGTATTGGAAGTCTGAAAAAGCAGGTAAGACACTCATTATTAGTTATCTACCATTAAATGATCTTAATTTAGGCGATCCAATTATAATTAAACAATCTAATTTTAAACCCGTTACTTTACCCTCATTCGATGAGCTTAAAGAGTTGATTAAGTCCGATGAATATAAAAAAAGAAAACCTCACCAGTGGGAGAAGGTCGAACAAATAGAGATAGAATTTTATCGAACTTGGTTTGAGCGTTATAAATTAAAGGAGGTTTTTGATTTTGAAAAAATCTTCATCTACCATTCAGCCAATCATGCTAATTTCATTGATCCGTCGTTTTTCTTAAATCGAAATGGTCTGATTATACCCTACTCGATTTCAGATAGTTTTCATGTATGCTCTTCATGTATGGAGTTCTTTGATATTATTGGAGACCTATGGCTAATCAAATATGTTGTTCCATGTATTGGCGCAGTATTATTTGCCCATCTTCCTATAGATAATTATTTTGAAGTTAAGAAGGGTAATGGGCCGTTAACTCAGGAGGTAGAGTACCTGCCTTTTAAGCAGGGAGTCGTGGGTTCGAGTCCCGCACGGCCCACTTGATAAGAAATTAAGTAAGGAGATGAAAATAGTTACAATAGAACTTCAACCAGACTTGTCCCATTGTATTGAGACATTATCTAAAATAGAGTATGAACGAACACTTAACCTTCTTCTTAAAAAAACACCTATAGATGAAGAGTTGGGGGAAAGACTTGAGACTTTAAGATTGTTTCTCGAGTCTACAGATTTTGCTTACCTTCGAAGTAAATATGAAGAATATTTGATAAAGGGGAAAAAGGTTAAATTTATAATATATAATACCGATGGAAAAGTAGACTACAAAATAATAATAGAATGATTCTAAAATGCAGGATTTTATAGGATATCATCATTTAAGATGACAGAACCCAAAGTAAAGATAAATATAGATTACAGAAAATGTAATCCCAAAAGATGTGAAAAAGGAATCTGCAAAGCCATTTCAGTATGCCCTAATAAGTTAATAAAGCAAATAGAGCCGTTTGATTTTCCTTATCCTATTGATGGGTTTTGTAAAGAGTGTGGGAAATGTCAAGATGCCTGTTTACTTGAGGCCATTCATTTAATGTAAAAATGGTTTGGTATTGTATAAAAAGAAAGGAGGGCTTTTTTTAAAATTTTGAGCTAAAAGTATTTCAATATTATAAGAGGAGGGAATTATTATGGAGGAGGCCAAAAATTCATGCGTAGAGCCAGCAAAAGGACCAATATTGGAGGCAAAGGAAATAATTAAAACAAATACCAAACAAGAGGAGGGATTTAAAATGATAGCTCAAGTTGGAAAACAAGCACCTGATTTTGAGGCCAATGCTTATGTGAATGGAGGATTCAAAAATATTAAACTTTCAGATTATATAGGTAAATGGGTGATTCTATGTTTTTATCCGGGTGATTTCACATTTGTTTGACCTACTGAATTGTCGGCAGTTGCCGCCAAGTATGAAGAATTAAAATCTCTCGGAATAGAGGTTCTTTCATTAAGCACTGATAGCCGATTTACCCATAAGATTTGGCAGGAAGAGGAACTTTCAAAAATGGTCCCTGGAGGGGTTCCCTTTCCGATGCTTTCAGACAGTGGTGGTCGAATCGGCAAAATTTATGGAGTTTATGATGAAGAGGCAGGGGTAGATATTAGAGGTCGTTTCTTGATTGACCCAGACGGAGTAATCCAGGCAATGGAAGTTTTAACTCCACCTGTAGGAAGAAATGTGGCTGAATTGATAAGACAGATTAAGGCTTTTCAGCATGTGCGGGCAACAGGAGAAGTAATGCCTTCTGGTTGGAAACCAGGAAAACCAACCTTAAAACCAGGACCCGACTTAGCGGGCAAAGTTTGGAAAGTCTGGAAACCAGAAATGGCTTTTTAATTATTTCAATTCCTTTGTTTAAAAAATTTGATAATCAATAATAGGGGAAGAGAAAATTTTTATACCAACAAGATGGATTTGAGTAATTTATTGAGATAAGATTTAAAAATAAGGAGTAAAATATGTCAAAAAAAGAGAAGCTTCTTATAATTGGTGGTTCAGCAGCAGGTCCAAGTGCTGCAGCAAGAGCCAAGAGGGTTAATCCTGATCTTGAAATCACATTGTTTGAACAGGGTAGATTCATCTCCTATGGGTCCTGAGAGACTCCCTACTACATAGGAGATGTAGTTAAAGATCAGGAAAAATTGGTTGTGAGGACTCCTAAGGAATTCAAAGAAAGGCAAAATATCGACGTATTAATTGAAAATCGAGTTACCCAGATTGATCCCAAAAATAAGAGGATTAAAGTTTTAAACATAAAAGAATCTAAAAGTGAGTGGTTTTTATATGATAAACTTATTATTGCTACAGGGGCTCGCTCAAGAAGTTTAAATATTCCAGGAAATGATGCAAAGAATATTTTCACGCTCAAGGATTTACAAGATGGTATTAGGATTAAAGAGTATATTGATACGAAGAAACCCAATCAAGTGGCTATAATTGGAGGAGGTTTTATAGGATTGGAGATGTGTGAGGCCTTTAGAACCAGAGGGATGGATACTTTTCTATTTTGTCGTAGGGATTTACCTGCTGGAAACCTTGAAAGAGAGATTTCGGAAAGAATACTCAAAGAGTTACAAGAGAATGAAGTTCATTTTCTTACCCACCAAGAACCTATTGCCTTTCATCTAAACAATGATGGAGAAGTAACATCTTTAGAAACTACTAAGGGACATTTCCCAGCCGATATGATTCTGATGGCTATTGGAGTGATTCCAAATGTTGAGGTTGCAAAAGAGGCAGGGATTGAAATTGGGAGAACAGGAGCTATAAAAACAGATATGGCACAGAGGACTAATTTGTCTGATATCTATGCGGCTGGGGATTGTTCAGAAGTTTTTAATTTGGTCATTCAAGATTGGGTTTATACTCCCCTCGGGGATATTGCTAATAAACAAGGTCGTGTGGCAGGTGAAAATGCAGCAGGTGGAAAAGCTTTATTCTATGGCGTTGTTGGATCTGCTGCTTTTAAAGTGTTTGAATTAGAAGTAGCTTTTACAGGAATAGGGACACAGGTTGCGGAGAGGTATGGTTTTGATGTAGATTCACAAATTATTGAAGCTCAATCAAAAGTAGGTTATATGCCTGGATCGAGACCAATACTTATTAAATTGATCTTTGAACGGAGAAATGGAAGGCTTTTGGGAGCTCAGATGGCAGGTCGGGAGGGTGTAGCAAGGAGGATCAATGCATTGGCAGTAGCCTTACATCAAAAGATGACGATCGAGGAGATTTCAAGGCTCGATTTTGCCTATGCACCACCTTTCTCAGCCCCCTTAGATCCAATTTTAATTGCTGCCGAACAAGCTATAAAAAGAATACAAAAATAAACTTTTCTGATTTATAATTGGATTTATTATTAAAATAAAATTAAAAAGGAGGAAGAAAAATGGCCGTAGTTGTTGATGTAGAGAAATGTACAGGATGTGGGACATGTGAAGAAAGCTGTCCAGTAGAGGCAATTAAAGTTGAGGATGGAAAAGCAGTAGTTGATGAAGAGACATGTGTTGATTGTGGAACATGTATAGAAGAATGTCCAGAAAAAGCCATAAGTGAAGGAACCTGAAAAAGAAGTAGAGTTGGGGTTATATAATTTAAGTTAAGAAAAAGTTGTTTAGTTTGAAGTTGAATATATAATCAATCCAAGAATCCTTAAATCCTTTTTCAGTAACTTCTCCTAACAGCTTTTTCACCAAAGGTTATTGAGATAAATCAACAAAGAATGGAGGAAAAATTAATTAAATTTATCTCATAAGAAAAGGGAAAAGGCATATGAAAATTCGTATAACAGTTTTGTGTGAGAATCTGGTGGGTCGATTAGAGGGTTCAGCAGAACATGGATTTTCTGCTTTTATTGAAACAGATCAAGGAAACTATCTATTTGATACTGGCAGAGGATATTCTGTCATCTCCAATAGTTTTGTCTTTAATAAAGATCTAAAAACCATAAGTAAAATATTTCTCAGCCATGGTCATTATGATCATACAGGTGGACTCGCAGAGGTTTTAAAATTAAAAGGTAAAGTAGATGTTCATGCTCATCCTGATATTTTTTTAGATCGAATCCATATTATAAAAGAGGATGATAAAGAGACCAAAAGGTTTATAGGACTTCCCTTTAAGAAAAGATATCTCGAATACCTTGGTGCAAATTTCATTTTAAATAAAGATTTTGTAGAGATTGGAAGGGATATTTATTTAACGGGTGAAGTTCCAAGGAAAACCTTTTTTGAGAAACCTGATCCAAGACTTTATGTGGAGGCCGATAGGGAACTTAGCCAAGATATTTTACTTGATGATCAATCTCTTATTATTGATACCCACATGGGAATTATTCTTATCCTTGGATGTGCTCATTCCGGGATGATTAATATTATTAATTATGTAATGGAAAAATTAGGCAAAGATAGATTTTATGCAATCCTTGGAGGAACTCACCTTGACTTTTTGACACCTGAACAATTAGAGGAATCTATAAGGGCTTTAAAAAATTTGAAGATTGAGAAGATTGGGGTTTCTCATTGCACAGGGATGAAGGCTTCCTTTAGGCTTTATCAAGAGTTTAGCGATCGATTCTTCTACGGTTGCGTTGGAAGTATTCTCGAACTTTAAGGAGGGAGAGATGATTAACATAAATATTCCAGGTTGGGGTGAGATTGATATTGAGAATATGGTGATAGATTTGAATGGAACTCTTGCCACAGATGGAAAGATACCTCAAGAAGTAAAGGAAAGGATAATCAAACTTTCAGAAATTACAAATATATATATACTAACCTCTGACACTTATGGCACTGCTTTGGTGGAATGCAGGGATATGAAGGTAAAGCTTGTGATTATTGAAGGGGAAGAAAGTGAAAAAGGGAAGTTTGAATTTATTAAAAGCCTTGAACTTGAGAAGACTGTAGCGATTGGAAATGGAAACAATGATAAGCTCATCTTAAAGGAAGCTGCTTTAGGAATTGCTGTTTTAGGAGAAGAAGGATTATCTGTTTCTGCAACAAAGAATGCAGATGTTTTGGTAAAGAATATACTTGATGCCCTGGATCTTTTTTTGAAACCTAAAAGATTAATTGCTACGATGTGTGAATAAAGGGATAAGAGATTTAAGGTTTTTTATGAAGAAGAATCTTTTTAATAAGCTAACGCATAAATTCAATACATGGTCAAAAGTGTTAAGAGAAATCCTTTATGGAATGACAATCCATGAAATAGATCTTGAAATCAAAAGAGAGAAAGCCCATTTAGAAAATCTATTTATGCTGATTGTCTTTGGGGATCTTATTGGATTACCAATCCTACCTCCTTATTACTCCATGAGGCTTTTGCCATATATAATTAAATCGGTTGAAAAATGGAAAAGAGGCCTTTTGAGGGAAAAAGATGTTACTGATTTATTCTCAGAAGATATTGGATAATTAAAAATATATTAGAAAAATTTTTAGAGAGATTAAAGTGATCGCTTTAAATTCGGAAGTCCAAAACATACTTATAATTGGGAATGGATTTGCTTCAGCCGAATGCATTAAAGCATTAAGAGATAATGGATATAATGGAAAAATCTCGCTTTTAAATGACAACCATTGGTCTGTGTTTAATCCGATGCTGATTACATATTATTTAGCTGATAAAATCAGTTTTGATGGATTATTTCCATTCGGAAGAGGCCAGGATTTTTATGAAAAATATGGAGTGGATGTATATTTTGATTCCCCTGCTATAGCTATTGATTTAGAAGATAAAGTGGTTTTTACACAATCAAGCAAAGTACATAAATATGATAAATGCCTAATTGCCACAGGTGCTCGTCCTATTCTACCTAAAATTAGTGGGATTAATTCAGATCGAGTATTTACAATAAGAAAAGCAGAAGATGCCATTCGGATTAAAAATGCATTGAGAGGCAATCCAAAGAAAGCACTGATTGTTGGAGCCTCTCTTATAGGCATTAAAGTTGCTGAAGTATTTTATAACAGGGGAATAGAAGTATATTTATCAGATATTGCAAAACACATATTTCCTTTAAATGCCCATCCTGAATGTGCCAAGATTATTGAAGAGCGCTTAAAGCGTAGAGGAATCCAATTATTATTTGGGACTGAAATGGAGAAACTTCAAGAAACAAAGATAGGCATAAAAACCTATTTTAAAGATAAGAGTATGATTGAAACTGACTTGGTGGTGATTTGTATTGGAGTGAAGGCAAATACTGAGTTTATAGATAAGAAGAAAGTGGCTGTGGATCGAGGGATATTAATTGATGAATATACAAAAACAAATCTAAAAGATATTTATGCAGCTGGAGATGTAGCTCAAGGAAAGACCTTGATTAGAGAGAGATTCCAGATTATAGGTTTACTGAGTAATGCACGTTACCAAGGTCGAACAGCGGGAGAAAATATGGCAGGCAAAATTGTCCCTTTACCTAAAACCATTCCTCATAATATTGCCCATTTTATGGGAATCGATTTTGTCAGTATAGGAGATGTGAGTTGTTATGAAAGGATGGAGATGGAATCCAATGGAGAAAGGCTTATTATGTTATTCTGGAGTGATAAATTTCTTACGGGTGTTAACCTTCTTGATTACTATGAGGAATCAGGAACATTTAAACACGCCTTGATTAGGGGATTAGTTCAAAAAAAGGAAGTAATTATTGATAAAGCATCATTGATTCAAACTCAATGGATAAAAAATCTCATAAGGGAGGTTGTCTTAAGATGAAAAAGGTGGAAAGGCTATTGAAGGGGAAGATTCCTTCCCCTGATACAGGTATTGAGATCAAAAAATCTATATGTACCATCTGTGATCCAACTACGCAATGTGGATTAGATCTTTACGTTAAAAATGGGAAGGTTATTAAAGTAGAGGGCAGTAAAGAACATCCCTATAACATGGGGACTCTATGTTCCAAGGGTGCAGCTTTAAGGCAATATATATATAGTGAAGATCGCCTCAAAACTCCTTTGAAAAGGATTGGTAGTCGGGGTGAAGGAAGATTTTCGCCTGTTACTTGGGATGAAGCACTTGAATCCATCGCAGAAAAATTTAATGAGGTTAAACAAAATTATGGTCCAGAGTCAGTTGTCTTTTTTGCAGGATATACAAAATATTTTAGACCTTATCTAAAGCGTTTGGCCCATTCTTTTGGTTCTCCTAATTATCTAACGGAATCAAGCACCTGTCACCAGGCGACAGCTATGGCTCAGAAATTAACCTTTGGTCAACCTGGTCGACCTGATATTAAGAATACCAAATGTCTTCTTGTTTGGAGCTCAAATCCCTTTCATACTAATCCAGGCAATGCAAGGGCAATCCTAAAAGGGAAGGAAAGAGGAATGACTTTGATTGTTGTAGATCCACGTGAAACGCCAACCACAGCCCTTGCTGATCTTCATCTCAAAGTAAGGCCAGGAACAGATGGAGCACTTGCTTTAGCAATGGCTAATGTTATCATTAATGAGAAGCTTTATGATTATAATTTTATCTCTAATTATTCCTATGGATTTGATGATTATAAAGATTATGTTCGTGAGTTTTCACCACAGAGAGGGGAAGAATTGACTGGAGTTTCTGCTGATAAGATTATCAAAGCCGCCAGGATGTATGCTTCAATTAAACCAGCTGCCATTATGCCTTCAGCCTCCCCAGTTGTTCATCATACAAATGGAGTTCAGAACTATCGTGCTGTGTTTGCACTAATTGGACTTACTGGAAATTATGATATATATGGAGGTAATCTGGTGATTCCAGAAAGTTTTATTCATCAACCCGGTTTATTTCTTACAAAGGAACATGAATTTGTTCAACCTCGGCAATGGAGTGAAATGGCCCCTCGCATTGGTATAGATAGATTTCCTGTTTGGGGCGAAGTGATTGATGAGGAAGCACAAGCAATGTATATCCCCTTTCAGATCCATTCAGAGAAACCATATCCCCTTAAAGCACTCATTGGTTTTGGAATGAATTATAGGATGTGGCCTGATCCAAAAGGACTTTTAGAAAGTTTAAAAAAACTGGATTTATTCGTGAATGTTGATTTATTTATGACTGATACATGTAAATATGCAGACATTGTTCTTCCTGCCTGCACATCTGTCGAAAGAAGTGAACTTCGTTGTTACCCAATGGGGTATATAATATTTACCCAACCTGCAATCGAACCACTTTATGATTCAAGGTCTGATGTGGATATTATTTATAGTTTGGCAGAGAAGCTTGGACTCGATGATCCGCTATTTAAGGCAGGTTATGAGGCCACTGTGGATTGGATTCTTGAGCCAAGTGGAATAACTGTTTCAGAGCTAAAAAAACATCCTGGTGGTATGTTTGTGCCAAATCCGATTAAAATTTCAGAAAAAAAATATTTAAATACAGGGTTTAAAACATCTACTGGCAAGATGGAATTTAAATCAAGTGTTCTTGAAAAATATGAAGGCATTCCTGGTTTCGAGGCAATTCCTATTTATAGGCCTCCAAAATACAGTAGGGAATCGACTCCAGAGATGGCGAAGGAATACCCATTTGTCTTAAATACAGGTTCAAGACTTCCTATGTTTATTCATACAAGGACATTCCGATTGAGCTGGACAAAAAGCCTTAGACCCAACCATCCATCTGCAGATATTAATCCTTCGGATGCCTCTCTTTTAGGGATTACACAGGATGACTTAATTCGTATTTCTACTCCCAAGGACTCAATTATTGTAAAAGCTAATCTAACGCAGATGGTTCAACCAGGTGTAATTCACATGTATCACGGTCACCCGGATGCAGATGTTAATACTCTATTTGAGGGGGATTATCTTGATCCTCTATCGGGTTATCCAGGTTTTAAATCTGCTCTTTGTAAAATTGAAAAGGTTTAAGGAGGTTAAAAATGAGAAAAACGATTTATCTTAATATAGAGCTCTGCGTTGGATGTGGTGCTTGCGTTGTGGCCTGTATGGATCAAAATGATATTTATCCAGAAAAGGGGCAGGCTTCTTTCAGAAGGATTTATAAGATGGAAGAGGGAGAATTTCCAGAGGCTAATATCAAGTATATTTCAACAGGGTGTTTACATTGTGAAGACAGTCCTTGTCTGATAGGTTGTCCCACAGGAGCAATTACAAGGGATGAAACTACAGGCGCCATCATAGTAAATCAGGAATTATGTATTGGTTGCCACAGTTGTGCAATTTCTTGTCCCTTCGGTGTTCCCCGATTTAATGTTAATGGTAAGATGGAGAAATGTAATCTCTGTTTGGAAAGGGTGGAAGTAGGTTTAGAGCCTGCATGTGTCAGGGTATGTCCAACCTTTGCTTTAACCTTTGAGCCTTTAAATAAACTTCAGGAGACTAAAGAGTCTAAGTTTGCACTTAATCTCATGACTACAATACCAAAAGTTGGAACAGTGAGATAATTATTTTTCTCTATTGTCTAATAGGTAAACCCCTTCAATTTTAAGACCTGCCTTTTCCAATAGGTCGATTAATTGTTCTTTTTGTTCCCAATCAAAAAGGAGGCAAATTCCACAATCAGAGCTAAGGTGACGTGGGACAGGGATGAGATCAAAGAAAAATCCTTTTGCCTTTATCAGTTTTTCTGCATGAAGTACATAGTGGATAGAAGAAAAAAGTATCACACCCTTAGACATCTTTTACTTATTTTTCAATTAAATGCCTTATTGCTTCGATCGCTTTTTCTATCTGATCCTCATTATTGAAATAACTTAAACTGAAGCGAACCGTACCATCTGGAAATGTTCCGATGGTTCGGTGAGCTGAAGGAGCACATTGAAGGCCTGCCCTTGATAGAATTCCAAATTCTTTTTCTAATCGAAATGCAACATTAGAAGGAGATAGGCCTTCTATATTAAAAGATATTGTTGAAGTCCTTTCTTCTATATTTTCAGACCCATAAATGTGTATCTTTTGAAAATCCTTTAATCCATATATTAGTTTCTGAGTTAATTTGACTTCATGTTGACGAATCTTATCTACTCCTTTTTCAATAACAAATCTAACCCCTGCAAGAAGGCCAGCAATACCTACTGTATTTGGAGTTCCACTTTCAAAGCGGTCGGGTAAAAAATCAGGTTGTTCTTCAAACTCTGATCGGCTTCCAGTACCACCCTGTTTAAGTGGTATCATCTCATCTTCTTTTATACGAGGACCTATCACTAATCCCCCTGTTCCTTGAGGTCCATAAAGACTTTTGTGTCCTGTAAATGCTAAGAGATCAATCGAATCTCTATTAACGTCGATAGAATAAGCTCCTGCTGTTTGAGCAGCGTCCACCAAGAAAATGATATTATGTTTTTTTGCAATCTGTCCCACTTCTCGGATAGGTAAAATGGTTCCTATTACATTTGAGGCGTGATTGAGGATAATCATTTTTGTATTGGGCTTGATTCTTCTTTTTAAATCATCAGGATCTAAGTATCCTTCCGAAGAACAAGGAATAATACTTAACTCTATTCCATGTTTTTCAAGTTGTCTTAAAGGTCTCATCACTGAATTATGTTCCATGCTACTTGTAATCACATGGTCATTTGGTTTTAATAGCCCTTTTAGAGCTAAATTTATCGATTCGGTAGCGTTTAGTGTAAAGATGATTCTTGATGGATCATTGAAGTTAAATAGTTTTGCAAGGGACTCTCTCGCTTCATATATAATTCTTGCTGCTTCGATTGAAAGCTGATATCCTGAACGGCCTGGATTTGCTCCAATCTCATTCATAAATTTTGTTATTGCCTCCAATACTTGAGAAGGCTTTGGCCAAGATGTAGCAGCATTATCAAAATAAATTATATCTTTTTTACTATTCATAAAATTTATAACTTCGGTCATTAGCTCTTAAAAATTAAAGTAAACTCTGACAAATCATAACTTGTTGATTAGGGTCTAATCAAGCGATCTGCATCAATCAGGGATTGGGAAATATCATACATATTAGAGATTATTCCGACCTTTAGTTTTTCCTTCAATCCATAAAAGTCAAGACATGTTCCACAAGAAAGTATCTCAACACCTTTATCGGCTAAGGTCTTCAGAGACTCGAGAACCTCAGAACCTTCAGTGGTTAAGCGAACACCTGAATTAATAAAAATTAGTTTAGATGGCTTAGGTTCTAAATCTATCAGGGTTTTTAAAAAAGATCTCATTAGGATATTTCCCAAGGCTTCATCTCCAACTCCCATAAGATTGGAATTGATGTAAACTACAATTTTCTCGATTTTCTTTTGGGATTCAGGTAATTCACAGGTTCCTTTTCTCTGGATATGAAGATAGAAGTCATTATCTTTCTTTTCTATATTTACTGTTGCCCCCTGACTTTTAGCGAATCGCTCAACATTATCACGCGCAGCTATATTATCGACGATAACAATTAACTCTTCTTGACCCTCCTCCAGCGCCTTTTTTGTTTTAAGCACAGGTTGAGGACACGCCATTCCCCTACAATCAATCTCCTTCATCTTCGTCCTCCTTTCATATATTTATTGTTTTCTCTTCCCTTTTAAAATATTTTTTAAATTGAGCAATCCTTTAATGTCATTCTGAGCTAATGCAAGAAATACTATTAGATCATTAATTTATATTTATCCCAAACCCAGGTATATCGCCATATTGATCTTCTTTTTCTATATTCCCTCGTAAAATTCGATAATCCCCTATACGGATTGTAAATCGAATGGTATCAAGGTATTCAAAAATGGGTTGAGCCTGAGTTCGTCCAATTCCAATAACCTCTATGGCTTCTGCCAAAGCCAACTTGCCATTCTTCTCAATATGGTCTCTTAAAATCTTTTTAATCTCTTCGATAGAATCGGAGTGAATCAATCGATGATTTTTGAGTTTGATTAACCTTCCTTCGTTGATCATCAGCTTCAGAACCTGCTCCAATTCTTTTTCGCCGTAATTTCCTCTTATTTCATTGAGGATATTCATCGGAAGAGGTCTAAATCCATACTCCTTACAGAGTCGGTCTAATTCATCGTAAATATATTTTTGTTTTTGGCTTAGAGTTCGTGTAAATCCAAATATCTTAACTCTCCCTTCTTTGACTTCGATCTTCCCCTCCATCTGTAATTTTTGAAGGACCTCTTCAAACAATTTTTGATCAAGACGATTGGAAATCTTAGATCGAATCTCCTCCTGAGAGGCATCTCTTAGATTAGGATTCTTCTCGTGAAATTCTTTGAGTCTCTCTAAGATCTCTTTCTCCAGTTGATTGATAGAATCGGTATGGATCAATAAACCCTCTCCTATTCTTAAAATCCTCTTTTCTTCAGTTAAGTCATCACAAATCTTAGCCACTTCCTCCTGATTCAATCCAAGCTTTATAGCCAATTCTCCCATTTTAAGAGGTTGATATTTTTCTTTCTTAATCAAGGCCTCAATGGTTTCGTAACTATTTCTATTTTCAATGATCTTCAAATAATCTGTAGATGGGAAATAAAATGAAGAATATTTTCGGGGGTGAATCTCAAGAATGAGACCCCCTCCTATCGTCATCATTGGACTTAATGTCCTGACGATATACCTATCATAAGGAAGAGGAGAGATCTTCTTCTCTAACCGAAATTGGACAAAGCATTCTTCTCCGGGAAGGAGTTTTTCCGGGCCCATCAAAATCATACGACCAATCACCTCAGTCGTTCCAGAGTAAAATTTGATCCTCATCCGATTTTGAAGAGGATCATGATTTGATTTTAAATAATGGAATTTCGCATTAATAAGATGAGTGGATATAAGAGCCCGGGGCTCACTCAATACCATTCCCCTTTCTATGTCCTCTATTTTCATATTAGGGAGATTTAAACCCACTCGTTGGCCTGCATAAGCCTCATTGACCCATTGATTATGGATCTGAATATTTCGGACAATCGTCCTTTCCCCAATTGGATAAATCTCAACTGTATCCCCTTTTTTGATTTTCCCAGAGGCAATTGTTCCTGTAACTACTGTTCCATAGCCCATCATCGTAAAAACACGATCGATCGGAAGACGAAATATTCCACCCTGATTTTTTTCAATGACTTGGTCGATTAAATGGTCTATAGTTTGGATAATTTTCTCTACGCCTTGTCCAGTTTGTGAAGAAAAGGTAATGATCGCACTTCCCTCAAGAAAGCTTCCATGAACGAGCTGTTCTACCTCTTCAGTTGCCATAAAAAGGGTTTCTTCATCTACAAGATCCACTTTTGAAATGACGATCAAACCATATTGAATATTTAGCAGTTTTAAGATATCAAGATGCTCTCGGGTTTGGGGCATCACTCCATCATCTGCAGCTACGACTAATAGGGCGATATCCACTCCTGAAATTCCTCGAAGCATATTCTTGATAAACCGCTCATGACCAGGAACATCAACAACCGAAACCACCCTCCCTGAAGGCAATCTCAAATAGGCAAATCCGGGTTCGATCGTCATGCCTCTTTCTTTTTCCTCTTTCAGCCGATCCGTATCAATCCCTGTGAGAGCTTTCACCAAAGCTGTCTTTCCATGGTCAACATGACCTGCTGTTCCAACAACAATATTTTTTTGGTTCTCAATCATTTCGTCTATCCGCAATGAAGTGGAGGGGGCAGGGGGAATCGAACCTCCTCCTCGGTTTTTAGACGTGGCCAACGGGTTTGCAGCCCGCGGGGTGCCCAGCACCACTGCCCCCAAAAATTTATTTTCCTAATTCATAAGCAATCTCCAAAGAGGTTCACTTCAAGAATTTTTGTAAATTCATTTTTTTCTAACCCTACATAATAGTGATCTTAGTGGAGGAAAACCAGAAATAGGATCGCGGGCTTCATCATCAGTTAATATATTCGCATTGGCCTCACTCCATCCATGAGAGATTTGAACCACACCATGAAGAATGCTTTCAGTCAATTTGGCTTTGACTTTAATGCTTCCGTGGAGTGATTCAACAGTTACTTCTTCGCCGTCTCTGATACCAAATCCTTTAGCTGTTTCAGGATGGATCTCCATCCGGGGTTCTGGAACCCTTTGATGCAAAGAAGGAACGTTGCGGAACCGTGAATGAACATATTCAAGTATTCTTGCTCCAGAGGTTAGAATCAGAGGGTATTTTTCGGCCAAATCTGGTCTACTCACAGGGCTTTCGTCCGACTCCTTGTAAACTGGCAACGGGTCAAACCCATACTTTTTCATTTTCTCCGAGTAAATTTCAACTTTCCCGGAAGGAGTTTTAAATCCATCCTTTTCATAATTTCTATATTCTTTATTTCCATAAATAATACCTGAGGGCTCTTTTTTAAGCTGTTCAACTGAAATACCAAGCGGTTTCAACTGAAAATTAAATGTATCTTCAATATTGTTCCAAGGAAAGAACTCTCGGTAACCCATTTTTTTCGCCAGTTCAGTCCAGAATTTCCAATCTGACCAGCTTTCTTCCAGTTCTGGTAATACTTTATTATGGAATGTAAGACGAGACACAGTGCCAAAGCGCCCATAGTCACAGATTTCAGTTCTCTCAAGAAACGTAACCGCTGGGAGCACGATATGAGCTAACTTTGCAGTTTCTGTAATGAACAAATCCATCACTACCAGGAAGTCTAACTTGTTTAATGCTTCCTTCGTTTTTTGAGTGTTTGGAAAGGTTAGAGCCGGATTAGCCCCACTTACGATCATGGCCTTGATAGGATAAGGTTTCTCGGTCAGTATCGCTTCTGGCAAGAGATTGGCTTGAGCTTGCTTCGCGAATTCATTAAATAAAGGATGCTCAACCGCTCCCACGGGGTCCACTTTTGAGCAACGCTCCTTGCCCAGAGTAATATCAGACAAGGGAGCAAATCGAGTCCACAAAGCTCCACCTGGCACATCGAGATTGCCCATTATTGCTTGCAAGATAGAGATAGCACGAATACTTTGAACCGCGGTAGTGTTGTGTTCAAGGGCATTACCTTGTATAATGCAAGCGGGTTTAATAGTCCCATAAACAAAAGCGGCTTCTTTGATTATATTCGCTGGAACCCAGGTCATCTCCGCAATTCTCGTAGGTGGATACTTAGCGACTAATTCTACCAGCTTGTCAAAGCCGATTGTCCACTCTTCTACAAATTCCTCATCGTAGAGTCTCTCAGATATGATCACGTTTAGAATACTTAACGCCAAGGCACCATCTGTCCCAGGTCTAACCATGAGATGAAAATCAGCTTTTTTAGCCAGAGGAGTCAACCTTGGATCGATCACAATGAGTTTTGCTCCCCGTTTCTGAGATTCAAGAATCCGCCTGGCCATCAACGGATTAGAAGAGGTTGGGTTGGAGCCCCAGACCACAATACATTTGGTATTATTAATATCAGGAACAGGGAAGTAACCATAAGTTAAGACGTTCCCCATCACCCTGGCCAAGTGACACTGACTTCCCGAGGAAGAGAAATTTGGTGTTCCAAAAACATTACAAAATCTCTGAATAAGTGGCCTAATGTCTTGTGCCACTCCAGCTTGACCCATGTGGATAACCACTGCTTCAGCTCTATACTTTTCTTTGATTTCTTTTAACTTCTGGGCTATTACTTTCAGAGCTTCATCCCATGAGATTCTTTTCCATGTATTACCTTCTCTCCTCATAGGATATTTGAGGCGATCGGGAGCGTATAGTAGTTCCATAATAGCTCTGCCTTTGGGACATAAATAGCCTTGACTTTTGGAATCATCAGAGTCTCCTTCAACTTTTACAATTTTTCCATTCTCAAGATGAAGAATAATCCCACATCTTGCAAAACATAATCGACAAGCTGTATTCACTTTTTCGATTGTGGAAAATCTCATTGCTTTATCCTCTCTAAGAAAGCTTCGATTCTGGTCCTAAGCTGCTCAGTATCCTCCTCACTATAATCTGTTTGAATTTTAAGCACGGGAATTCCTGCTTCATTTAAGAATTTTTCAATCTTGTGATACTCAATGTTAAAACCATGACAAAATTGCAAAACATAGTAAATCACTCCATCGATTTTATATTCTTTTGTTGATTCTTTGACCTGAATTACACTGCAATAACCAGGGGTAAAGCAGGGACATGGAAGATTTAAATAACGATCTGCTATTAGCCTTAGTAGCCTTAAGACGCCACCACTATCACTTCCAACCCAAGGCTCAAGAAAATACCTACTACCTTGGCAGGTATCTTCACAAACCACAATGGCTCCATTGTTCTCGATAATATGATGAAGCTTCCAATCCAGAAGACCCATTGGAGAACCTGTGATCATGATCCTTGGTTTTTTAGGTTCGCCGATGCCTTTTCGTTTTTCGATCTCTCCCTCCAGTTCATCGCATAACTTATTTACTTGCTGTGTAAACCTCTCCGGATCATCAAAAGGAGCTATCTGAAAAATAAGGGCAGTATCCCGCCCACTTATGGGAGGGGGATCCGCTGCCCGCAGAGATTGGAGTCTCGCTAAAGCCTTCCTTTTTTCATTGACCACATCAATAGCATGAGCGAGTTTTTCCAAAGTAATTTTCTTCCCCATCTCCGCTTCCATCTTCTCTTTGAGCTGAAAAACTTCTCTAAGCCAAAGGTCCCTATTAATTTGATACTTTTTCTGCGGAAGCTCCATGACATAGGTAGGTATAAAATCATTAAGCAGTTCCCATGTCTTTTTCTTACCATCACAACTAGTCTCCCCAATGGCAAAGTCGACTAACTCTAGTATCGGTGGAACTTTGAGAACCAGGGCTCCCCAAAAGGATTTGATCATAGGACAAATTTCACGAGGTATGATGGTCTCAGCCTCAGGGATAGTAAACGAGAATGCTGCATCTAACTTCAAGCAAATACTCCCCGAAGCAATGATGACTTCTTCTGGAACGAAGAGACAAAAGGTTGCAACCACTTTTCCACCCATCTCTTTATGCTTTTCAATTTCCTTCCTTCGATATCCTTTGGGGTCAAAGAGATCAAAAGTCAAATTCTCAAAATAAGTTATTGCTTTGGGCCGATTATTTTGGTTTCCATAGACTTCTTCGTGTTTTTCTTTATAAATCTTTAAATAATTATCAGACGGAGATTTCATTTTTCCCCTCAATTCTTTTTTAATATTTTTCTCTGGATATTTAATATTATATAAACATTAAAATACCTCTTGGTAAATGGCAGTGCCAAATACCTTTTGAGGCTTTATATTATATTTTCTTCCCCCCACTGGACAAGCCAACATGCACATGCCACAACCTCCACCAGAACCTCCACCACTATTCCCAACCAGCATCCCTGTTCCAGGAAAAACTGTACCTCTCAGCAAGGCTAAAAAATTATCTAACTCCTGTTCATCTCTTCTCCTTAGCACATCTATGGAGGGTAGATTTCCCATCGAAATCATACATTTTACGATGTTATAACTATAAGGTTTTAATGCCCCTGATGCGCAGAACTCTATACATTTCTGGCACTTTTCCCTTTGGCACACTTTATCGTTAAATCTTCCATCAGGTCGTAGGGGTGCATCCGTTATAACTGCTAAGAGCCCAATTCTTGGTCCGAACTCCGGTGTCAAAAGCATCATGCTCTGGCCCATTTCCCCCAAACCTGCTTCCTCAGCCAACCTGATAAGGGATAAATATTTTACTTCTCTAAAATAGGTTTTTCTAAACTCTTCTACCCCTTCAATCTCGCCATCTTTACTTATATTGAGGTGCTTAATTGCTTCTCTATATGCTGCTCCTCGTGGTGTAAAAATACCATGATAAGAAACGGGAAAAGCTTCATATCCTTGATCTTCCAAATAGTTAGCAACTGAATTAACTAATGCTATATTGGATGCCAATTTACCTACGTAGTGTTCTTGACTATGCCAGGAAGGTCTCCATCGTGCAACATACACGTTCACTCGAGTAGCCATCATAACAACAGCCTTTGCACCCGGAAGGAGTTCATTTGGTTTAAGACCAGGTAACTTATCGAAGCATTCTCCTCCGGCGATGCCAACTAAATCTGCTCCTCTTTTTTTAGAAAATTCCTTAATTTTATCGGTTAAGGTATTCATTATTTTACTCCTTAAATAATAAGTCAGAGATGATATCAGAGTTTCAAATATTACTTAGGTAAGAAACTCTGATCCACATTATTCTCGACGCGAGACTGTTTTTCGAGAAAACCTAGAGTTAACATCAATTGCTCGAATTCTTTAAGACCTTGAACATCTATGCGGCCAAATTTGTCCCATGTCCGCTTCCAATCGCCCAACTTCATTTGCAAGGCTATTTCTTCAGATAGTCTTGCAAATTTCGCAATTATTCGTCTTGTTTCGGTCTCATGCTCCAAAGCATAATTTATTCCTCTTACATAGGCTTTTAGGAATCTTTTAACTACATCGGGTTTCTTATTTAAATAGTCATTATTAAAGCAAATAAAGTTATTCACTCCTGACCATGGTTCTTTAATGGGTAAGTATTCTGCTACCCCTGCCTTGATTATCATAGTTACAAATGGCTCACCACCATAGGCTGCATCGATTTGCCCCATTTCAAAAGCTTCCTTCTGCTGAGGTAAGGGTATCCCTTCGACAAAGGTCGAATCTGCCAGCGAGATACCATGTCTTTTAAAGTAATAAGCCATCATAATACCAGGCCAGCCTCTTTTGGAACCTACTGAAATTTTTTTACCCCGCAAATCTTCAATTTTTCTAATATCCGAACCTTTACGGATGAGGATGTTTTCATAAAGTCGGTTGGGAGGTATTACGTTAGCAGCCGCTACTAACTTAATTGGTAAACCTTTAGCGATTGCATAAACTGGATTAGGTAGGCTTCCTACACCTGCTTCTATTTGACCGTTTGCTATTGCTAGAGTTAATTGGGGATCAGATAGTTGAATAAAATCTACTTTTATTGCTTCCTCTTTTAGATATCCATTCTCGATTGAAACATAAAGAGGCGCAAGGCCATAAAATCCTGGTGAAAAGACCCCAAACTTAATCGTTTGTATTTTTTCTATCGTTTTCTTTTCAATTCTAGTTTCAACACCTTCTGAAAAATTAGTAAAAAATATAATTATTATGCTTAAAACGGTATAAAATCTCTTCATTTTTGTATCTCCTTTCGTTATTTTAAATTCCAGTATTCTTTTTATCAGCTTTATCCAATTATCCATAGCTAATATTTTTAACCATTCTTCTCACCTCCAAATTACATAAAGTTACAAACCAGAAATACTCTTCCCTTTATGCCAACCTAAGAATATTTTCTCCATGAGTAGTACAATCCGATCAAAGATAAACCCCAAAAAAGATATTACTGTAATACCAGCAAATACCTTATCGATGTTCCAAAGCCTTTGTGAATCTAGGATAAAGTAACCTAGCCCATGATTAGCCGCTACCATTTCCGCAATTATTAGAAGGACCAAGGAAACCACTATTCCAAGACGAAATGATGCAAAGATCATTGGTAAAGCTGTTGGAATGACTACTTCTCTAAGAATTTGTCTATCCTTCGCCCCCAATGAACGAGCAGCCTTAACCATCAAGATATCTACGCTTTTTACACCCGTTATAGTATTAATCAAAGTCATAAAGAAACCAGGCAGCGCTACTAAAAATATCTTGGACGTCTCACCTAAACCAAGCCATATGATTATTAAGGGGATCAGGGCTGATTTTGGCACTGCGCGCAGTACCTGAACTGGAATATCTACGATATCTTCTACGAGTTTTGACCAACCGATGCCAATGCCCAGTATAATTCCAAGAATTGAGCCGAGAGCAAAACCAATTAGTGATCTCATAAGACTAATGTAAATGTGTGGTAACAGTTCACCACTGACCAACAGGTTAATGAGAGTGCGCGCAATGATGGTAGGAGCGGGTAAGATATATGGCGCCACCTGGCCTGAATGTGAGATGATTTCCCAAAGGATGATAATACCAATAGGAGAAATTATCTTCCGTATCTTCCTATTGGTAAGAAATAGGTTAAAAGGTAATTTCTTTAACTTCAATCTGGTCCTATATTCCTCCTGGAGAAGAAATTCATTCGCATTATCCATATTTACCTCACTCCCGAAAACTTTCTGCTTCTTCCCAAACTAGTTTCCTAACATATCCTTCTAATTTATAGAATTCTGGATTCACTCTAATTTCCTTCTGCCGTGGTCGGGGTAGATCCACCTGAACTACCTCTTTAATCCTTGCTGGTCTGGCAGTCATTACAGCTACTCTATCTCCTAAAAATATTGCTTCATCGATATTATGAGTAACAAAAAGGATGGTTTTCTCCATCTGTTGCCATATCTTTAATAATTCTTGCTGAAGGATTTCCCTTAACTGAGCATCAACAGCGGCAAAGGGCTCATCCATAAGAAGAATATCTGGGTCATTAGCCAGAGCACGGGCAATAGCTACCCGTTGCCGCATACCACCGCTTATTTCATGTGGATAGTGGTCTTCAAATCCTTGGAGTCCAACCAATTCAATGTAATATTGAGCAATTTGTTTTCTTTCTTTTTTAGAAATCCCTCGCATTTTAGGACCAAATTCAATATTCCCACTTACAGTTAACCAGGGGAATAATGCATATTCTTGGAAAACAATCCCACATTTTTTATCTAAGGAATTATTATTTTTACCTTGAAAAAGAATCTCACCATCAGTGGGTTGTTCAAGGCCAGCGATTATCTGGAGAAGTGTAGTTTTGCCACACCCGCTTGGGCCAAGTATAGAAATGAACTCCTTATCTTTTATTGCTAAATCAATCCCTGCAAGGACTGAGATATTTCCTCTCTTTAAATCTTCAAAAATTTTTATCAATTTACGGATTTCTAATTTAAACATTATTTACCTAATCTCCTGCAATGATTGCGGCCCCGTAAGCTCCAATTATCTGTGGATCTTTGGGAATCATTACTTCACACCCAAGGGCATCTTTTAATAGAGACTTAAGACAAGGGTTTTTTGCGACACCCCCTCCGAACACGATATCCGGAGCGGTTGAAACCCGCTTAAGCAGAGAAAGGGTTCGGTTTAAAATGGCCAGGTGAATGCCTCGGGCGATATCCTCTCTTCTCTGTCTCCTCGCCAAGAGAGAAGTGACCTCTGATTGGGCGAACACTGTACACATGCTGTTGATCTGGATGTTCCCATCTGCTTTTAAAGCCTCTTTCCCGAACTCATCCAGATCGTAGCCAAGAGTTTTTGCAATGACTTCGAGAAACATTCCTGTCCCAGCAGCACAGCGGTCGTTCATTTCAAATTTGGAAACATTACCCCTTTCATCCAAGGCGATTGCTTTTGTATCCTGACCTCCAATATCAAGAATCGTTCGGCAACTCGGGAAAAGTGCCTTTGCTCCTCTGGCAAACGCCTTAATTTCCGTCACGGTTGGAGTATCAAAATGGGTTTCAAAAAAATGTCTTCCATAACCTGTTGCAAGGATCTTATCAAAAGAAACCTGATCCATAAGCCTTTTACATTGTTTAAGAGGATCATGAGTAGTATCAGTAATTGCGGAATAGATCATTTGTCCATTTTCCACAATCACCAATTTAATCGTTCTTGAACCGATATCAATCCCTGCTGTTCTCATCTTATCCTCTCACCATTTCCACAAAGGCTTCGATTCGAGTCTTGAGTTGTCCCATATCTTCCATCCCATAATCGGTTTCGATCTTAAGCATGGGAATCCCCTTTTTCTGAAGCGCTTTTTCGACCTTGTGGGCTTCCACGGTATAGGGGGTACAGAACTGGATGCTATAATGGATTACCCCATCCACTTTGAAATCCTTAGCTAATTGAATAATGTGATCAATTCGCTCTTTATTCGGAGTAAAGCAGGCACAATCGATCTTCAAGTAACGATCGGTGATGGCATCGATCATCTCATCAAGGGTTTTCCCATCCTCTTTCACGAGGTCCCTCGTGCTTCTTTCTCCCACACAGGACTCCTCAGCCACCACAATGGCTCCACTCGTTTCGATAATATAAGGAACCTTCCAATTTGGAACTGCCATCGGCGAGCCAGAAACCAAAATCCGTGGTGTGCCATTTTTCGTTATTCCAAAGCCATTCTTCACGCGTTCCTCCAGCTCATCGCAGAGATCATTCACACTTTTGGTAAACCGAAGGGGGTCATCATAAAAAGCAATCTGATTTACCAATAGGGCATCAAGTCCTGAGATTGGTGAAGGTATTGCTTTTCTAAGTGTACTAAGGCGCTGAAGCGCTCGACGTTTATCGTTCGAAATCTTGATCCCTTGCCGTAAGTTTTCTTCGGTGACCTTTCTGCCGGTCAATTGCTCCAATTTCTCTTTGAATTGAACGATTTCACCTCTCCAGAGAACCTTATCCCTCTCTGTCTTCATCTGTGGGATTTCCATCACATAGGTTTCTTTATAATCATTGAGAATCTCGTAAGCCTTTTTCTTGCCGTCACAGGTCGTTTCTCCCACCACGAGATCGCTTGCCTGGATGTAGGGACAGAGTCCAGCCAACTTGAACCCCATAAAGGATTTGATGAGGGCACAAGTGTTTCGGGGAAGGACCTTTTCCGCTTCATCAATCCCAATTTCAGCACCTGCACAAAGGCCCACACAGGTTCCTCCAACTGAGAGAATCAATTCCTCAGGCATATAGACACAGAATGTTCCAACCACTTTATTCCCTTTCTTCTTCGTATCCATCAGCTCCTCAATTCGAAGGCCATGGGCCTCAGAGATGACAAAGTCAAGATATTGCATGCCCTTTGGCCGATTCTCCTGTGTCATATAGATGTCTTTATAGGCTTGCCCGAGGATATTGAGCAGTTGATCATGGGCCTCCAAATTTAAACCTAATTCTTTCCACATCAATCGGTAATCTTTTCCGCCAGAGGCGGATCCGACTCTATCGGACTTTTCCATGTTTTCTCCTTTCTTACTTACATAATGAGAATTGATTATTGAAGTAACAGGAATTAATGGAGGTTAGAAGGAAGAATAACTTAGAAATCGGAACAAGGGATGAAAAGCCATTCAATTATGGAGTGAGAGCCTTCTTCCTGACCATTAAATCCGCTACTCCATTCTTTTTCCTTTCTCAACCCAAACCTATGGATTTGAGAAAAAGGAATCACGAACGAAAATGATATTTATATCTCACAGGCTCTCACCTCCTTCCTTCAACATGGGTTAAATTCAAATACCGTCATGAATGCCATTCATTTGGGCCTCTAATTCGGTCATTAATTGGTCGAGGTCAATACCATATTTCTTCGATACGTTTTTTAAAATTTCAAAAAGAGATTGGCAACAAATACAAACCCCGGCTTTTTCATCGTTTTTTTTAAAAAAGATTCGGTATTTCGATAACGGTCGATGACCTCCAGAACGGTCATATTTTGGGTAATGTGATAATCTTTCATTGAATCAACTCTCTTTGTTCTTTCAGTATATCCTCAAGCGCTTTGGGGATATGTGGGATAATTTCGCTTACTTGAGTCCCAGGAGAAGGATGGGCATAAAATCCAGCCAGTCGGTTCACCTGCGCCGCCATAGTGGCAGCCTCTTTTAACTCCATGCCAAACGAAATAAGTGCCGCTACGATTCCACTCAGTGTATCTCCTGTCCCTCCGATAGCCTCCATCGCCTCTTCCATAGGAGAATCGATCACCGCCTGAATCCCGTCCTTATTAGCGATGTAATCTTTTTCCCCCTTGACCAAGAGATATCGAGCGGCATTTCCATGTTGATAGGCTCTCGCAATCAAATCAGGGACGCGATTTTCTTCGTGTAGAAGAAATCCTCTTGTGTAAAAAGGGTGGGGAGCCAATTCATCAGCAAGAAAAGCGAGCTCTCCAAGATCAGGGGTGAACAGGTCGTAAGCACTGGATCGTCCACTCATCTTAGCCACATACATGAAGCCAGCATCTGCAATGAGAATCGGCTTCGAAGTCATTTTCTGAATGACAGATTGGATCCTGCTGTGCCATCCGATATGGGGCTGAAGATAATGAAAGACAATGTTGTTAAAATTTTTCTGCTTAAGATCTTTGACGAGATATTGATACAATCTCTGACTGCCCTCTCCACTGCCAATATCTCCTATCAAATAGGCATAAGGCTCTTTTTGGCCCAATGCTTCGCCCGTTTTAATTGTAGCGGCCAATAATGCCGGAGTTCCCCTTTTTACGGTAACCCTTCTCCCCTGAATCAATATATCTCCATTTTCGAGAGTTACTTTCCCCGTAACCATTGGAAAATCCGGGTTTGGCACTGTACCTACGATTGCAAGCATCTTCGTTTCATTTCCTCATAAGCTAATTGAAGGGCATAGCCACAGAGTGTGTGCCCTATTTCAAGAGGACTTGGAGCTTGGTTTAAAACTTTTCCCACCATCTGCTCTGCCAGATAGGGAACATCAGGACAACCACCACCAGAAATATTCACGATGGTCAGGGATTCTTTGTCAACCGTCAGTTTCATGTTGGCCGCCTGCACCATCAGGTATTTACCAAAATCTTTCGTTTGGAAGAGATTAACCGGTTTCAATAAGGGACTGGATACAGGCACTGTTTGGAGTGGTGGAATTCCTGCCTCTTGTAATGTTTTTGTGATCTTCAACTCTTCTATTAAAGGAAATTCGATGACAAGATCGCAACCGGTCCGTATCTCAGGGGGTGGCCCCATCACACGGATCTCCCAGCCCTTCTTTTTGAGGAGGTTTTCTGCCTGGATCACTTCGCTCGTGTTTTCAAATACCAAGAATCCCCGATCCCCGTTATGATTTTCTGCAGAATCCTCCGATTTCTTTTTGAGAAACCCAAAAGTTCCCATCTCTATTCCTTCGAAACGGTTATACGATACCCGATTCCTTCCGGTTCAATACTCTTCACATTCCATCCCTGAGTGGTTGCCGCACGGGAAACGTTCTCTTTGGAGGTGTCCGTATCCACGAGGATGACGATCTCTCCTTTGTTGACCTTTTTCATTTCATTAAGAGTCAGAAGAACAGGTTGTGGGCAGGAAAGCCCTCTTGCATCGATTCTTTCTCCCATAGTCTTCTCCTTTCTTATGTTAATTTTTCTCTCATTGTAAATCCTATGACAATACAGAAAAGCAAACCAATGATCACAGCTATAGGACCATAGGCACCAGGTCCCGAAGGAGAGGAGGCCATTGAAAAATTGTGAGAGAAACCTGCTCCAACAATCATTCCTGTTGCAAAAATACCAGCATCGCCATCTCCTTCACCTGAAAGGAAAAGCTGTCGGCCAGGACAGCCACCTGCGAGTGCAAAAGCCAATCCCGCAAGGGTCATTCCCAAAAAATTCCAAAGGTGATTTGTATGGGCAATGGGTTGATTAGAAAATCCAGCCTTAAACTGTCCTAAAATGAGATTTACAAAAAAGGCAGCAATAACAATACCAAGAACGCCACTCAAAAGATGCGTGCTTCTAATTAGGATGACATCTCTAATGGCTCCCATAGTGCAAAGCCTTGTTCTCTGAGCAAGAAATCCTACACAAAGTCCTATGAGTAAAGAGATTAAAATGGGGGCATGCTGAGAGCCAGGGCCTTTTTGGCTGAAGAAGATTGGACCTGTGGGTTGACCTTCTGGTGTTCGTCCAAATTGAGGAGAAAAGATGAGTAAGAGAAAAAGCGCAATCATTGCAATCGGGAATACCCATCCAGAAAATATCTTCTCTTTCTGTGATCTTCCTAAACTATAGCCCGATTTTAAAAATAGCACTCCAATCCATATTCCAGCAATTAGACCCAAAAGCCCAAGAATTGCATTTCCATCTCCTCCAGCTAATCTTAAAAGAGCTCTCCAGGGACATCCTAAAAATACAAGTGCCCCTATCATAGCAAAAAATCCTAAAAAGAAACGAATCAATGGAGAAGAACCTCCTCTTGGTCTAAACTCTTTAAAAAGAAGAGCTGCAATCAATGCCCCCAAGACAAATCCTATGATCTCTGGGCGAATATATTGGACAACCGCAGCACGATGAAGCCCGAGTGCTCCTGCGATATCCCTCTCCATACAGGCAACACAGATGCCCATGTTTCCCGGATTTCCCCATTTCTGAAGAAGTGGAGCAAAGATACCAACAAATACTCCTGCTGATATAATACCTAAACGGGAAGCAAAAAAATTTTTAAATGTATTCATAAAATCCCTCCTTCAAAAATTTTTTATCTCTGGAAGGAGGGAAAAGGCAGGGAATAAATTAAAAAGGAGTGATAATAAAATATAATTTTTCCTTTTCTCTCCTCCCATTAAAACGGAGACCTACCCGAGGCCTCTTTGGGCCTATGAAGGCCCTTCATATAAGAGAAAAGGGAGCTTGCAAAAAAGCCATATAGACCTCTTTTTCAAAAATTAGACTAAAGATTTAATTAATAGAAAAAGACTGATATGTCAAATTGAGATTTTCAATATTAAGAGCTAAATTTATTAATTTTTTCAATACATCAGGTATTGTGATTAAAATCATTTTGTCGTATAAAAATTTTAGATATGAAGAAGAATTATAAAGTAGTAATTATTGGAGCAGGCCCTTCATCCATATTTTCAGCTCTAATACTTTCTAAGGCTGGAATAAAAGATATAGCTATCTTTGAGAAGGGAAAGGATATTGAGAATAGGATAAGAGGGAGAGGGATGGATCTTCTATGTGGATGGGGTGGGGCAGGGGCTTTCAGTGATGGTAAACTTACCCTTTCACCAAAAATTGGAGGGTTTTTAGATGAATTCATTCCTCAAAATGAATTGATGGATTTCATCAATAGGGCAGATGAAATTTATATATCATTTGGTGCTCCTAAAGAAATACAGGGTGAGTTTTCTGAAAAAACTGAGATCCTTTATCAAGAAGCCAAACAAGCTGGATTAGAATTTATCCCTATGAGAATAAGGCATCTCGGAACAGAAAACTGTGTTCCTCTTTTAAAAAGAATAAAAGAAGAGATTAAAGATAAAGTTGATATCTTTTTTGATGCTCCAGTAAAAGAGATTCTTGTAAGTGGAAAGGATGTTTCAGGCGTTTTACTCACGAATGGTGATCAAATTAATGCCCAATATGTGATATGTGGTCCAGGAAGGGCAGGAGCAGAATGGATTAGAAAAGAAGTAGAACGTCTTCGGATTCCTTCTATCCCGAGTCCAGTAGATATAGGAGTACGGGTTGAGGCACCAGCATCAATACTTTTAAAACTTACAGAAATCGCTTACGAAGCGAAATTAATTTATTACTCCAAGACATTTGATGATCGGGTAAGAACCTTCTGTATGAATCCATATGGTGAGGTGGTTACAGAGACAATAGACGAAATTATCACTGTAAATGGTCATAGTTATTCGAAAAAAAAGACAGAGAATACAAATTTTGCAATCCTTGTTTCAAGCATGTTTACAGAACCATTCAATGATCCAATTGGCTATGGGAAATATATTGCAAGATTAGCGAATATACTTGGACAAGGAGTCATCATTCAGAGATTAGGAGATTTACTCGATGGACGACGATCCACTCCAGAACGTATCCGACGATGCATTACCCAACCTACTCTTTTGTCAGCCACTCCAGGTGACCTAAGCTTTGTTCTTCCCTATAGGCATCTAAAAAGTATTATTGAGATGCTTGAAGCTATGGATCGAATTACACCAGGAATTTTTTCAAGACATACATTACTTTATGGTGTAGAAGTAAAATTTTATACAAATCGTATAAAACTATCACCTTGTTTGGAGACAAGCGTAAGAAATCTCTTTTTCATAGGAGATGGAGCAGGGATTACCAGGGGTCTTATTCAAGCATCTGTCAGTGGTATGATTGCAGCCAAAGAGATTTTGAGAAGAGGTTAATTCTGAAATCTAATAGGAATGGCACCCGGCCATCTAAAAAATCATCAACCACCACATTGGGAAGGTATTGTAGAAGATGCTTCAGCTCTTTGGATATATATACTTCCACATCGTGGGCATCTCAATTGCTTTTCTTCTCTTGGGCCTTTTGGGATCTCAATTTCAAATGAGTATTTACATTGATTGCAAATCATCTGCCAGGTTAAAGGAATCGTCTTATTGGTATGAAAAGACTTTTTAGCCATGAATTTTATCCTCCAGCCAACATAGTGACAATATGAATTTCATCACCATCCTTCACAGATTTTGAAAGTTCATCAGGATAAGCGCTTGCATGGTTAAGATAAATTTCTATATTATTATGAAGTTTATCCTTTTTGGCAAAAAGTGCCTTCTCGAGTTTGGGGTATTGCTTGATTAGATTGTTTAAACATTCTCTAACTGTTTTACCTTCTACACTAACTACTTCTTGTCCATCAGTATATTGACGGTGAGTGGTATGAATATGTATATTAACAGGCATCATTTACTCCTTTCTACTGATAGATCCACAGTGATCGCAATCGGGGTTTTTAAGAACTCTAAATTCTTGGAATTGCATAGTTAATCCATTAAATAATAATAACCGATTGATTAGTAGATTATCAATCCCAATAAGATATTTTATTACCTCTGTAGCTTGGATCGTTCCTATAATTCCAGGGGTTACCCCTATTACAGGAAATTTTTCTTGTGGAATATCTCCCCTATACATACACCTAAGACAAGCTGTTTTTCCCGGAAGAATGGTCATTGCTCTTCCCTCAAAACCTCTGACAGCCCCATGAAAGAATGGTATATTGTTTTCAACAGCAAAACGATTAATGATATATCGAGTAGCTAAATTATCCATTGCATCTACAATAGCATCAAAACCACTTAATAGAAATGATACATTTTGTTCGGTTAATTTCTCACAATAGGTTTCAATTTTTACTTCAGAATTGATTTTTTGGAGTTTAATTCTTGCTGAATCAACCTTATTTTTACCGATATCATCTTCCCAGTGAAGAATTTGACGATTAAGATTGCTTAATTCTACCATGTCATGATCAATGATTCTAATCAACCCAATCCCAGCGGCTGTAAGATAGATTGCAATAGGGGAACCGAGCCCTCCAGCCCCTGCTATTACAACTCGAGATTTTTTGAGCCTTTCTTGTCCAATCTCTCCAATTTCTTTAATCATGATTTGCCTGTCGTATCTTACCTTTTCAGTCTCTGAAAGCATTTTCTCCTCCCAAAAACTATTTATTCTAATCTAAATTAATAAACTTTTTGTTTTCGTTTCAGTTTGACCATTCTAATAATAAATTTCACAAATGAGCTTTCGAATGTTTAATAAGTTTAGGTCAAAATAAAAAAGAATTCAATGAATTTTCTTAATTATTGAGAATTAAATGAGAATAGAATATTATAGCTTTAAACATTTTGAAAGGAGTTTAAGATTATGAAAATCCATAGAATCTCTTGTATTGGTGCAGGTTTAATTGGCCAGGGCTGGGCCACTTTATTTTCTTCAAAAGGTTATGAAGTAACCCTGATGGATTTAGATGAGAAAATCCTTCAAGACGCCCTTTCAAAAATTGAATCAAATCTTAAGTTTCTTGAAAATCAAGGTCTATTAGAAAATGGGGCAACAAAATCTTCACTCAGTAGAATTAAGTTAAGTACCAACTTGGTTTCGGCTGTTTCTCGTAGTGACTATGTTCAAGAATCCGTTCCTGACCAATATGAAGTTAAAAAGGAGGTTTTTAAGGAAATTGACACCTATGCCCCTTCTCATACCATTTTGGCAAGCAGTTCTTCTGGACTTTTAATGAGCGAGATTCAAAAGGTAACAAAAAGACCTGAAAGATGTGTACTTACCCACCCAGTTCTTCCTGTTCATCTAATCCCTGTTGTTGAGATTGCGGGGGGAGAAAAAACATCCTTAGAAACAATGAATACAATTTATGAATTTATGAAATCGATTGGGAAGGTTCCAATTTTACTTAAGCGTGAGACACCTGGATACATTATCAATCGCCTTCAAGCTGCTCTTTTAAGGGAGGCAATTGATCTTGTTGATAAGGGAATTGCAGATGTAGAAGACATTGATAAGGCATTTTGTATGGGGATCGGTCTTAGAGACCCTTTGATTGGTCCTTTCTTACGAATCCATCTTGCAGGAGGAGGAATTGAAAAATTCATTGAAAAATATTCTCGGTCTTATCAATACAGATGGGAAACAATGGAGACATGGACATCTATTCCTTCCTCAGCAATTCAAAAGATTGTAGAAGGAGTAAAGAAAATGAATTTGATTCGAGAAAAAAGTTTGGATGAGATTTCAGAATGGCGAGATAGGATGCTTGTTAAGCTTCTAAAATTTATAGACCAAGAAAAAATATAACTAATATCCCCTTATAAGAGGATTTCTCATTAAGTCAGAGAATTTTGATGCTGCATCACGTTTCCGCTTCAGATTGATCATATCAGCCTCAACATAATCTATCGCTTTCATATCACAAAAGGCAACACATTGGGGATTTCCATCACAGTAATTGCATTTTCTTGTTACCCGATCATGTTCATCAAAAAAGGGATGGCTAAAAGGGCAGGCAATAATACAGGTTTTACAGCCAATACATTTCTCTTGATCAATAATTACCCTTTGTTTTTCAAAATCTTTATGACAGGCCTTTGTTGGACAAACCTCAACACAGAATGGGGTTTCACAATTTTGACAAGTCATCGGAAGATAGACTCCGATAGATTCCCATTTTACAACTCTAATTCGAGATCGACTTGGATTGCTTGTTCCTGTATGAAATACTGAACAAACAAGTTCACAAAGTCTGCAACCCGTGCATTTTTCTGGATCAACCACTAATACCTTTCCGTACATGGCTTCCTCCTCGAACAATCCTTTAGTGCTAATGGGCTGGTTTAATTGGATTTATTCCATATTTAAATTCTATCCATCTTTGCATAGGGATTTTATCTTTTATTCCAGCAGAAAGAAGACCAAGCCGCAGAAAAAAACCACCACAAAGAAGTATGATTCCAGAGCTAAATATCAACCAAAGACGGTCAGGGGATAAGGAATAGAAGATCTCAAGAATAAATGGAAAGATCAGACCAAGAGATACAATTCCTCCCCAAAAGATTAAACGTTTTTCTCCAAACAATAGGAGCCGAACCGAATCCTTTCCTTGTTCGCTTAATTTATACCTTTTTAATAGATATATATAAAGTACCAAAGCCTCAATGACTACAAAAAATTGTTCTACCCTTGTTAAGATTTTAAAGGCAGTTTCTTCCTGTGATAAAAGGCCACTACCTAAGGTAGATAAGAGAATTGCCATAGAGCCAGTTGAGAGGGCTGATATTAAAAATAAAAGAGGAAGAAAATAGGTATTCCATAAGGGAACAGAACGTGTGGCCTTAAGGAGAATCCCTGTATAAATAGCAGTGGCAAATGCAAGTAAAAAGCTTATTATTTCAATAAATCTTAAAAAGATTTTATATTCGATTATATTAAAGGAAGGAAATATTGATATACCCAAGGTTACGATGCCTAATATAATAAAGGCAGAGAGAATTAAAAAACCTCTGGCTACCCATGATGTTTTTGGATTTAGACATGCATAAAGAAATCTTCTCTTAATCCCAAGATCAAGTATTAAAAATGGGGCTCCAATTGCAACAAGAATGGGTCCCCAAAGGATAATTGCCTTTCCGAAATCGAAGGACATAGAGAATATTGGCAATTTAATTACTAAGGATGGTCCGATTGACCAGTTAATAATTGTTCCAATAATAAATGATCCAGCTCCCATCCCCGCAAGGTATAAATAGATTGCAATAATCCAACCCCAATGCTGCTGTGGTTTTGGCCGTTTTATAAATGTCTCTTCTATTGGTTTCATCTTAATATCCTCGATTTAATTATCATATATGTTCTTTATAATGAACAAAGAATTTAAAATAATCATACCATATAAATTTATGTTGTCAAGATTTTAATGTAAATATTGACAAAAAGGGATTAATCAGATATTCTTTTTATGTTCAATGGAGTGAACAAATGAAAAAGAAACCTTATTCACCCCCTTCAGTTAAAAAGGCATTTAAGATTATTCAGGCTATTTCAGATTCTCAGATTGGTCTTGGAGTAAGCGAGCTTTCTAAACAGTTAAAAATGAGTAAAAGTACAGTCCATGGAATTACATTTGTATTAGAGGAATTGGGAGTTTTGGTCCGTGATCCAATCGATAAAAAATATCGTATAGGATATACACTGCTTGAGTTAAGTAGAAAGAGTTATGGAAAGATTGCACTTAGAGATGTAGCAAGGGTTCCGATGCAGAAGCTTATGGAGACTATAGGTGAGACTGTTTTTTTAGGTGTGGTCAATGGAGATCATGTTACTATTTTGGATGTTGTAGAATCTCCAAATGAGGTGAAGATAACATCTCCACCTGGGACACGTATCCCTCTAACGGCAGGCGCAACAGGAAAGGTTTTTCTAAGTCATTTTGAGGAAAAAAAGGCAAAGGATATGATTCAGAAATTTGGTTTGGTTAAATATACATCAAAATCAATTGTTGATCCAAAAGAATTTTTAAAGACATTAGAAGAAGTAAAAAAGCAGGGTTATGCTATTGATGATGAAGAATATATTGCAGGAGTTAGGGCAGTAGCTGCTCCAATCAAAACAGGTTCTACTACACTTGCTGCTATATGGGTAGTTGGTTTTACATCCAATATTAATGATCAAAAATTAAATCGCATTGTAATAGAGATTCAGAAGGTTGTAAATGAGATAAGCGAATCTATAAGGAGTCTCTCGTGAGCTGGGAGAGATACCATAGTGTTTGGCTTATATTAATCTTTGGCTGGGTTACCAATTATATGGTTCGTTCAAGTCTCTCTCCTCTTCTTATTCCTATCATCCAGGAATTTAATCTAACTTATACTCAGGCAGGGATATTGGCGACAGCCTTTTTTTATGCATATACAATGATGCAGCTTCCATCTGGCCATATAGGAGATAGACTTGGAAGAAAATTTGTTTTAGTACTTTGCACAAGTTGGTGGGGTTTGATGTCCCTTCTAACAGGATTGGCGAATTCTTTTTTCTCTATCTTTATTTTTCGTTTTTTGACAGGGGTTGGAGAAGGTGCCTATTTCAGTAATGATAGGCCAATCATCTCTGCTTACACTCCTGAGAAGAAAAGAGGATTTGGTCAGGGGATATCTTTCATTGGATTAGGTATAGGTATGTTTATTGGTATTTCACTTGCTGGCTGGATTTCAGATGCCTTAGGCTGGAGGGCAGTCTTTTTGATCTATGCTATTCCTTCTTTTTTAGCTTCACTTTTAATTTTTATATTCATAAAAGAGCCAAAAATGAAGGAATTCAAAAAAAATATCCATATTCCATACTCCGTAATTTTTAAAAATAGAGATCTATGGTTACTCTATATAGGTGGCATTTCAGGCATCTATGCCTTATGGGTGATTGGAACATGGGCACCTGCAATTTTTAAAGAGATGGGAGCAAAAAGCATAGCTCAATCATCATTTTATTCGAGTCTTCTTGGACTTTCAGCCATTCCAGGGCTTTCTTTGACAGGTATAATAAGTGATCGATTAATTAAAAAGGGAAGAGGAAGAAAGGGGCTGATAAGTATTGAATTTTTTTTAATAGCTTTTTTTATGTTCCTTTTAGGATATGGTCTTGATAATAAAATAAATCTCCATTTATTCATTTTTTTATTCTTTATGGCTGGATTCTTTATCTGGGGTCATTGGGCTGCTTTTTATGCCCTTCTTCCTGATATTGTGCCTTATGAAATCCTTGGTACAACCTACGGCCTTACAAATACAATCCATTTCATTGGCTCAATTATTGCCCCATGGGCAACAGGTTGGATAAAAGATATTACGGCCTCTTTTTCTTGGGGACTTTATCTTTCCTCGATATTTTGTATTTTAGGAGGTATTCTTATATTTTCAGTTAGACCTTCATTCCGTTTTGGAATGGAGAGAAAAATTTTTATTGATAACATTTCTCATCGTTAATCTTCAAAGCTATCGGCCTTATAAACCTTACAGAGAAAACCTCTTAAAGGCCAACCACCACTTATCCTATTACAAATTTCAGGATCATCATCTGTAAGAACATTACAATTAGATTTCCATACCCCATGCAGAGAAGGTTCCCTACCATCCTCTTCTGGATACCACCATCCATGTTGAGCATGGATAACATTTGGATGAATTCCATCAAATATCTTACATTTTTGTTTTATTCTACCGCGGGGAGATTCGATCCAAACCCAATCACCATTTTCAATATTTAAGGTTTTCGCAGTTTCTGGGTGGATTTGTACAAAAGGATCAGGATGCATCCTCCTCAAAGTCTTAACTTGACGATGCTCTGAATGATAAAAGGGCTGGAATCGACCTCCTGTAATTAAGATAAGAGGAAATTCTTTAGCCAAATCTGGTCTACTAATAGGGCTTTCAGGAGACTCATAATATTGTGGAAGAGGATCATAACCAAGGCTTTCAAGGATTGTAGAATAGAGTTCAATCTTTCCGGTTGGGGTTGCAAACCCCTGTTTCTCATAAATTTGGTACTCTTTAGGCGCAGGAAGATAGCCTCCTTTCTCCATAAATTCCTTAAATGAAAGACCAATCGGTTTTAAACGATAATCATAAACATCCTCAAGGCTCTCCCATGGCCAATCTGATTCCTCCTGGCCAAGTCTCTGTGCTAATCCCCGCCAAATATCATAATCATCCCGCCGATCGTAAAGATTATCAATACTTTTGGGCATTGCCCTTTCACTTCCCATAATACCTGAATAAGTCCATAACCATGGTCTTTCAAGATAGGTTGTTGAAGGCAAAACATAGTCTGCAAGTTGTCCACTTGGTGTCATAAAGAAATCAACAACAACATAAAGATCCAAACTTTTTAAAGCTTCATAAACAAGATGGGTATTGGCTTGTGTGACCATTGGATTACTTGCAAGTGTGATTAAACATCTAACAGGGTAGGGCTTTCCTGTTAGGATAGCCCGATAAACTGTTGGTGCATGGGCATAACATTCAAAAGGACTTCTATTGTTTGCTTCATTTCCCCAGAGCCTTGAAACATTGGATTGTATTTTATCAAAACCAATACGGGATAAAAATCGGAAGCGTTCTATTCCAAGTGTCTTATTTATTTGCTCTATAGATAACCTTTCCCGAGCAGCGATTTCTTGATCATGGATGATTCCAGGATATGGTGCAGGAAAGATATCACCTCCTTTAACATCAACATTACCTGTAATGGCTGGAAGAATATAATGGGCGTGTAATGCTTCAATGGAATTGGCCAAATGCTCTATACCCATTCCATGATTAATCACACCAGGCCTCAAAGTAGCATACCAGATGGCAGCTTGACGAATCTTCTCCTGGGGGATCCATGTAATTTCAGAAACTTTTTCTAACGGATATTCTTTTACCCTTGATTTAAGTTTATCGAATCCATAGCACCATTTTTCGACAAATTCCTTATCATAAAGACCTTCTTCAATAATATAATTAATCATTCCAAGAGCTAAGGCACAATCTGTTCCAGGTCTTATCTGAAGCCATAGGTCAGAGTGTTTAACACTATCAGTCTTTCTTGGGTCAATTACTATTATCTTTGTCCCATAGTCTTTTCGGGCCTTAATTGCCGCCTTCCAGAACTGGTCCCAGTATCGAGGTCCGCCTCCACCCCAAAGGATCACGCATCGGGTGTTTGGACGCACTACTGGAAAGAGCCGCCATCCAAAGATTGTATATCCCATGGCGCACATTGGACCATAACAGATTTCAGAAGGACCAATATGATTAGGTGAGCCAAGGATATTAAAAAATCTCAATCTAATTTCGTCATGGGTTCTGCCAGTTCCACTTGTAGTTGCAATTGTTTCGGGCCCATATTTATTGATTAGAGTTTTCATTTTTTCTGCTATTTCGGAAAGGGCATCTTCCCAAGAGATTCTTTGCCACCGATTCTCCCCCCGGGACCCAGCCCTTTTTAAAGGATAGTTTAATCTATAGGGATGATAAAAGTATTCTACAACTGCTCTTCGTCTTGGACATCCTTTTGAAATAGGAGCTAATTTTTTTGTATTGATGAATTCTAAATCAGGTTCAACAGAGATTAATCGATTCCCATCGATCTTTGCTATCAATCGGCATGCATTATGGCATTGAATACATATTACTCTCTTTATTTCCATTGGATTAGTTTAATGAATTTTCTCTCCCCCTCTTCATAATTATTAAAGAGAAGAGGGGGAGAGATTGGTTAAAATATTTTTTAAACCTCTGGAGGTATTTTTATTTCAGGGCTCTCCCAGTCTTTTAAAGGTTTCATCCATTGGGCTTTTTCGACAAATATATCATGGGCAAGTGGCACAGGTGGATGACATACCCAGAGCGGGTCAAATTCATTCTTAATCTTAAGTAACCATTTATGATAATTCGGTCCGTATTTGGGTCCAGTCAGATAAAGCGGTTGGTGAGGTCCGAGAAGTGAAGTATAGAAGCGATGTTTGATATTCATTTTTGATGTTTCAACATAGAAATGATCTACACCTGTTGTATCTTCGTCTTGATCCCAATAAATCAAGAATTCTGAATAACCCTGATGTCCAAGCTCAAAACTTTGAAACCAACCTGGATCTCCATAATCTGGCATGAGTGGAGGTGTATATTTCTTCTTAAGTTCAGCATAATATTCTCCATGGATAGTAGCTTGGGAAAGAGTTTCAATCACATAATCAACAGAGACATATGAACCACACATAAGCCACATACCTGCAGAGTCAGCATTCTTGATCCAGGATTCATCAGTTGGTTTTGTCGGTCTTGGAATTCCACCTAACTCCTTCATGATATCATTAAGGACGTTTTCATCGTATTTCATCTGTTCTTCAGATGTATATCCAATCAGTAAAACACGAACAATAAAGAAATTCTTAATAGTATCTTCATTTTCCTTTCCCCATAGTTCCCAAAACCCTTCTTTACATTCTGCCTTTGCAATAGCCCGCCAGAATAGAGGAACTTTTGTCACGGCACCAGCAATTTCTGCCTTACCTATCTCAAACATTGCTTTAACTTGTGCCTCTTTGCTTGGAAGCTGAAAATTAATCCACTTCACTCTTTTTTCAGGAAGTTGAAGTGCTGTATTGGGTGAAATTCCAGTAGGAATTAGTCTTTCAGGCTGGAAAGGAAGCAATTTTACTGCCATCTTTGTAACAATTCCAAGACATCCTCTTAAACCTGTATAGCCTCTAAGTAAACCTCTTAAATCAGGTCCAATCCCATCACCCCAGAAAGGATCATCTCCAATGGCAAGTGAACCTAACTTTACAAGTTCTCCATCAGGAAGAACAAGTTCAGTACCTAAGATCCTTCTATGAGGAAGACCAATTCGATGACTGAGAGGTGACCAGCCATCTCCAATCAGATTTGCAATAACCGAGGCCTGGGCACCACCTCCTCCTATAACAACATAGGCTCCTCTTTTCATAGCCTCTTCCTGCAAAGGTGAGTAAATCACCCCAGGTCCAACAACAGCATATAAATGTTTTTCATCAATTTCAAAGTGATTTAATCTTTTCAAATCGATCAACAATTCATTTTCTACATGACAATGTGAACGTGGTCCATAAAATCCTGTGCTATAGGGGACATAAGGAACTTTATAGCGGTTACAAACCTTAACAATCTTTTGCACCTCTTCTGTAGTTCGAGGCAGTATCACTGCACCAGGAATCTTTGTCATTACCCTTTCATAACCACAACCTGCCTCATATCCACCTGGTCCTGACCTATAGCCTTCACAAATTACAGGATCATCAGAAATATACTCTGCTCCTACAATCGATTCTAAAGCTGTATATGCTTCTTTAACAATAGCCATGCCTTACCTCCTTATGCTTCTATTGAAGAAAGAATAAGTTCAGAGATATCCATTACTTTAATCTTATTTCCTTCATCCCTTATGGCTTGCGTAAAATTGTTTTTGCACCATGGGCATGATGAAACCAAGAGCTCAGCTCCAATTTCTTTAACCTCCTCAAGTCTGTGTTTAGCAGAGAAGGAAGCAAGTTGTGGAAAGGCTACCTTTGTTCCTCTTCCTGCTCCACAACAAAATGCATTCTCCCTTATTCGAGGCATCTCAACAAAATCCACACCAGGAATGGAATTAATAATATTTCTTGGTTGGCTATAAAGACCTTCTCTTCCTCTTCTTCTCTTAAGAGGAGGAGAGACTGTTCCCATCCATCCTCTTTCACCTTTCCATGGGGTCCAGGCATCGCAAAGCCTACTTACACCGCATGAGTCATGATAAGTAATTCGCATATCAATTGGCTTTTTAATCTTAAGAGAGCCATTTTTTAGTGCATCATCAGCAAATTCAAGCAAATGAATCACCTTAAATCCAAGATCCGCTGTTGCAATATTTAAAATTTTTGGATAATCAGCCTTCCACATCCTATAGCATTCTGCACAGCTTGTAAGTAAGATCTTTGCCCCTGTTTCTTTTACTGCGTTTATATTTCTTTTGGCAATTTCTTTGGCTTCATCTACCATGCCAACTGAATAGGGAACATTTCCACAACACCATTCGTCAGGTAGAAGCATAAATTCATTGCCAGATGAAGTAATTACTTTTGCAGTTGCTCGAGCAATTTCAGGGTTATGGTAAGATGAGGCACATCCAACAAAATAAACTATATCAGCCTTTTTAGAAGGTTTTAAATCACTTGTTACCCATTTTAGGCGATTTTCATGTGGTAAACTAAAGTGATTATGAGTTTTGGAGATATTTTCTGCCACTTTTTTATGGGCAGGCATTGGACCTGCACCATCTTTTACAGCCTTAATTCTTAAGGCTTCAAGGGTAAGGCCTATCTCTAAATCGAGGTTTCTTTTACATCCAACATCACAGGCACCGCATAGTGGATCAGCATATAGAATTTCTAATAACTTTTGATTCCAACTCAATTTCCCTTCTGCCAAGGCATGTCCAATTCTCATCTTACCAAATGCACCATAAGAATCGAAGGGATTCCAGGTATTACTTGGGCAACGAGTTGTGAATTTAATTCCTGGCATATAGGTATGTTCTACCCAGTAACATCCCTTACATTTGATGCATCGGCTCATATCATAAACAAAATTGTCTAAAACCGTAACGTCAAGGCTTAGTGGCTTTTTGGGCATCTTATCCTCCTTAAAAACAGAGATTTCCAGGATTCATTATATTATTAGGATCAAATATTTTCTTCACCCTTTTAAGGGTAATAGTATAATTGGCTGCACGTTCGTAAATTAGCTTTGCTAAATCTCCATAGGGTCTTGTAAAAAAGGCTCCCTCATTGAGTAAAACTTTGGCTGCTTCATTATATAGGTTGCTTATCTTCTTAACATCGGCATTATTATTTGGATCATAAAAGAAATGGAACTCGAGATGACATGCCCTGTTATGTTCAATGGGTTGCAAATAAATTCCAATATCCTTAATAGAGTAATCAAACCTTGAAGAAACTTCTTCAACCTCTTTAATAAATTTAGGGGCTAAAACAGGTCGGGTGATAAAGAAAAGGCTATGACACCCACCTTTCCAGCGATTCTTCCAATAGGTTTCTTCCTCTGGCCAGGGTTTTCTAAGGAGTGAGATTACCCTTTTCCCAATTCCTGGAAAACCTGGTAGATTGTCTACAAGGGAGATATCCTTGAACTCATTTTTTATGATTTCAGAAAGAGCCTTCTCCTCGTATGCAATCTTCTCATCTGGTCTTCTTAAAAGACCACTTATTACAAGAATCAGTGTCCAGGGTGGAAGTTGATCCCTATATTTCTCAAACTCTTTTTTAAAGTCTTCAGTTATTATGTTTGCAAAACTGACATTATTCAATAAAACACATTCCTGACCAATCCTTCTTGGTAAAACCCGATAAAGAAATTCAATGACGTAACTTAGGTCATAAACAGGTGCAAAAAAGACTTTATCCTTTCTTGGAATAGATTCTATCTTTAGATTTGCCCAGGTAACAACTCCCATTGTACCCTGTGCTCCTTGAATAAATCTATAGAAATCAATGCCAGGACCAGATGGATTTGCTCCCCTCGATATAGAATCAGGATAACCATTAACGCTTGCAGAACCTGTTCTAAAGATTTCTCCTGTTGGCCAGACTACTTCCATGCTTTGAAGGGGTTCTCCATAGTCATAAACTGTATTTGTTGGCACTTCCCTTTCAAGATAGTCAGTAACAACTGAGCGCTTTGAATGAGGAAGAAGTGGCATGATCATTCTAAAACCCTTTTTTGCTAATTCCTCAGTTAATTTCTTCCATGTTACTCCTGCCTCGATCCTTACTCTTCTATTATCCTCATCAATATCAAGTACTTGATCCATTCGTGTAAGATCAAGAACTATACCTCCCTGCTTTGGTATAGTAGCTCCATAGAAATGAACATGAGAGCTAACAGGAATAACAGGTATCATTTTCTCGTTGGCCAATTTGATAATTCTTGAAACCTCTTGGTTATTCTTTGGTTTTACGACGAAGTTTGGCATTCCAGAAGGAACAAGACTGAAGTCCTTTGAATATTTTTTTAGAGTTTCAGTATCATCAAAGAAATAATCAGATCCAACTATTTCCAAAAGCTTATCCCTTATGTTCATAGTTTATTCCCCCATTCGTATAACTTTTTTAAGCATGGACAAACTGGGCATTTACCCTTGGCCCATTTTTCATAAAATTCTCCATCCCAATTCTCATATCCTGAGTTAATAGACACTGCCCAAATGTTTTGGCTTCAAATTTTAAACCTTCTTCAAGAGTCATCTTGGCACCTTCAAGTATTGCCTTTTGAAGTAAAGAATCAATCTTTCTGCTGAGATGACCGATATCAACATCTGGAAGTTTTTCTGGGATTGGTATTGGTCCCTTTTCAATGGGTTTAATTTTAACCTTACCAGAGAGAATCTTATTTACCCACTCTATTGCAGCTTCTATTAAATCACCTTCAACTTCCTCTTGAATTAAACCAATCTCTTTGGCCTGGGCTGAAGAAATTGGATTTGCAGTCCTCAATATCTCCCAAGCCTTTTCAATTCCAATAAGTCTTGGAAGCCTTTGAGTTCCTCCAAGGCCTGGGATAATTCCAAGTCTTGGTTCAGGTTGCGCAATAAATACCTTTTGTCCCTTTTTAGCAATCCTTGCTGTGCAGGCCATTGCTATTTCATTTCCTCCGCCAAAGGCAAGTCCATTCATTGCACATACAACAGGTTTGCCTAAATTTTCGATAAGAAGTGCTGTTTCTTGATCTTTTAAGCAACCTGCCTCTGCCTCCTCAGGTGTTTTGAGAGCAGCAAGCATACCAATATCAGCTCCTGAGACAAAAGCCCTTGTTCCAAATCCTGTAAGAACTGCACCACGAATCTTAGGATCATTCTTAATATCTGAAAAGATCTCATACAATTGTGAAAGGACATCCTTATTGAGGGCATTTAGAACAGTTGGTCTTCGAATCTTTACAATAGCTATATCTCCCTTATCCTCTCTGAAGACAACTGGTATCTTCCAGGGCTTTCCTGTTTCGGCCTGTTTCCTTAAAAGCTCTGTCATTTTAAATCCAGGATTCTCACGACTATATGTTTCAACAAGTTCATAGGCCTTTTTTATTCCAATTTGATTCATCATCCTGAAAGGAGGAGTCATAACCAAACCTACTTCAACTCCCATATCTACATCACCAATGTTTGATATTCCGCTATCAACAATTTCACAAGCTATCCCGAAGAATGCTCCCATTACATTTTGTGATACCTTATCATAAAGCTCCTGGGGATAATCAACTTTTTCACCCTTTGCAGGGGTTTCCCAAGATTTTCCAGTATTTACCATCTCATCAAGGATCTTTGGGGAACGGAACCATGGCATGATGACCGAATTGTATATAGTTAAGCCATGCTGAGTTAAGGGATTCCCACCAGTAAGGTTATGTGCTGTAAAGGGTCCAACTCCCATTCCCAATGCCTTTTGAACAATAGCATCAACCTGCTTTACAGTAGCAACCCCCTTTTCGACAAGAAGTACTGAGGCTAAAAATATTCCTTCAAAGAAAGGATTTATTGCAAAACCGAACCGACTCTTTACCTTGATAGGTGCTTTTCCAATAAACTCATAAAACTTTTCTAAATACTCAACAAGGCCTGGATCGGTCTCCTTTGAAGAAACAAGCTCAATGAGTATATTTCTTTCTGCAGGAAAGAAATAGTGGATTACAAGGGTTCTTGATTTATCCTTTACATTCTGGAATATTTCCTCAGGGGTCATATGGGAAGAGTTTGATGCCAGGATTGATGTTTTTGGGCAAATCTCTTCGCATTGCTGAAAAATCTTGTGTTTCACATCAAGTCTTTCAAATGCTGCTTCAATCACCAGATCAGCATCACTTAATTTTCCATAATCTGTTGTAAAGATCATGTTTTTTAAGATAGCATCAGAATCTTCTTTTTTGAAGATATTTTTCTCAACCGCCTTTGCCATCTTTGATTCGGCCTTTTTTGCTCCTGAATCAAGAGCCGACTGAAGAATATCGACAATAACAACAGGTACATTATAGTTAAATAAATTTTGACTGAAATGTAGAGCAATATCAGGACCAATATTGCCCGATCCAATAACGCCTACTTTACGAATGGTCCTACCAAACATTGTAAAAGCCATATTCTCCCTCCTTTAAATTCAAATTAAATTTTTCACAAAAATATCAAATATTTCTTTTTTTGTCAATATCATCCAAACATATTTTTTATAATTATTTGAAAATATTTATAAATTTTATTTACTTAGAAAGGCCAGGTAAAATCAAAGCCAGTTTTGGGAAAATCATTAATATCCCAGCATTAACAATAATAGCTACTAAAAATGGGAATATACCCTTGAAGATTGTTTCAAGGGGTATCTCTGGAGCGATTCCTTTTATTACATAGACATTTACACCTACAGGAGGAGTAATTACCCCCATTTCGCTTACCAAAACAATAATCACTCCAAACCAGATTGGATCGAATCCAAGGCGCACAACCACAGGATAGATAACAGGCACAGTAAGTACTACCAGTGCCATTGAATCCATAAAACATCCACCAATTAGATATATAAATATTATAATTCCCATTATGGCCATCGGGTGTAGGGGAAGGCCTCCAACCCAATCAGCCAATACAAAAGGAATGGTTGAAACCGCCATAAAGTGTCCAAATATAGTAGCACAGGCAATAATGCAAAGGATCATACATGATGTTCTTAATCCATCCTTTGTACATTCTATAAATGTTTGCCATTTAAGTTGTCTTCTAATTAATCCAATAACGAGAGCACCTGCAGCGCCAATTCCTCCTGCTTGAGTTGGAGTAAACCATCCAAAAAATAATCCTCCAATTACCAATCCAAAGAGAAAAAGTGCTTCTATAATTCCTCCAAGGGAGTAGAGCTTTTCCTTAAAGTTTGTAGATGGACCTGGAGGTCCAGCTAATGGATTTCTAAGACATATCAACCAGACCACAATAATAAAAAGGATTGTAAGAATAATTCCTGGTATGATACCTGCCACAAAGAGTTTTCCGATGGATTGCTCTGTCATGATACCATATACAAGAAAGATTGTGCTTGGGGGAATGAGGATTCCAAGAGTGCCTGCACTGGCCAAACAACCTGTAGCTAAGGTGTCATTATAATTAAATCTCTTCATCTCAGGAAGTGCTATTTTCCCAATTGTAGCTGCAGTGGCTGCAGTAGATCCACAAATAGCAGCAAAGAATCCACATGCCACAACTGTTGCCATGGTAAGTCCACCCCTTAGACTTCCTAAGATGGTATGAGCTGTATCATAAAGTCTTTTACCAATACCCGAAGCAAAGGCAAAAGAGCCCATAAGAATGAACATTGGTATTGCACTTAAAGGAAATGATGAGAATTGTTCAAATATATCTCGAGATAAGAGTTTTAGACCTGCCTTAAATGAGGAGAGATAAGAGAATCCTAAAAAACCAACCAATGCCATTGCGAAAGCCACTGGCACTCTAAGGAGAAAGAGAAACACAAGTAGGATGATTCCAATGATTCCAACATTAACTGGATCCATCTTTAATGACCTCTAAGAAGGATTTTAAGAGTTCAACCAGAAATTCCAAACAAACAGGAATACATGATAATGCAATCAAATAGGCGAAAGGATAAAAGGGAATGTGAGAGGTTGATCCAATCTCTCCAGCTTTTTTTAAAGATTCACCGTATAGGATACTTTGCCAAGAAAGAAGGGCAAAGACCGAGAAAGAGAGAAAGGAGCTAATGGCTGAGATTGTTTCTCTAAACCTTTTTGGAAGCTTAGCAACAATAAATTCTACTCTTATGTGGCGGCCAATAATCAGTGTAAATGCAATGGCAGGAGCAATAGCAACAATTTGAGAAAAACCTATCACTTCGGTTGCTCCTGGCAAGGGCCATAAAAAAAACTTTGCGCCCACGACATCAATGAAGTTAACAAAAAACATTAGAAGAATTCCAATCACACCAACCCATTCAAGATATCTACTCAAGTTTGCTGTTAAAGTCTCCAGGGAATAAATCCAACTTTCAAATTTTTTCATTATTTTTCCTTTTAAATGATGATTTTGACGGTGGGCATCCCTAAAAAGAGATAGGGATGCCCATAAAATTGGAATTTAGAATTTTAACCTAAGCTCCTCAGGGCCTGTTGAAGATTTAATCCCAAGTTCTTTTTGTTTCTTTGTCCAGTAATCAATTCTAAAACGAATGAAGTTTATCCATTCCCTTACTTCCTTCTCCTGATAACCACCAGCAACCATTGTCTTTACGTACTTATCGAGTACAGGTTCAACAGCCTGCTTCCATTTTTTAATCTCATCCGATGAAAGTTCAATAAACTTTAAACCCTTTTCCATTCCATATTTTTTACCATCTATATCTATCTCATTCCACATAGTTGCCAATTTATCCTCAAATGGATATTCATTGAAAACTTTCTGAACATCCACTGGAAGCTTATTCCATGAGTCTTTATTCATTACGAGATAAAATGTATAGACCTGACCAATAGGCCAGCATTCTGTTGCATATTTTGTGACTTCTGCAAGTCTAAATGCTCGAAGAGTTTCCATAGGAATCATAAGTCCATCAATAACCTTTTTACCAATAGCTTCATATGCTTCTGCCATTGGTATTGATCTTGGTGTTCCACCTAATGCTGTAACTACCTCTGCAATATATCCAAGCCCTCTTAGTGTCATACCTTTTAGGTCTTCCATTTTATATACCGGCTTTGTTGCTGAAAGGACAACATTTACAGGACTTGCATGCATTGAAAGCATATGGATCTTATCCCATTCTTTTGGCTTAAATTGTCTGAAAAAGTCATTTGCGACATGATTTGCAACCCATGCATTTGGGAATCCAAGAGGAAGATCAAGAACCTCTGTTACCTTAAAACGACCGAAAGTATAGCCAATATTTGAAAATCCAATGTCAGCTATTCCTTCAACAACTCCATCATATATTTTGGGTGCGGTAAGAAGAGTTCCTGCTGGGAAGTAACGAATCTTTACTTGGCCTTTTGTCCTTGCCTCAAGGTCTCTAATAAATTCTTCACCAATTTTTGATTGTGCAGCTGGTATTGGGAAAAAATTACTGAATTTTAACTCTATTGCACCAAATGTCAATGTAGGCACTATCAGGACTATTATTAATGTTAAAATTAATAAAAATCTTTTGTTTCCCATATTATTTCACCTCCTACTAAAAATTAATAAATATCGAAATCTAAAAATCTTAACCACTACTCACTAATCACTAATCACTACTCACTAATCACTACTCACTAATCCACTTTCACCTCCCTTCTTCTGATTTTGTTTGAAATTCAAGATTAAATCTTCCCTTCTTTCTTTAGTTTCTCTTTTATTACTTCCCTTAATTGCTTCTTATCTATTTTCCCAACATTTGTAAGTGGCATCTCTTCAATTATTTCTATTCTCTCAGGAAGATAAAGCACAGAGGTTTTTCTCTCTTTAAGAAAAGAAATAATCTCTTCAAAAGATATAGTCTCGCCTCTCTTAGGTTTTATGAAGGCACAAACCCTTTCACCCAAAATTGGGTCTGGCATTCCAACTGCTGAAACCTGTTCCACTTTTGGATATTTACTAATTAGCTCTTCTACTTCAAGTGCACTAATATTCTCTCCTCCTCTAATTATTATATCCTTCTTTCTGCCAGTAATAGTGATATGCCCTTCTTCATCAAACTTAGCAATATCTCCTGTCCTAAAAAATCCATCTGTTGTAAAGGCCTCTTTATTTTCGGCTTCTGCTTTATAGTAGCCTCTAAAGATACACGGTCCTCTTGCAACAAGTTCTCCTTCTCTTCCAGGAGGAAGTTCATTTCCAGATGAATCAATTACTTTAAATTCATCATATGGGCAGATAGGACGACCAACTGTGTGAAGAACAATCTCTTCAGGGTCATCATATCGTGTTTGTGTACATGGTCCCTCTGACATCCCAAAGACATTATAAAATTTACAGCCAATCCTCTCATAAATCTTTTTTATTAATTCAGAAGGCACATGGGATCCAGCGCCTGAAATAACCTGTAATGAAGAAAGATTATATTTATCTAAATCAGGAAAGTCAATTAATTGTTGAAGTTGTGCCACAACAAGAATCATAGTTGTTACACGTTCCCTTTCTATTGCTTCAAGGATCTCCTTCGGTCTTGTAGATGGAATTATCACTGCTTTACCACCTGTTAGAAAGGTAGGGTTTAGTGAAACTTCTATCGCCATATTATGGGTTAAAGGGGTTGCTATAAGAGTTATATCCCTTGTGCTTCTTTCCCATGCCTTTGCCCGAAATTCAACATTACATAAATAATCATTATGGGTTCTTGGGACAAGCTTGGGAAGACCTGTTGTTCCACCTGTTGGCATAAAATGACAGACATCCTCTGGGTCGGGTCTAAAAGAAAGTAGATAATCTTTTGGATATTTTTTAAGGTCGATACTTTTTAAAAGTTCAAGAAATGAAATCGTTCCCTTAGGAAGAGGCTTCTTTTCTTGAAGATATGAATCAACCACAAGGATATGTTTTAATTGGGGCTTACTCTTTTGTAGGGATTCAATCATTGCTTTGTAATCTATCTTTTCAAACTGGATTGGAACAATCCATGCCTTGGCCTCTGTAACCTCACAGAAATGTTCCATCTCCCTTTGTGAATACCTGGGGATACACATTACTGGTATTGCTCCTATTTTATAAAGGCCGTAATATGCATATACAAATTCAGCCCAATTTGGAAGCTGAAGCAAGACACGGTCAGTCTTTTTGATTCCTAATTCAATAAATGCAATTGCTGCCCTATCAGTCCATTCTTTTAATTGACGATAAGTAAGTCTAATATTTTCTGCAACCAAGGCCTCTTTATTTGGATATATATCACATGTTCTATCAAGCATATCCCCTAAGGTAAGCCCAGACCACCATTTCCTTTTATTATATAGCTCTACAAATTCTTTTGGGAAAGGTGTTACCCCATTGATCGTCATAGGAGCCCTCCTCATTAAAAATTAGATTGTTTAAATTTATTCGATGATATCAGAGATATTCCTTTTAAGCAAGTAAACAAAACTAAGAATTGCATCTACGTTTTTTTCTACTGCCTCGATACCGTCTCCCAATGTCTTTAATCTAAGGGCACTTTCCTCAATAAGTTTAATTTCTCGATCCATTGCCTTAAGATCAAACTGCATATCCTGCATTTTATTCTCCTTTTTTAACGAGTGAGGTCTTTGAATCTCGAAGACTTTAAAGTATATCGGGGTAAACTGCCTGGTTTTAAAGATTCAATTTCAAAGGTAAGATTTGTTCTTAATTTCAATCTCTCGCGTATGCGATTTCTTAACTCTTTATAACTATTTTCATCTATTAAGGGATCAAATTCAACCCTTAAAGTAAGGACAGGTAAGGCCTCCTCTCTTGTGAGAAGGATCTCATATTCCGTAACCTCTGGAAACTGGCCTCTGATAACCTCTTCAACCATATTAGGAGTAAAAAATACACCTCGAATCTTTCTTAGATCATCAATTCGACCACTAATTTGATTCACGCGAATAGATGTTCTACCACATGGACAAGGTTCATCAATCACGGTCATAATATCCTTAAGATTGAATCTTATAAGAGGAATGCATCTTCGACAAAGGGGAGTAATTACAGCAACCCCTTTTTCACCAGGAGGTATTGGTTTTGACATAGTTTCAAGATCAACCATTTCAAAAAGGAAATGGGGCTCAATCACATGGAGTCCTTTTTTTTCAGAACACATTCCACCCCATCCTCCTGGTTCTGTTCCTCCGATATGATCATAAACATCAGCTCCCCATTCTTCTTCTAAACGGAGTCTTGTAGGCTCGGGCATAGGTTCTCCTGCACAGATCATCTTTCTCACTGTTAAATCCCTTTTTGGATCAATTCCCATCTGTTTAGCTACCTCAGCCATATGAAGACCATAAGTGGGAGTATTCATCAAGGCTGTTGCCCTGATTTCTTTTATTTTTTGAATCCGACCTTTTGTGTCTAATGCCCCTCCAGGAACAACTTCACACCCAAGTTTTTCTGCTGCATAATGCCCCTGCCAAAAGGCAATATAAACGTTATATCCGAATGGAAGGAAAACCCTATCTGTAGTTCTAAAGCCTGCTGCATAAAGGATATAGCACCAGACCTCAACAACCCATTGCCAACTTTCATAGGTATCGGGGAAATAAACTGGTTTACCAGTTGTTCCAGAAGTTTGATGAAATATGGATAGCCTTTCAGGAGAAACTGAAAGTAGGTGACCGTAGGGGAAAGGTTCCTTTCCTTCCTGAGCCTCTCTTAATTCTTCCTTTTCAGTTACTGGAACTTTTGACACATCTTCAAATGTGCGGATATCCTCAGGTTCAATGCCTTGAAGTTTTTTCTTATAAAAAGGGGATGTCTCTTTTGCCCAACGGAGGACTTCTCTGAATCTTTTAAGCTCAATTTCTCGAAGCCTTTCTCTTGGTAGGGTTTCAATGATTGGATTCCAATATTTTCTTTCTTGTCCACTTGAACTCATTAAAAATTCCCCCCATTTTTTCTATTCTTTTTTCTCCATCATTTTTGATGCACCTATAATTGCATCCACAATATGCTGATATCCTGTACACCTACAAAGATTTCCAGAGATGGCTTTCCTTGCTTCAAGAACCGTAGGCTTTGGGTTTCTATCAAGTAGTGCCTTTGCTGAAATGACCATTCCTGGTGTACAAAATCCACATTGAATGGCGCCATATTTTAAAAATGCTTCTTGGATTGGATGAAGTTTTTCACCCTCTGAGAGTCCCTCAATAGTAGTAATATCCTTTCCCTGGGCATCTATTGCAAGAACAAGACATGAAGCAACTGGTTTTCCGTTCATAAGTACTGTGCAAGCACCACATTCACCTTCATTACAGGACTTTTTTGTTCCAGTAAGTCCAAGTGTTTCTCTTAAAACCTCAACCAATGTCCTCCAAGGCTCAATCTCAACGATATATTCAATTCCATTTACTTTTAATTTAATCTCTTCGCGTCTCTTCATCTTTAACTCCTCTCCCTAATCATTGAATTAACTTTTATTAAACCACGTCGAGTCAACACGTGAACAAGGGTTTTCCTATATTCCTTTGATGCCCGAACATCGCTGATGGGTTTTGACTCTTCAGATGCAATCCTTCCTGCCTCATCTGCAATTGCCTCGTTTAGCTCTTTTCCAATTAAAAGTTTTTCTGCTCTTATTGCTCTTATAGGTGTGGGAGCAACTGCTCCAAGGACAATCTTTACGTCTTCGCAGATTTTTTTATCACGATCTAATTTCAGAAAGGTAGCTACCCCAACAATGGCAAGATCAAGGGCATTACGCCTCATCATTTTTAAATAAGTACCAGCACTTCTTTCAGGAGGAACTGGAATCCTTATTTCAGTCAATATCTCATCGGTTTTTAAAACAGATTCTCCTGGTCCTTTAAAAAATTCTTCAACAAGGCATTTCCTTTCTGAGGATATCCCTTTAATTGTTAGAGAGGCTCCAAGGGCAATAAGTGGAGGAGCTGTATCAGCTGAAGGAATAGCACTTGCAAGATTTCCTCCAATTGTTCCAAGGGTCCGAATCTGAGGGGAAGCCATCACACTTACTGCTTCCCATAAGATTTGGTAACGATTTTTTACTATCTCAGATTGCTCAATTTCATCAATTGTAGTTAAAGCTCCTATCCTAAGACCTTCTCTCTCATTAAAAGAGATTCCTTTAAGTTCGGGTATCTCCTTAAGATTGATAAGATGGTCAGGTGAAATCTCTCTCTTCTTCATCGATACAAGAAGGTCTGTTCCACCTGCAAGGAGTTTTGCCTTATCTCCATATTTTGCCATTAATGAAAACAGTTCAGGAAGTGACTTTGGATAATGGTATTCAAACTGGGGTAATCTTTTTATGAACATTATTTTCCCTCCTTTTCTTTTAAAGCCTTTAATATCTTTTCAGGGGTAATAGGAAGATCCTTAATCCTTACACCAATTGCATCATAGATTCCATTAGCAATAGCTGCAAGGGTTGAACAGGAACTTGCCTCTCCAGCCCCTTTTGCTCCAAATGGGCCATAGGGATCATGAGTATGGACATGTTCAACAATGTATTCAGGTGTATCCATGCTTGTTGGTTGTTTATAATCACGCCAGCTATAATTGAGGACCCTGCCTTTTTCATCATAGAGTGATTCTTCGAGAAGGGCATGGCCTGCCATATGGGCACTGCCTCCATTGACCTGTCCTTCGAGCATTAAAGGATTGATTGGTTGACCTGCGTCATCACCATGGACCCCTTTGATTAGGGTTACCTTTCCAGTTTCTCGATCAACTTCCAATTCTATTGCTGTAGCAATAAAATCGAGTCCATGGGCAAGATTGCCTTTTCCTGTCTTCCAGTCTACAATATCAATGTCTGTAGCTGCCCAGTATCCTCTTCCATAAAGGGGTTCTCCTCTTTCATAATAAGCCCTTCTCACAGCTAAAAGAAAATCAATTCCTTTTTGTGGGTTTCCTTTAACAAAAATACGTCTATCCTTAAATTCTAATTCCTTTGGATCAACTCCTAATTCCTTGGCTGCAACAACAGCAAGTTGATTTTTTAAATCCTCTGCTGCGCGGATCGTTGCATTTCCTGTCCAGTATGTGCATCGGTCGCCAAACATGCCAGAATCAAATATTGTTGTATCCGAGTCACTTACTCCTGGGATAATGTCTTCATAAGGAAGTCCTAAGACTTCAGCTGCCATCTGGCAAAAAACAGTATTTGCTCCTTGACCTATTTCAGTTCCACCATGGGTTAAAATCACCTTCCCATCTTCAACAAGTTTAAGCATTACTGAGGAGCCAAAATGCCCACCCAATCTTGGTCCAGAAGGGTGTGATGCACAACTAAATCCTATTCCTCTTCCCTTTGGTCTTGAGACCCTACTTCTTGCCCATCCAATCTCGTCTGCTGCTTTTCTAATGCATTCTTCAAGGCCGGAAACATCAACGACAATGCCATTTACTGTCTTCCAATTGCTTGGAATTGCATTTATCAGTCTTATCTCAACAGGGTCAATTCCCAAATCTACGGCAACCATATCAAGGATGGAATCACGGCAAAATTGAGAAAGAACAATTTCCTGACCTCTTACAGTTCCACATGGGGCACGGTTTGAGTATACAAGCTTTCCATGATACTCAATTGCAGGAATTTTATATGGAACAGTTAGGAAGGCACCGAAGAAATAGATATTAAATGATCCAATTCCTATAATTGGACCACCTTCAAGGATACATTCAGCCCTAAGAGCAGTAATCTCGCCATTCTTCTTTACCCCAATCTTTAATTTTGCCCACATTGCATTACGCTGACGATAAGCAGCAAGGATTTCATCATAATTTAAAACAATCTTAACAGGTCGCCCTGTAATCTGAGCCAATTTTACAGCAGCAAAATCCACATCAAAAGGATCATGTTTTCCTGAAAATGCACCTCCCACAAATGGATTTACAATTCTCATCTTTGATATGGGTATATCCAGGGCCCTGCACATATGCCTCCAAGTAATATAAGGACTCTGTTTTGAGGCTTGAAGAAGAATCCTGCCCGAGGAGTCAATCTCGGCCAAAGCAGCATGAGGCTCTATAAAGCCAATTGTAACTCTTTGAGATGTAAAAACCTCTTCTCGGATATGATCTGCCTCTTTAAATCCCTTCTCCACATCTCCAAAAACGAAATCAGATGAATATGCGATATTACTTTTTGAGAATTCATTCACCAGTGGGGCATCAGGTTTTAGGGCATCCTCTATTGTCAGAACAACAGGCAATTCTTCGTAATCGACCTTTATAAGTTCTAAAGCCTCCTCTGCTGTGTCTTCATCTACTGCAGCCACTGCGGCAACTCCCTCACCAAAATGATGAACCTTGGTAATTGGCATTGGGAGTTGATCTCGGGTATCAGGACGAGTTCCAAATGGAATGCCCGGAAAGTCTTTTCCCGTAATTACTGCCATCACACCAGGAAGTGCCTTTGCTTTGCTTGTATCGATATTCAATATCTTTGCATGGGCTAATGGACTTCGAAGTATCTTACCATGAAGCATCCCTGGTGCTACAAGATCTGCAGCATACTTGGCTTTACCTGTTACCTTTACCCTACCATCCTTTCTTTCTACTGATTTACCAACAACTGAATACTCTCCCATAATTTATGTTACCTCCGTAGTTTGATAAAAATTGATTATTAATAAAGAAATAATCTTTATTTTTAACATTTCCCTTACCCAAACTTTCTTTCTGATAATCTTATAACTTTTCATGAAAAGCTTTGCCACCAACAAACCATGAAAATTGATAATCCTCCCTTACCTCCCTTTAGAAAAGGGGGTGAGTAGGATTTGAAAGTTATTTTCTAAGTAACTTCTCATGACAGATTTGACACCGACGAACCATGAAAATTTATAATCCTCCCACCTTAATCCTCGCCCCTCGGGGAGAGGGTTGGGGTGAGGGGATAAAAATATTTTCTAATTAACCTACACATACAACAAAGATTTAAATGTACCCCAAAGCATTAGATATATTTTTTGCAGTATTAGTAATCAGACTTATCATTTCTTCTTTATTTATCTTCTCTCTATTTAGTTTTGGAATTGCTATCCCGATTGCAGCTACTACCTTTCCTTTTTGATCCTTTATAGGAGCAGCAATACCTACTACTCCTTCAACTGCCTCACTCCATTCATACGTATAGCCTTTTTTTTGAATCTTTTTCAAGCTTTCTTTAAATTTTTTCGGATCGGTAATAGATCTTGAGGCAACTTTCTGAAGTGGATATCGTATAAGGAGATAGTCTACTTCATTTTCTGGAAGATAAGCCATAAGGGTTTTACCAAGCATTCCATAATAGGGAGGTCTCCTTTTACCAACCTCTGAAGTTAATTTAACAGCTTCTTTTCCCTCCCTTTTATCAATGTATACCAATTCACCATCTTCAAGAATTCCCATTAGAATGGTATGTTTCACCTTTGTCTCAAGTTCGTCGAGGAATTTTGAAGAAACCTTTAGAAGGGAGAATGAAGAGGCCACAATGCCTCCTAATTCAAATAGCTTCACCCCTAAAGAGTAGCAATTTGTTTCATAATCATAGGAGACAAATTTATGCTTTTCAAGGGTTTGAAGAATTCGAAAGACAGTAGATTTAGAAAGATTTGTTAATTGGGTTAATTCTCCCATATTGAGGAGATTTTTTCCTAATGTGAAGCACTCCATCAGTTTAATGGCTCGTTCGATAGAACGAATAGCATAAGAAGAGGTTTCTCTTAAATGATTCGTTCCTAATTTCATAAAATGAGATGAGATTTTATTACGTGGAATTCGACTCAATCTTATATTTTTTTCTTACTCTTGTCAAGACCAAACTTAGAATCTGATGATACTATTTTGTAATGTTAATTTTTAAGAGGCTGATTTATTTTTCTATGAAGGCGTCTCGTAGGAGTTTGCTCTGTCTTAAAAAGGCTTGGCGTGGGTTTCTTATATCTTTCATCAAAGAGATTTCTTGTGTAATAAGTCTTGTTACATTTAGGAGATATGTTTCTGGTCTTTTTGCTTCCCTCTGATATAAAGGATGTTGTTGATTTATATAAATCACTGTGCCTTCTGTAAAGCATTCTGGTCCATCTTCACCAAAATCATCTATACAAACAGATACTCCTGTTTCTCCAAATTTCATCTTTTGAACAACAGCATTAGGGGTTAATCGTTTGACTTTAGGAGATCTCTTTTTCAATGTTTTAGATGTTGAAGCTGGTTTCTCCACTTTTCCTTCTTGGGAAGGCTCGATTTCAGTTTTTATCTCTTTTTTGGATTTTTTTGGAACTGAAGCTGCACCTCCCATTCCCTCACTACTTTCACCAATGGGGATTGCTCCAAATGGAGAAAGATCAGGATTTAGGGCTAATGCACGATGAACCCTTTGAAGAGCTTCTTTTAACATCTTATTTGCCTTTCGTTTCTCTTTTTTCCCCGCCAATCGTTTTAAAACAGCATCAACTTCACCAATTACCTTCTCCATTATCCTTTTAAATGCTTGATATTGTGGAGTATCAATAATAAAGCCAGATCGATCAGTTGTTACTGGCAAAAAATCAGCATATACTTCTCCACGAATCCTTGAGGCCATTTTCCCCCATTGTTCTAAACCAAAAAGCTCCCTTTTGATGGTTACATGCTTAACTTTTACCTCTATTCCTAATTCATCAGTTGAACTAATTGATGATGGAAGGATGATAATTTCTCCGTGAACAGGCCCAAATTCTGTTCCTTCGAGGAATGGAATTCGATGTCCACTAAGACTTCTTGGTGTAATCCTCATTCCATTGAGCCTGACTATAAAGTTTGATGCCCTTATTGGAGTACCCTCAATAATCTTTCGAATCACCTCTTCTGGATCAAATTTTCTTGTTAATCGAATAAGCCTAACTGTTGTACCATCTCCCCTTTGTTTATCTGGATTAAGAATTTCAAGCGGAAGATTCCATTGGCCTGCCTCTTTTTCCCATTCTTTTTTGTCAAAAGTGACCTTTGCCGCAAAGTTACCCTTTTGGGTATAAACCTCAAAACATTCACAAGCTGATAAACTTGCAAATTTACCTATACCAAACTGGCCAATTAAGTCCCTTTTGAATTTTAAAGATTTTGCCTTCAAAATCTTTTCAGGTGAGCCGATATTAAAATATTGCTTTAGACCTTCCAGATCCATTCCTAATCCATTGTCTTTGACCTCTATCATTTCATTGGTAATCTTAATATCAACTTCTGTTGCATCAGCATCATAGGCATTATTTACAAGTTCCCGAATCAACTCAATACTCTCTGAATATAGTCTCTCTCCAATTGTAATCAGGTGACTTTTATCAACAGTAACAGGTAGGTATTCCATATTTAAGTCCATCTTATGAGATTTGGTCTTTAATTAAAATGCGAACTCTTTAAGGATATTTTAGACTTTCGAGTTAAAATGTCAAGGCTTTTAAAATAGATTTAAAAGCTTTTTTAAGATACAACTGGGATGAGAAGGTGTGAGTCGTATTTTCCACCTGTGTAAATTATATGATAACCTTTATTTCGAGTGATAGGGCCTGGAATTCCTGGAATATGGAAAGCAATTGGATTATATCCTGCAATTAGAATACGAAGTTGTTCGCCTTTGTGCCAAATCATCCCTGTAGGCCAAAGGGGGATTTCGCAAGAAACTATCTCACCCGCTCTAAGCAATTTCTCCCTTTTATGTGTATGGTAAGGCAACCATGGAGTAGATTTCTCTGAATCTAATTCACGATGTGAGACTCTTAGTCTTCCATTTGGTCCTTGGTATTGTCCAATTCCTGTTGAAGAAGTAAGAAGGTTTCCTTGAGCATCCAATTTTTGGACAACTACAAAGATGTCCATATCATTTGAACCATCGGCTTCTACCCATAATTTAAGATTAAAATAACCTGTAAGCTCTATATCTTTATCAAATCTGATTGTAAATTTTGCTTCTCCCTTCCCATCATCAGATCGATATTTAATAGATGATTCTTGAGCTATAGGGTTAAAAGACAATTTCCCTGTGGATGCATCAAGGTATAGTTTCTGATAATTTGTTCGGGCAAGTGGCCATTCAGTTTCAACGCGGTTTATGATATCTTTCCCTCCAGGATCAAGAACTGAAAGTCTAATCTTTGGTGTATTCTCCCAACCATTATTTATTCCTTTAAGATATCGATCAAAAAAGCGTCGTAGATCCTCTACATTCTCTGGTGTATAATAATCAGGCCATTCATGAGTATTATGAATTCGAAGCCATTTTTCTTTCGAGGAGATGCGTCTAAAACCTTCTAAGGTTCCAAATGTATGAAGATCATTTGTCCAACTTGCAACTATATAGGCGGGCAGATTTATATTCTCAAGCCTTGCACTTTTATCATCCCAGTAATCATTTATAAAAGGATACCTTTCAACCATGGCTGGAATGTCTTCTATATAGTTTTTCCCTCGCATTGAAGAAATAATCAATTCATTAAATCCAATGTTTGGAATACCTCCCCTTAATACATCCTCTCGATATAGATTACTTAACCCTTCCCATGGTGCAATTGCCGCGAGATGTGGTGGATTTTCTGCTGAAATGAACCACTGAGCGATTGCAAGCCAGGAATTTCCTGAAATTCCAATCTTACCATTGCACCAATCTTGAGTAGCTAACCACTCAATAACATCTTTTCCATCTAAGGCATCAACCTTTCCCCAAAAATGAATATCTCCTTCAGAGCTAAAAGCTCCCCGAGTATCTACGTTAATAATAGCATAACCATGATTACACCAGTAAGCAGGATCAGGTCCTTCAAATTTCTGGAGGCCAGAGACCCTTTGTTTCGGCACTCCAATGGGTGGATCCTGAGGTATGTGTTTCCCATAAGGAGACCATGAAAGGATTGCAGGGATCTTTGCACTTTCAGGTGGTCTAAATATATCAATATAAATCATTACCCCATCGCGTAACTTAACTCCTACATCACGTTCCCATAGGATATCACAATTAAGGGGAATCCCTCCATCAATAAAGACTGTTCCCTTTTTTAAAATACTCCTTTCGGGTCTAAGTCCTTCATAGCGAACCTGACGCATTATAGGAAGTGAAGGGGCATCAAGTGGAGAAGCCTTTCTATAGATTACATTTTGATATTCCTTTTTTTCCATATATTCACCTTTTATATTCGATAAATTTTATAAATTCAATGATTTTATGTATAGGGCTGCATTTTCTCCTGCAATACGTCCTGTATTTAGGGAAAAACCCATTGTATTACCTGGAAGTATAAATGGATAACTATCTCCATATATAGAGCAGGCATCCACACCAGCTGCATAGAGGCCAGGAATTACCTTCCATTCTTTATCCAAGACTTCGGTTTTATAATTGATTTTTATTCCTCCTAAGGTTCCATATGCACTGCAATATAATTTCCCAGCATAGAACTTTGGCTTTCTTATAGGTCTTAAGAATCTGTAACTCTTATTAAAGTGATCATCATGTCCCTTAGCACAGAATCTATTATATTCTTCAACGGTATTTAGTAATCCTTTGGAATCAATACCAGTCTTTTCAGCCAATTCTTCCAAGGAGTCTGAGACAAAGATATTTTCACATCCAGAAGTCAAGGCATTCTTTAAAGACTCATCAAAGTTAGAGATCTTTGTAATAGGATGAACAAGACTTAGATGATCAATGCCACCTTCTCTTTCCATATGCTTTTTTATATCTTCATCAAATATTAGAAAGGCACATCTATTCTTTTGTATGGATATGGCATTTCCTGTAAATGTGGTATTAACCATTATCTCCTCGTTCATAAATCTCTCACCAAGAAGGTTTACAAGTAGGTGAGGTTGTCTAAATGCAGTAGCTAAGCCCGGATCAATTTTTCTCATTAACATCTCTGGCATCATATAAATCATTTCCATCATCATTTCTGTAGGAGCTGCTCCAACTTCCCAGGCCATCTTTATACCTTCTCCTAAAAGGCCTGGAACTTTGAAAGAAAACATATCTTTTCCCCAGTCATAACCAGTATATCTTTTTATCATTTCAGGATTATCGCCAAATCCACCAGTAGCAATGACAACAGCTTTAGCCTTTATTTCAGTTTTTTCACCTGATTTATCTTCGGCCAATACACCAACGACCCTTTCTTTTTCTTTTAAAATCTTTTTTGCAGATGTTCGAAGCATAATATTTACACCTAACTCTATTGCTCTTTGAGTCATAATTTTCATCATTGTTGCTGATGCTGTTGGGCCGGGTTCTCCAGTTTCAGGCTTTACCAAATGCCAAGTCTGGTTGCCTCCACGAAAATAAGCACAGACATCGGCAAATTTAACCCCCATTTTTTCAAGCCAATCAATCGTATCTCCCGATTTATCAATAAATGCCCTGACAAGTCTTGCATCACCTCTCCAATGGATATAATCCATGAATTGTTTGAATGCCTCATCCTTTGAGGGACCTAAAAATTTTATCTTTTGGAGCCTACTTTCTACCCCTAAAGGCCCCATACCCATATTACCTGTACCACCTGTCTTTGCATTTTTTTCTAATAAGGTAACTTTAGCTCCTCCTTCAGCTCCAGCCAAAGAGGCAGCTAATCCAGCAACTCCGCCACCTATTACAACAATATCTGTCTCTAACCTATTCATTTTTCCCTCCACATTTTAATTAGAAAATAACTTTTCCCCTCGAATTCCCTGGTTTATTTTCTCCCTTGGCAAAAATTATTAGTGTGAGGGGATTTTTCATCATTCGTGAGTATCAAAACCCTCATGCAATTTAGTTCCCATATTATGTCTTAGCCCTTTTAGGAGGTTTAACCATATAAGGAAATGATTTATATTTTCCAAGTTTTTGAGCTACCTCTCCCATCCTTTTAATCGATTCATGAACCGTCTCTAAGACTTCCACAAAGTGTCTCTTTTTACCTTCGAGTGTCAACCTACCTATTGCTTGAGCCTCTTTTGGAAAATCCACAGTTACTTTTCCATTTTCCAATCTTAATTCTCCCTTTATGCCACATATAGCACATTCTACAGTTGTTGTCTTTCCAACGAGCATTACATTTGAATGGCAGAGTGGACAAGTGCCTGGTTCATCACCCATCCACTCTATCTGTTCAGTTGATTTTCCCATGGCTTGAGCCACATGCTGACCAAGTTTTCTTGCTCTCTCCATTACCTTTTCGTTTAGAACCACTTGACCTGGAAGTGGTGAAGCAAGAACTTGCATTTGATCGACAACTTCTATTTGCATTGGAAAAGTAAAGGTATGCATAAGTGGAAGTCCTAATGAAACCCATTCTGCATTTGGTGCACCTCCAACAGCAATGAAACCTCCAACCCTTTGCTTAAAGAATCTTGGATCAATCTTACTTTCTCTTCCATCTGCTTCGGCTATCTTTTTTGCTTCCATCTGCCATGCCACATCGTGAGATGGACCAATCCTGTCACAGAGCACTTTAAAATAACCTGGAGGAGTTAAAATATAAACTGGAGTACTCAATATAATACCATCACATTCAAGAAGTTTTTCGTTGAAGAAAGGCATATCATCACCTTTTATAATACATGCCCCTGTTCCACCGGATTGCTGATCCTTTGAACAACTTATACAACCTGTACATGGTTTGATCTTAAGTTCTTGTAAGCGGAGTAATTCAATCTCAACGCCAAATTCTTTTGCCGAGATTAAAGCTTCTTTTAGAAGAATCTCAGAATTTCCCATCTTTCTTCCTGCACTTAATCCCAACAATTTCATTTTATTCCTCCTGATTTTTAATTTTTAAAAATTTTTTCCTACATTGTCCTTGGTAAGAAAAGTGCAATATCTGGGAATATCGTCAATAATATAATGCAAATAAAAATTGCAATAAAAAATGGTACAATTCCTTTAAATATGGTCTCAAGTGGAATTCCTGTCATACCTCCAAGAATGAATACATTCATGCCAACTGGTGGAGTAATTAAGCCCATCTCAATTATTAACACAATTATTACTCCAAACCAGATTGGGTCAAACCCGAGGGCTAAGATTACTGGGTAGATTATAGGTATAGTAAAAGTGACTGCCGAATAAACCTCCAAAAACATTCCAAGGATGATATAAAGAATGATTATTCCAGTGAAGACTATATATTTAGATAAATGAAGATTTTCTATAATTTTTACCAAAACAAAAGGTAGTTTGCTTATACCGAGGAATTTCATAAATATAAAGGCGCCAATCACAATAAGAAATATCATCGCTGAAGTTGCTCCTGCCTCTTTTAGAATGTCAAGAAAGATTCTCAATGTAAGCTGTCGAGTTATTAAAACGATTAGGAAAGCTCCAAAGGCACCAATTGCTCCTGCTTCTGTGGGAGTAAAAATTCCTCCGTATATGCCACCTAATACAACTAAAAACAGAATGACTACATGCCAAATCTTTTTTAATGATATTATTTTCTCTTTAAAAGTGGTTTTTGGGCCTGCGGGACCAGCTTCAGGACGAAGCAAGGTAATAAGGGTGACTGCGAAAATAAAAAGAATAGTTAGTAATATTCCTGGGAGAAAACCTGCAATAAATAGTTTTCCAATAGATTGTTCTGTAAGGATTCCATAGAGAATAAAACCCATACTGGGAGGTATAAGGATTCCCATTGTTCCAGCAGAGGCTATGCAACCACTTGCCATTGCTTCATCATAACCATATTTTTTCATCTGAGGCATTGCTACTTTACTCATAAGGATTGTTCCAGTTGCACTTGATCCAGTAACTGAGGCAAATACAGCACAAGCCACGATAGTAGCTGAAGCAAGGCCTCCGCGTAAACCTCCTATCCATTTATAAACTGAATAATAAAGATCTTCACCAATGGATGTGTTTCCAACTACAACACCCATTAGGACAAAGAGGGGTAAAGCTGCCATAGGATAATAAGCGACTGTTTCATAAGGGACTGTCCCTATTACACCAAAGGCTTGCTTAAAGCCTTGAAGATAAAGTAAACCTAAAAATCCAACCAAGCTCATAGCAAGTCCGATCCACATCCTAAAAAAGAGAATAAGGACAACAATAAGACCGATACCAAGAAGACCTACAACTTCTCCGCTCATTTTATTAAACCATCCTTAAGACTCTTAATGAGATGACCGAGCATCGCTAAAAGTAATGAAATCCAACCAACTGTTGCGATTGCATAAAAAGGAAATTTGGGAACCCCAATATATGAACAAGTGATTCCAAGCTGTTTAACCATTATAGTAGTTTTAAAGGTTCTCCAACATATTATTGCAACAAGTAGAAGAGCTATAAAATTGATAATAAAATCTATAATCTTCTGACTTGATGGCGAATAATGTGAAACAAAAAGATCTACCTTGATATGTCTTCCTTGTATAGCACACCATCCTAATCCTAAAAAGACTACTGCTACCATCATTTGTTCAGTGATTTCAGTTGTGCCAATAATTGGTTTATTAAGAACGGCACGAAGAAAAACATCAGCCACAGTTAAAAGCATCATGAGTACAAGCACTCCCATTGATACAAAACCTGTTATTTTAGGAATAGCTGAAATTATTCTCATGATCGAGCCTCTCATTAAAAGAGAATAAATTTACCCCTCACCATTTCCACATATAAAGAAAAAACGGTGAGGGGATTTATCATAAATTGTAAATGGCTAAATCTATTTTCCTTTGTATTCACTAATAAGGCGTTTAATTTCGGCGTAGATTTCTTTGCCTCCTTTTGAGGCATTTTTCGAAATCCACTCATCATGAATAGGCTGTGCAAGCTTCTGCCATAACTTCATCTCATCAGGTGTAAGAGATACAATTGTATGTCCATGCTTCTCGGCATAGGCTAATGCTGCTTTTTCTTCTCCAACTACTCCGTTGATACATTGCTCAATATAAAATTGTTCATTATCTTTTAGCACTTTTTGAATATCTGGAGGTATCCTTTTCCAGTTTTCTGGGTTGATCAAAATTAAATGTGGATTCATAGAAAATCCACCTGGATTGGCAAGCGTATGAAATCTTAATAACTCCATAATTTTAAAAGCCATTTTTGCACCAAAGGCATTAATAAAGCCTTCTGTTACCCCTTTCTCCAAAGAAGTATACCAATCAGATACTACAAGGTTAACTGGAGCTCCTCCTGCTGCTATTACCATTTTTGCTATTTCCTCTGTGGCAGGAGTTATCTTCATACCTTTTAGGTCTGAAGGAACGCGGACTAATTTTTTAACTGTACTAATATGGCCAGGTGTAATTGGTGAAATCCCATAGGTCATTAAACCTCTAAATTCAGCTTTTACCTGTGGAAACTTTTCTAAAATTTTTGGATATATAGTTGTTTGTGCCCATAATGATGGCCATCCCATCATGGGTAATAAGAATACTGAATTTAGTGGCATTAAGCCTAATTCAATACTAGTTACCCAGTAACACAAGTCTGCCTGTCCATCCAATGCACCCCTAAAAATTTCTCTTGGTTTGAAAAGGGAGTTTGACCAGTATGGAATAATTTTAAGCTTTCCACCAGCATCTCTTTCACATTTCTCTATCCAAGCCTTCTGTCCCCGTCCAAGACCTGAAACATCTGGAACTGTACTTGTAAATTTAAGTTCTGTTACACCTGATGCCTTTTGTTGGGAGTAAGCATTGCCCATCAAACCAATAACCATCATAAAAATTATTGTGGAAATAAAAATCTTTTTAAACATAACCTTAACCTCCTTTCATTTTCGTTTAAATTTAATATCCTATTAATTTTGAGGCCTTAGGTTTTGATATTCAAATCATCTGCTCCTTGAATCATTAAAATTATATCAACTTTTTTGGAGAAAATCTAAAATTATTTGTAACTTCCCATTATAGTTTTTTACCCACGAGCTATAAAAATTTATTTTTTCCCTTTACTCGGTGGAACCACAAAAGGTTTATAGGATTCATATTTTTTTAATTTTTCTGGAACCTCATTCATCCTTTTTTCAAAATTTCTAAAGACATCAAGAATTTCATAGAAATGAATCCTTTTTCCTTCAATTGTTAAGCGAGATTTCTTTTTCTCTTCTTCAGAGAAGAAATAACTAATCTCTCCATTTTCAATCTTTAAAGTTCCTTTAATTCCACAGATAGGGCACATAACTCCAAATTTTTCTCCTATGACTAAAAGATTTAAATGACACGAAGGACAGATTCCTTTTTCCTCCCCCAAATAGTGCATTTCATTGCGTGTTTTCCCCATGGTTTTGGCAACATTTCTTCCCAATCTCTTAGCTTTCTCCAATGCTTCCTCATTAAGAAGAACAGCCCCTGGAGCTCCTATGCCTATTAATTGTATCTGGTCAACAATCTCAACTTGCAAGGAGAAAGTTAGTGTATGAAGTACAGGAATTGCTAATGTTACCCAGTCTGAATATGGAGCACCTCCAATAGATATAAGACCTCCGGGTCGTGGTTTAAATATCCTCTCATCTACAAATGCTTGCCGATTAAATCTCACATCTTTATAACCAGCTTTTTTATATTCATCTATAAAAGCAATATCAGCTTTTGGTCCCAATATCCTATCTCTTACATTTAATAATAAAGCTGGAGGTGTCAAACTATAAACAGGTGAGCTAATAATTAGACCATCACAATCCATTATCTTATCCCAAAGGAAAGGAGCATCATCTTTATGAATGCATCCTTTTGGTCCTTTAGGATGCCAAGGACATTGAAGACAGTGAAGGCAGGGTTTGATATCAAGGTCAATCAAACGAATAATCTCAACTTCTGCACCTAATGCCTCTGCGGCCATTAAGGCTTCTTTCAGCATAATCTCAGAATTTCCCATCTTTCTTCCACATGATAAACCAAGAAGTTTCATTCAAAAATCCTCCTTAATCCTTAGTTAAATGTAAAAGTCTTCGAGCATTGTCTTCAAATATCATTTTTTTCTCTTTATCATTGATTTTCATATTTTCTACTGAGCGTATGGTTTCTGCTGTAAATTTTTGTCCAAATTGAGAATCGTAAGGCATATCGGTTCCAAACAAAAGATGATCAGCTCCAAAAAAATCATAACTACACATTAAACCTGAAGTATTTCCATAAATAGCCGTATCAGCATAAAACATCTTAAGATAGTCCATCGGTGGCTTGCTAATATTTTCAAGAATTTTATTTTTCAATCTTGTTTCGGAGAATTCTATGAATGATTCTATCCTTCTATTTAAGAAGGGAATCATGCCTCCACTATGATGGGTTATAAATTTTAAATTTGGATATTTTTCAAGGATTCCACTTAATACTATACGGACCATTGCAGTTGAAGTTTCATAAACCCAACCTAACATGGCATGAATCGCATATTTGGAGATTTTTTCGCTTCTATAATCAGGGTAATCTATTTCTCTTTGTGGATGAATCCAAATGGGTAAATCATAATGAGCCATCTTTTCATAAAGAGGGTGAAATTCGACTGAATCCAAAGGTTTATCATTAACTGGAGTAAAAATCTGGACTCCTTTAAAGTTTAACTTCTTTATAGCTCTATCAACTTCATCAAGCGTTGCATCCATATCATTCATTGGTAAAGCAGCAATAGCAGCTATAAATCTATCAGGATATTTTGAAGTAAGCTCAGCCATTTCATCATTTGCAAGCCTAGCCAATTCTCTGGAAAGTTTTGAATCTGTAAAATTCTCTAATGGTGGTGCTGATAATGTAATGACTTGCCTAAGCTCATCAAAGTTATCCATGATTCTTAAACGGGCCTCAATATCGTATAGTGTTGGAATAATCTCATGCATTTTGGCAAAGGCTTCTGATTTATTTACTTTCTTAAATGCTTCTTTATACTTAATTGGTAAGATATGGGTAAAGATATCTATCTTCAAGAGATTTCCTTTCGTTACTTTATTTTGAATCTTGGTCTTTTATTATGGACCATGAAATAGAGTCTATCCCATCTTACTTCTTCCATAGGGATAAGCATTCGTAATCTGCCAGACGACACACACTCTTTAGCTGATTCTTCGAGTGGTTTAAAGTCAAACATCGATAAGAGTTGGGCGCTTTCCTTTAAAAACTCTTCCCAATTACAAGATATAGCACCTGTAGGACAAATCATTTCACAGAAAGTGCACCCAAGCCACATATCACATTCTGTTCCATTCGAGCCAAATTTTCTTGGTGTTTTTGAAAAGTCAATATATTCCATTAAACAATTATCCACACAGAGCGTGCATTTAGGGTAATTACATAAATCAGGATTATAAGTCAACCTTCCATGTGGATTACGGCCAGACCTATAAAATTCGGTTAAAACCCAAAGCTGGGGAGAGAAAACATAAGGAGGTATTGGAGGAATTAAATTTATTTCACCTGATTTTATCCTTTTACTTATTTCTACTATTTCTCTTCCAAATGCTTCAGCCTCTTTTAAATCTACCTCGTCGGGATGACCATGTGTGTAATATGGATAGGGTGCAACCTGAAAAAGAGCATCTCCGAACCAATCTTTCATTCCTATAATAGTGAAGCCCTTTAGTTTTAATCTTCTTACAACAGTAGGGAAGAAGTGTTCTGGCATAACTCCATGGGTACAGAAAAGGAATAAATGTTTTCCATTCTGATTTGGTAGCGATTCAATGAATTTTCTTACATTTGGCGGTTCTCCTCCGCACCATACAGGCGATCCAATGCCGACGAGATCGTAATTTTCGAGATCTTCTGGCTTTATTTGTTTTATGGTGACTAAATCACATGTTCCAACTGTATTCGTTATTCCCTTAGAAATTGCATTTGCAATCTTTTTTGTGTTTCCTGTTTGGGAGTAGTAGATTACAATAGATTTCATAAAAACTTTTTTCCTTCGTTGCAATTATATATAATAAACTTTAAACTCCGTCAAGATTTTAAATAGACCTCTTAGAAAGTTCTTTTTATATGTGAGCGTAAAATGCGAGCATTTATAATTTTTCTACTAAAGATTCCGTGGGAAGGAGAGATTTTGAGTTTATTCCTTAAGATTCATTGGAATAAAGTAAGATTCCCCCTTCAAGCATCTTGTTGATTTTATATTCCATATTCTTGAATTCCTCCTCAGAATAAATATGAGGTTCAAGCCTTGGTATACATAACTTTAGTTTAGTAAGTTTATAAGCATCTTTAATTGGTTTTCCTTTGTAAATGATTAATATATCTATATCACTTCCAACCTTATAATTACCTTTGGCATAAGACCCAAAAAGAAAAACTCGAACAATAGGAAGATCTTCTTTAAGTTTTAAGATTCTTTGACTTAGGATTTCTATAAGGTCTTCCTTTTTAAATTTTGGATAAAAGATTTTCACAAAATTGGACAATCCTTTGTGCATATTTTAAAAGTCTATTTGCTTCTTCTTCAATATAACGGGTTTTTGGTGATCCAGAAGGATGGGCATCAGGGTATCGAGCAGGGATATAAACCTTGTCAAGTTCTAATGCATAATCTATTAGTTCTTTTGGCACTTCGTATTTTTGAGACAATTCATATAATAAATCACTAACTGAATGGCCCCATGCTTCAGCTCCCATTTTCTGAAAAACAGCTTTGACAGCCTTTTCGGCGGCCTGTTGCGAAGAAAAACATGACCACTCATAAAATCCATGCTCTTTATCACTTTTAGCATGGAGTATATCTCCTTTTGCCTGCTCTATCCAATCTCGACTTCTTTCCATAATATTTTTAAATTAAAAAATCCATATCCAAAAGTATAATTTTACCTTCCGAGAAGTAAATAAATTTTTACCTTGCCATTGACTTTACAACATCATTAAGACTAAATCCTTCTCCTTGAACTACTTTGCCAACTGCGGCATCTACACCAAAGAGATCAATAATACGAATAACGCCTTTTAGCTTTCCTGTTGTCCAGCCAAGAGAGAATTTTGTAGTTGGATGAATTATTTCCTT
>Ga0207433_10000713_pt1 | contig 75389 bp, 66 predicted proteins | sample YelNatPaOPGAMG01_FD_187559 | JGI IMG/M metagenome (GOLD analysis project Ga0207433, IMG submission 187559) | Hot spring thermophilic microbial communities from Obsidian Pool, Yellowstone National Park, USA - OP-RAMG-01 (SPAdes) (version 3) | ecosystem: Environmental > Aquatic > Thermal springs...
ACAACGGAAGCCTTTACGCCAGCGGATCGCTTCCAAGTATGCCGCACAAGCCGAGTCATCAGGGAATAGCTTTTGGAACTCAGGCAGGGAGCCAGGGAACGGGAGATTGTCGCGGTCGAACACGGGCCATCCTTTCCAGCCCGCATACTATATCTTGTGGCCTTGGGTGTCACGCCGATAGGCACGAATCAAACCTTACCCGATAGTGCGGCTGGGGAGTTTGTGGGCAGCCGCGCAAGCGGGCACCGCCGAAGGCGGCTGTCCATAAATCCACGGCCGGGCGCCCGAACGTCCCTATGAGCGCTCGACGGCCGGCTTTCCCGCTCTATTCCGTTCCGTTCGCGGCCGTCCGTGCCGTATTCATGCCGTATGGCGTCCGAGCGATCGCCGCAAATAGGCGCTAACACATTGAAAACACTTGGCGTCCCGTACGGGATTCGAACCCGTGTTACCAACGTGAAAGGCTGGTGTCCTGGGCCTCTAGACGAACGGGACGGGCCGCGTGCCTCTTAGGCGCGGGTGATCGAGACTGCAAGCCGGGTTTCGCCCGGAAAGAGGGCCGCGCCGGGGTGGGATGCGTGGGCTCTGGCTCTTGCCGCGCGGTTTTGCGACAGTTTACCATTTTCTGATCCTGATCTGGTGCGCCATGACGGCAAAACTCCGCCTGCTGGCCGATGACCTGACCGGCGCGCTCGACAGCGCGGTCGCTTTCTCGGGCGCGATGGCCGAAGTGCGAATATTTCTTGGCGGGACGCCGCAGGGCGCCGCCGCGGCGCTCGATCTCGGCTGCCGCGATGGCAGCGAGGGCGCCGCGGTCGCTGCCGTGCAAGCGGCAGCGCCTGTGCTGGAAGGCGCCGAGATTGCTTTCCTCAAGATCGATAGCCTGCTGCGTGGCCATTGGGCCGCGATGCTGGGAGCATTATGGCGGCGCGGCTATTTCCGCCAGGTGATCCTAGCCCCGGCCTTTCCCGCCCAGGGCCGCATCACCCGGGAGGGGCGGCAATGGCTGCGCGCGGCGCGCGGCGGCTTCGAGATGCTGCCCAAGGATCCCGCCCGGGCGCTCGCGGCGGCGGGCGTTCCGTTCGCGCTCCGCGATGCCGAGAGCGATGAGGATCTTCGGGCACTGGTTGCCGCGGGACGCGCGATGGCGCCGCCGGTTCTCTGGTGCGGCACCGCCGGCCTCGCCCGCGCGCTCGCCGGCGTGGCGGTGCCGCACCAGGAGACATTGCCGGGGCCGGCCCTTGGCGTGATCGGCTCCCGCCATCCGGTGGCGCTGGCGCAGCGCCGCGCTTTCGAGCACGTTACCGGCCGCCCGGCGCTGATGCTGACGGGTGACCCCGACGAGCCGGCCCGCATCCGCCAGGCGCTCGCCGCCTCGGGCGGCGTCCTGCTCGGGATTGCCATCCCGGCGGAGACGGCGGCGCCAGACGCGGCGCGGCGCATCGCCGCCGTGCTTCTCCGCACGCTGCCGGCGCTGCCCCCGCCGGGCAGCCTGATCGTTGCCGGCGGGGAGACCCTGCGCGCGGTATGCGCCGCGCTTGGGGTTGGCCATCTTACCGTCGAGGCCGAGATGATGCCGGGCATTCCCTGCGCCCGGCTCGGCGAGGGCGCGTGGGAGGGGGTGCGGCTGGTTTCGAAATCGGGCGCTTTTGGCGCGGCCGATACGCTCGCCCGGCTATTCGGCCGTGTCCAGGGTTTTGACGCACGCTGAGCAAGACGGCTAATTTGTCCGCAAGAGCCACCCGATCGGAGGAGACTGCGCTGCCCTGCCCTGTTGCCCCCCGCATCGCCATCACCATGGGTGATCCCGCTGGCATCGGCCCCGAAATTATTCTCAAGGCGGCCGAGCGGTTGCGGCAGCGGTTGGCGCTGGGCGAACTGGCGCTGAGCGTCATCGGCTGCGGCCAGACCTACCGCGCGACCGCGACGCGGCTCGGCCTGCCGGATCGCGCGGATTATGTCTCCGCCGAAGCGGCGATCTGGCCCGAACTCGCCTTCATCGAGGCCGGTCCGGCGGCGGCGGCGATCCCGCCGGGGGTGGTGTCGGCGGTGGCCGGAGACCTCGCCTATAACGCCGTCGCCCTCGCCGTGCGTCTCGCCCTGGCCGGCCGCGTTGATGCCATCTGCACGGCGCCGCTGAACAAGGAAGCGCTCAACCTCGCCGGCCATCATTTTGCCGGTCATACCGAGATGCTCGCCGCGCTCACCGGGGCGCGGGATTCAGTGATGATGCTGGCGCACGGCGACATGCGGGTGAGCCATGTCTCCACCCATGCCGCGCTTGCCGATGTGCCAGGGCGGCTGACGCCCGCGCGGCTGCGCCGGGTCGTCGAACTGACCGCCGCGGCGCTCCGTGTCCTCGGCATCGCCAAGCCGCGTATTGCGGTCGCCGCGCTTAACCCGCATGCCGGCGAGGGCGGGCTTTTCGGGCGCGAGGATATCGAGATTTCGGCGCCGACCATCGCCGCGTTGTGCGCCGAGGGTTTCGATGTCATCGGCCCGGTGCCGGGTGATACCGTGTTCGTCAAGCTGCGCGCCGGGCAGTATGACGCGGTGGTCGCGATGTATCACGACCAGGGGCATATTCCGATCAAGCTGCTCGGCTTCTCGGTCGATCCCGCCAGCGGGCGGTGGCAGGCGCTGAGTGGCGTGAACATCACGCTGGGCCTGCCGATCGTGCGCACCTCGGTCGATCATGGCACCGCCTTCGACATCGCCGGAAAAGGCATCGCGAGCGAGACCAGCCTGCTCGAAGCCATCGACTTCGCCATCCGGCTGGCACCACGTGCGCCGCGCTCCGAGGCGAAGCCGGGGAGATCAGCCCGGGTTATCCCGTGACCCATGAGGCGGCATGATGTCGCATCGCCAGCGCATTGCGGTGGTGCTTTTAGTTGCCATCGTGGTGGCCATGGCCGCAGCCGGGGCATTATGGCGCAGCATGCTGCCTGGCCTATCCAGTGCGCGGAGAGAACCGCCAGCGGTCGAAGTGGCGATCGCGACATGGCTACTGCGCGCTAGCGTCCCACAGCAGGACAAAGCGCAGGCCAACCCCCTGGGAGCCGATCCTGCGGACATCACTGCCGGCCAAGAGATCTTCAAGCAGAAATGCGAGATCTGCCACGGCTATGACGGCAGCGGTCGAACCGAAATCGGTTCCGGCGAATACCCGCGTCCTCCCGCTCTTCGCGCGCTCAACATCACCTCCCTCACGGATGGCGAACTCTTCTACTATATCCGCAACGGCATCCGGAACACCGGCATGCCCGCCTGGAACATGCCGGATCGGCAGCTCTGGCAAGTCGTCGCGTATCTCCGGCACCTGCCGCAGGTCGCAGCGCTGATGCCGCCCACCACCGGACCGACCGGCCTGTTGACGCAGGCCGAACCGCCCGCCGCGCGCATGACCGGCGGCGCCATGCCGGGCAACGCTGTCATCGGCGCCCACTATGTCGGCTCGGCAGCCTGCAAGACCTGCCATCTCGCCATTTACGACCGCTGGAGACAAACCCGGATGGCCAACGTCGTGCGCGACCCGCGCGCGCATCCCGAGGCGATCATTCCCGACCTGTCCAAGCCAAACCCGCTGGTGCAGTTCACGAAGGACGACATCGCCCTGGTCTATGGCAGCAAATGGAAACAGCGGTATTTCAAGAAAGTCGGCGATGATTATTTCGTGCTGCCGGCGATGTGGGACATATATCATCGGGTTTGGCGCAAGAGTGTCGTCGAAATTGGCGAAGACTGGTGGGCATCTCTTTATCCGCCCGACAATATGCAGCGCCCGACCGGGCCGCTCTGCGATGGCTGCCATTCTGTTAATTATGATATAACAACCAAAACCGTGACCGAGTGGAATGTCGGCTGCGAGCGCTGCCACGGTGCCGGCAGTGCGCATGTGGCAGCCCCGACGCGCGCCAACATCATCAACCCGGCGGGGTTGGATTACGTCAATGCCAATGACACCTGCATCCAGTGTCATTCCCAGGGGCGACCGCCCGGCAACCCGATCAACGGCACATATTATGACTGGCCGGTGGGATTCCACATGGGTCTCAACCTCGCCGATTTCTGGAAGCTGGAGGCGCACCGGCTGGGCGACACCAATTTCTACCACTTCGCCGACGGCACGGCGCACAAGAACCGGATGCAGGGCAACGATTTCGTGCAGAGCCTAATGTATGCGCGCGGCGTCACCTGCTTCAGCTGCCACGACCCGCACGGATCCAAGAACGACGCAATGCTCCGTAAGCCAGCCAATTCCCCTTGTCAGGACTGTCACGGCCCAAACACGCAGAATGGCCCTCATACCACAACGATCGAAGCGCATACTCATCACAAGCCGGGCAGTCCAGGCAGCGCTTGCATCGCTTGCCACATGCCCAAGATCGAAAAGACCATCGCCGACATCAATGTGAGCAGCCACACATTCCGCTTCATCACGCCGGCCGAGACCGATGCGCTGGGTATCCCGAACGCCTGCAATGTCTGCCACACCGACAAGACCACGACCTGGGCCGCGGCGGCTCTTCAGACCTGGGGGGATCGCTCGCCCTGGCGCATGGGTAACTAGATCATGTGAGCGGATTTGATCAAGATGAACACGCCCCCAATGAGATGAAGGCGGTAGAGTTCTGCTGTGTTTTTTCGTAGCGCATGGCGACAAGATTGAACCGCTGAGCTTGCCGATCAGTTGCTCGACGCGGGCGCGCGCTCGATACAGCAGCTTGGGAAAGTAGGCTGGCTTGTCCTTGGTCTTGGCGCGATAGGGAATGACCGGCACGATGCCGCGCCGGGTGCCGTCCTCGGCCTCTTTCAGCATCGCAAGGTAATTGGTCGTGACAGCGCCCGACCCACCGTCTCGCCCGCCAGCATGCGACGCCGCGCAACGCGTATGGGCGCTGGCCTAGTCGGTGGGAACCGGCTCGGTGAAAGCCTCCTCGACAAATTTCGGATCACGCGCTGAGGTTAGATTGCTCTGTTGAAATATAATTTCAAAAAATTGTAGTTCATTAATCAATCATCCATTGGCATCACCCTACGCAATTCGCGCATAAATGTCATCCTCCCACCGCCGCCGAGAACTCCGCCCATTCGCGCTTCGAAAGCCCCGACGCCGCCTGCTCGACCCGCTCGCCGGCGAGCATCCGGCGCAATACGGCGAGCATCGGGGCGGAAAGTGTCACCGCGCCGAGGCGATAGTCGCGAAACGCCCGCGCCGCCATCGGCACCCAGGCCTCGACGGTCCGCAGCATCACCTCGGCATAGGCGCGGATTTCGTATTGCGCGTGGCGGTCGGCGCGGAGGGCGAGAAAATGGAAAAGATTGTGGAGATCGGTCTTCCAATACCACTGCGTATAGGTGTTCAAAGTGAGATTCATCCGCGCGAGCTCGCGCGCAAGGCCGCGCCGCGCCGGGTCGCGCGCGGTGCCGCTCTCGGTTTCGTTCAGCATGTCAAGGTAATGGTCATGACAGCGCGCGGCATCGGCGCGGAGAAGATCGAGCACCATCGCCGCCTCCTCGCCGGTCAGCAAATCGCCGCGTCCCTGGCGGTTGGTCGCTGATTGTGCCGCCAAATTTTCTGGCGCCGGGAGATAGAACTCGCGGTCGAGAATGGAATAACGGGCGGAGTATTCATTGACATTCGCCATGCGGTGGCGAATCCATTGCCGGGCGACGAAGATCGGTAATTTGACATGATACTTGATCTCGCACATCTCGAACGGGGTGGTGTGGCGATGGCGCATGAGATAGCGGATCAGCCCTTCATCCTCGCTCACCTTGCGCGTCCCCCGGCCATAGGAGACGCGCGCCGCCTGCACGATCGCGCCGTCATCGCCCATGTAGTCGATCACCCGCACCAAGCCATGATCGAGGACCGGATGGGGGTGGTAGAGAATCTCCTCGAGCGCCGGCACGGTGGCGCGCCGGGTCTCGGCGCGGGCGGCGCGCTGGGCCGCGATTTCGTCCTGCTGGTCGGGCGCGAGCGGCATCGGCGGATCTCCCCTTTTACAACGCTCTCGGAGCGCCTATATCGCGATCGCTGGGCAACCGGCTATGGCGATAAACGATATATGGAATAAGCGTAGTGGACCCGGGGGCAGTGCCCGGCGCCTCCACCAGTCTTCTCCCGGCGGGTCGGCCGGGCGAGGGGGGCGAAACAGGCTCGACACGCGTGGTAAAGATGTATCTTTCGCTCGGCATGGTTCCGCCGTCATCGGGCCGTTTTACAGGTGCCAACGACAACATGGCGCTCGCTGTCGCTGCGTAAGCGATAAGCGCGGTTCGGGGGGCACCGGGCAACAGAAGCCCCCCACTGCGCCACATTTCCTGCCGAACGCGCCGCTCAGAGCCTGAAAAGCAATCAAACTCGGAAAAAAACGTCCTCTGGAGACATCGGGTTTTTTCTCGTCGATTTCCGAGCAAGAGGGCATTTTTTTTGAAGCTCTCAGCGCAGCAGATCGAGCGCCGCCCGGGTCAGCGCCTGGGCGCCGAGGCCGATCGCCGCCTCGGCCGGCTGATAGGCCGAGTTGTGCAACCGATCCTGGCGGCCGGGCTGGCCGGAGCCGATGCGGAGCTGGAAGGCTGGCACGCGCTCGGCGAAAAGGGCGAAATCCTCGCTGCCCATGCTCGGCTCCATGGCGTCCACGACCTCGCCGAGTTGTGCGCGCACCGCAGCGACGCCGCGCTCCAATATTTCCGGATGATTGACCAGCGGCGGCACCAGCCGCTCATAGGTAAGGCTGGTGGAGGTGCGCAATTCGGCTTCCAACCCAGCGGCGAGCCGGCGCAGCGCGGCCTCGGCGATGTCCCGGGCGGCGGGGTGGAGGGTGCGCACGGTGCCGCGCAGCGTCACCTCGTCGGGGATGATATTATGCACCGTGCCGCCATGCACCGCGCCGATGGTCACCACCGCCGGATGGATCGGGTTGACCTCGCGGGCGACGACGGTTTGCGCGGTGGTGATGAAATGGGCGGCGGCGACGATCGGGTCGATCGCCTTGTCGGGATGGGCGGCGTGGCCGGAGCGGCCGTGGATGACGAGATCGAAGCGGTCGGAGGCGGCGAGGCAGGCGCCATGCACGAAGCCGAAGCGCCCAAGGGGCATGTCGGGCTGGTTGTGGAAGCCGAGCGCCATATCCACCTCGGGCGCCGCCATCACCCCGTCCTTGATCATCGCCGCGGCGCCGGCGAGCACTTCCTCGGCGGGCTGGAAGATCAGTTTGACACGGCCATTGAGCTGCGGCGCAAGCTCCTTGAGCAGGGCGGCGACGCCGAGCAAGGTCGTGGTGTGGACGTCGTGGCCGCAGGCGTGCATCAAGCCGGGGACGGTGCTGGCGAAGGGCAGACCGGTGCGCTCCTCGATCGGCAGTGCGTCCATATCGGCGCGAATGGCGAGTGTCGGGCCGGGCCGCCCGCCCTCGATCAGCCCGACGACGCCGGTGCCGCCGATCCCGCTCTGGTGTGCGATGCCGAGGCGGGTGAGTTCGCGCGCCACGATCCCGGCGGTGCGGTGTTCGGCGAAGGCGAGTTCGGGATGGGCATGGATGTCGCGGCGCAGCGCGATCAGTTCCGGCTCGATCCGCCGCGTCGCCTCGGCGATGGCGGCGGCGATGTCATTGCGGGGTGGCATGATGTCGGGCATGGCAGTTTTCCTTTAACATTCGTATGCAGATTTTGGTGCAGATTTTGGCACGCACCGGATTGACCACGTTATAGCCCAGCGATCCGCCACGGAGGAAAGCCTTCATGCCCACCGACAGCCTCCCCCCCGATAGCCTCCCCCCCGATAGCTTCCCCGCTGACAGCCTCATTATCCCGGTGATCCTCTCGGGGGGATCGGGCACGCGGCTCTGGCCGGTGTCGCGCGAGAGTTTTCCCAAGCAATACTGGCCGCTGGTCTCTGAACGCAGCTTGCTCCAGGACACCGCGCTGCGCGCCACCGGCGCGGGCTTCGCGCCTCCGATCGTGGTCTGCAACCACGAGCACCGCTTTCTCATCGCCGAGCAGCTCCGCCTGAGCGGGGTCAAGGCGCCGCGCATCCTGCTCGAGCCGGTCGGGCGCAACAGCGCCCCCGCGATCGCCGCCGCCGCCTTGCTCGCGGCGGAGGATAACCCCGATCAGGTGTTGTGGATGATGGCGGCCGACGCCGCGATCGGCGATGGTGCGGCCTTGCGGGTTGCCCTCGCTGCGGCGGTCGCGGCGGCGCGGAGGGGGCGGATCGTCACGTTTGGGATGACCCCGACCGGCCCTGAGACCGGCTATGGCTATATCGAGGTCGGGGCGCCCTTGCCGGGCGTTGCGGGGGTGCATGCGCTGGCCCGATTCATCGAAAAACCCGACGCCGCGACCGCCGCGAGCCTGGCCGGCTCGGGGCGGCATTTGTGGAATTCCGGGATGTTTGTCTTTACCGCCCGCAGCCTGATCGCCGAGATGGCGGAGCACGCGCCGGAGGTGCTGGCAGCGGTGCGCGGGGCGGTCGCGGGGCGGCAAGCCGATCTCGATTTCCTCCGGCTCGAGCGCGAGGCGTTCGCCCGCGCGCCTTCCATCAGCCTCGATTACGCGGTGGCCGAGCGCACCGCGCACGCCGCCGTGGTGCCGGCCGATCTCGGCTGGTCCGATGTGGGAAGCTGGAATGCGCTCTGGGAGCTTGGCGCCAAGGATGCGGCGGGCAATGTCGCGGTGGGCGACGTGCTGCTGGAGGGCGCGCGCGATTGCTATGTGCGGAGCGACGGCATGTTGACCGCCGTGGTCGGGCTCGAGGACGCCGTGGTGGTGGTGACCGAGGATGCGGTGCTGGCGCTCGATCGCCGCCACGCCCAGGACGTGAAGGCGGTGGTGGACCGCCTGCGCGCCGCCGGCCGGACGGAGGCGGTGGCGCATAACCGCCTCTATCGCCCCTGGGGATTTTATGAAAGCCTGATCCAGGGCGAGCGCTTCCAGGTCAAGCGCATTGTCGTCGCCCCGGGGCAGAAGCTTTCCTTGCAAAAGCATTTCCACCGCGCCGAGCATTGGGTGGTGGTCAACGGCACCGCGCTCGTCACCCGCGACGAGGAGCGGATCATGCTGCGCGAGAACGAGAGCGTCTATCTGCCGCTCGGTTGCGTGCATCGCCTGGAAAATCCCGGCCGTATCCCGCTCACCCTGATCGAGGTGCAATCCGGCGCCTATCTCGGCGAGGACGACATCGTCCGCATCGAGGACACCTATGGGCGCAGCTAAAACGCCCGAGAGATCCATCCCCTCCGGGATGGGGGTCTGGGGCCACTGGCCCCAGCGGGTCCAGGGCAGCGCCCTGGCCTTATCCTGATGCAATAAATTGCCCCCAAGCCCGAACGACGGTTTGCCGCTCCAAGGCGGCGCCGCTATGGTCCGCGCCGGCGGGCCGAGATGGCAGGAGACGGGTGCGTGGCCGATATTTTCCAGGAAGTCGATGAGGAATTGCGCGCCGACCGGGCACGCCGGATGCTGCTGCGCTATGGCGGCTGGCTGGCGGCGGCGGCGCTGCTGGTAGTGATCGCCACCGGCGCCTGGCAGTACCGGCACTGGCGCCAGCAGAAATCGACCGAAAAACTCGCGGCGGTCTATTTCGACGGTATCCGCGCCCTCAGTGCCCAGCCGCCCGACCATAAAAAGGCGCTCGCCGCGTTCGCCGATGTCGCGGCACGGGCGAGCGGGGGCTATCGCGCGCTGGCCGAGTTCCAGGAAGCGGCGCTCACCGCCGATGACGGCAATCTCGCCGGCGCCGTGGCGATCTGGGACCGGCTCGCCGGCGATGCCCGGCTCGATCCGCTGCTCACCCAACTCGCCGCCCTGCTCGCCGTGCAGCGCCAGATCGACAGCGCCGATCCGGCACAGCTCGCGGCGAGGCTGCAGCCGCTGCTGGCGGCCGATGACCCCTATCGCCCGCTGGCCGAGGAGCTGTCCGCCCTGTTGGCGCTGCGCCAGGGCAAGACCGATCAGGCCAAGGCCACGCTGCGCGCGCTCTCGCAGGAGCCCACCGCGCCGCCCGGCCTGCGCCAGCGCGCCAGTGCTTTCTTGGTTGAACTCGGCGGCTGATGGCGGTTTTTCTCTGCCGCCTTGTCCGCAACGGCGGTGGCCCGCGATGATCGCACGCCTCACCCGCCGCGCCGCCTTGCTCGCCCCCCTGGGCCTGCTCACCGGGTGCAGCAACCTCAGCGACTGGCTGGACTGGGATAGCGTTCTCAGCACGCCCAAGCACCCGCTCCAGGGCAAGCGCGAGGCCGTCATTCACAATAGCCGCGGCCTCACGGTGAGCGCCGGTGTCGGCAAGGTCATGCTGCCGCCGCCGGTGGCAAACGCCGCCTGGCCGCAGGATGGCGGCAATCCCGCCCATCTCATGGGCCATCTCAAGGTCGCCGAGCGCATCACCGATGCCTGGAGCGCCCCGATCGGCGCGGGCGGCGGTTTCCGCGCCGAGATCACCGCGACCCCGGTGGTGATCGGGGATACGGTGTTCACGATGGACAGCGACGGCGCGATCGCGGCGTTCGATACGGCACGCGGCACCAAGCGCTGGCGCGTTGACACACGGGCCAAGAAGGACCGCAGCGTCAATCTCGGCGGCGGCCTGGCCGCGAGCAACGATCTGCTGTATGCCACTACCGGGCGCGGCGATCTCATCGCGCTCGATCTCGCCAAGGGCACCGAGCGCTGGCGGCAAAACCTCGCCATGCCGATCCGCACCGCGCCGACCATCGCCGATGGCCGGATCTTCGTCGCCACCATCGACGACAAGCTCTATGCCTATACCGCCGATGCCGGCAAATCGCTCTGGTCGCACCCGGCGACCGCCGCCGCCACCGCCGCCCTCGGCATGCCCGCCCCGGCCTATGCCCAAGGCCTGGTGATCGCGGGGTTTGGCTCTGGCGATCTGCTGGCGCTGCGCGCCGAGACCGGCACGCTGGCCTGGAGCGAAACCATCACCGCAACCGGCGCGCAGAACACCCTCGCCAATATTGCCTCCATCACCGCCTTGCCCGTGGTTCAGGGCGATCACGTCTTTGCCGTTGGGCTGGGCGGGCTCCTGGTCGCCATTGAGATCCATGCCGGGCGGCGCATCTGGGAGCGTGAGGTGGCGAGCGGCCAGACCCCCTGGCTCGCCGGCGAGTGGCTGTTTGTCGTCTCCGAGGACGCCGAGGCGGCGGCGGTCAACGCCCATGACGGCACCGTCGCCTGGGTAACCGATCTGCCGCACTACATGAACCCCAAGAAGCAGCGCGACCCGATCAGTTGGATCGGCCCGACCCTGGTGAGCGATCGGCTGATCGTTGCCGGCAGCAACGGCCAGTTGCTCTCGCTGAGCCCCTATACGGGCAAAATCCTCGGCCAGGAGACGCTGAAAAAAACCGCCGTCGCGGTGCCGCCGGTGGTTGCCGCCGGCACCGTCTATCTCGTCACCAATGACGGCGCGCTCCGGGCGATGCGCTAACGCCGATGACCGAGCCAGCGCCTCCGGGGCTGCCGAAAGTGGTTGTGGTCGGGCGGCCGAATGTCGGGAAATCGACGCTGTTCAACCGTCTCGCCGGCCGCCGTTCGGCCCTCGTCGCCGATCAGCCCGGGCTCACGCGCGATGCCCTGGAAGCGCCCGCCCGGCTTGGCGGGCGCGACGTGCTGCTGGTCGATACCGCCGGGCTGGAGGAGGCGGCCCCCGCGACGCTCGCCGGGCGGATGCGCGCCGGCGCCGAGACGGCGGTCGGGGCTGCGGCGGTGGTGCTGTTCGTGATCGACGCGCGCGCCGGGATCGTGCCGGCGGATGCCCATTTCGCCGCCTGGCTGCGCCGCCAGGGCAAGAAGGTGCTGCTGATCGCCAACAAGGCGGAAGGCCGCGGCGGCATGGCCGGTTCGTTCGACGCCTTTCGCCTCGGCCTTGGCGCCCCGCTCGTCGTCTCGGCCGAGCATGGCCAAGGCATCGGCGCGCTGATGGGCGCCATCGCCGAGGCTTTGCCGGAAGCTGGGGTGCCGGTCGCGGCGGCCGGCGAAAAACCCCTGCGGCTGGCCATCGTCGGGCGGCCCAATGCCGGTAAATCGACGCTGATCAACCGCCTGCTCGGCACCGAGCGGCTGCTCACCGGCCCCGAGCCGGGCCTGACGCGCGATGCCGTGGCGGTGACGCTGGAGGACGCGCAAGGGCGCATCGACCTCGTCGATACCGCCGGCCTCCGGCGGCGCGCGCGCATCACCGGCGCGGTCGAGAAACTCGCCGCCTCGGCAGCGATCGCGGCGCTGAAACAAGCCGAGCTGGTGGCGCTGGTGGTTGATGCAAGCGAGGGGCTGCACGACCAGGATCTCCAGCTCGCCCGTCTCGTCGAGCAGGAGGGGCGGGCGCTGGTGCTGGTGTTCAACAAATGGGACGCGGTGAGCGATCCGGCTTCGGCGCGCCGGGCGATCGCGGCGCGGCTGGAGGCCAGCCTCAACCAGCTCAAGGGCATCGAAACCGTAGCCCTCTCGGCGCGAACGGGGCGCGGCGTCGAGCGCTTCCTGCCGGCGGTGCGGCGGGCGGCGGAAGTGTGGAACCGGCGGGTGCCGACCGGCGAGATCAACCGCTGGCTGGAAGCCGCGCTCGAGCGCCACCCGCCGCCGCTGATCGAGGGCCGCCGGCTGAAACTCCGCTACGCGACGCAAGCCAGCGCCCGGCCACCGACCTTCGTGCTCTTCGGCGGTCGCGCCGAACGGCTGCCGGACAGCTATCAGCGCTATCTGGTCAACAGCCTGCGCGAGAGTTTCGCGCTTTCCGGCACGCCGATCCGCATCGAATTGCGCGGCACCCGCAATCCTTACACCGAGCGCGACTGATACCGGCCATGGGCAACGCGCCAGCACGGCGCATGGTCGGCATAAGCCTGGGCGCCCGCGCTCAGAGCCTGAAAATCAATCGAACTTGAACAAGAATGCCCTCTGAAAACATTGGGTTTTTCTATCAATTTCCGGGCAAGAGGGCATTCTTTTTCAAACTCTCACAGCGCCGCCTGGGTGACGAATTTGGTGTTGAGATAGGCCTCGATCGCCTCCGTGCCGCCCTCCGAGCCATAGCCCGAATCCTTGATACCACCGAACGGCACTTCCGGCAGCGCGAGACCGTGGTGGTTGATCGACAACATGCCGGATTCCACCGCCTCCGCGATCGCCGAGGCGGTGCGCGCCGAGCGCGTATAGGCGTAGGCCGCGAGCCCGTAGGGCAGGCGATTGGCCTCCGCCACCGCTTCCTCGCTGTCGCGGAAGCGGCGGATCAGGGCGATCGGGCCGAACGGCTCCTCGTTCATCAGCCGCGCCTCGAGCGGCAGATCGGTGATCACCGTGGGGGCGAAGAAGTAGCCCTTGTTGCCGACCCGCTCGCCCCCGGTATGCACGCGCGCGCCGTGCTTGTGGGCGTCGGTGATGAAATCCTCCATCGCCTGGATGCGCCGGGCATGGGCGAGCGGGCCCATGTTCGTCTCCTTTTCCATTCCGTCGCCCAGTTTCAGCGCCTTGGCGGCGGCGGTGAACCCGGCGACAAACCGCTCATAGACCGGCTCCTGCACCAGAAACCGCGTCGGCGCGACGCAGACCTGACCGGCATTGCGGAATTTATTGGCCGCGAGGATGGCAATGGCTTTCTCGACATCGGCATCCTCGAAGACGATTGCCGGCGCGTGGCCGCCAAGCTCCATGGTGATGCGCTTCATGTGCGCGCCGGCCAGCGCGGCGAGGTGCTTGCCGACCGCCGTCGAGCCGGTGAAGGAAATCTTGCGGATGATGGGATGCGGGATCAGGTATTCCGAGATTTCGGCAGGTACGCCGAACACCAGATTGACCACGCCCTCCGGCACGCCGGCATCGGCGAAGGCGCGGACCAGTTCGGCGCAGGAGGCCGGCGTCTCCTCCGGCCCCTTGATGATGATCGAACAGCCGGCGGCGAGTGCCAGGGAGATTTTGCGCACCGCCTGGTTGATCGGGAAATTCCACGGCGTGAAGGCCGCGACCGGCCCGACCGGCTCCTTCGAGGTGAATTGATGGATGCCGGCGGCGCGGCCGGGAATGACCTGGCCAAAGTTCCGGCGTCCCTGCTCGGCGAACCACTCGATGAGATCGCCCGCGAGCAATGTCTCCCCGCGCGCCTCGGCCAGCGGCTTGCCCTGCTCGGCGGTCATCAACGGCGCGATCGTATCGGCGCGCGCGCGCATCAGTTCGGCGGCCTTGCGCATCACCCGGGCGCGGTCATGGGGGCTGACCCGCCGCCACGCCGCGAAACCACGCGCCGCGGCCGCGAGTGCGGCATCAAGATCGGCGGGCCCGGCATGGGCGACCGCGCCGATCGGCTCGGCGGTCGCGGGATTGAGCACCGCGATGCGCCGCCCATCCTGGCTCGGCTGCCAGCGCCCATTGATGAAAAAATCGATCGTGGAAGGATACATGTCTCGGCCTTTCATGGTCATGCGGCACGCCCCCGGGCCCGCAGGGTGCCCGCGATGCCGGCTGGGAAAAAATACACCACGAGCACGAAAATCACCCCGAGCCAGAGCAACCACCGCCCGGGATCGAACAGCGCCGGCAGAACCGGCACGCCGCCCGTAAGCCGCGCCAGCCCCGCCAGCAGCGGCTCAAGATAGTACTGCGCCAGCACCAGGAGTGCCGCCCCCAATGCTGCGCCATAGAGCGTGCCCATGCCGCCGATCACCACCATCAGCAGAATATCGATCATCAGCGAAAAGGAAAGCGTCGTATCGGGGTTGGTATAGCGGAGCTGGAGCGCCATCATCGCCCCGGCGAGGGCGGCGAAGCCGGCGGCGAGCACGCTCGCCAGGGCGCGATGGAGAATGGTGCGGTAGCCGAGCGCCTCGGCGCGAAAGGGATTCTCGCGGATCGCTTGCAGCACGCGGCCGAACGGCGAATTGACCATGCGCAGCATGAGCAAAAACGCGGCGAGCGAGACCGCGAGGATGAGGTAGTAGGCGATCACCGGGCCGCTGATCGGCAAACCCAGGAGCGGCGCGGGAAACAGCCGGAACGCCGGGCTGATGAGGCGCGGGACAGTAAAGGTGAGGCCGTCCTCGCCGCCGGTGAGGCCACGCCATTCGGCCGCCAGCACCTGCGCGAAGCGCGCGATGGCCAGCGTGATCATCGAGAAGAAGATCGCCCGCACGCGGAGCGAAAGCAGCGCCATGACCAGCGCGAGCACGAGCGAGACGCCGATCCCCGCCGCCGCGCCTCCCGCCACCACGGCCCAGCCACCCCCACCCAGGGCGAGCGGGATCGCTGCGCCATAGGCGCCGAGGCCGAAAAACGTCGTCTGCGCGAAGGAGACGATGCCGGTATAGCCGAGCAGGATATCGTAGCTCGCGGCGAGCACGATGAAGATCGCGATGCGCGCGGCCACCGCCAGCGCCTTGGTGCCGGGAAACAGGAAAGGCGCCGCGAGCAGGCCGAGCAGGAGCCCGACCAGCAAAAGCGCAAGCAGCCAATGCCCCGGCCGGTCGTTGGAGAGCAGCCGCATCATGGCGCGGCCACCGGCAACAAACCCCGCGGGCGCCAGAGCAGCACGATGAGCATCAACAGAATATCGGTGCCGAGCGCCAGTTTGGGGGCGAGAAACCCGACATAGTTATCGGCGAGACCAACCAGTAGAGCGGCGAGGAAACAGCCGCCGACCGAGCCCAAGCCGCCGATGATCACGGTGATGAAGAGGAGGATGGTGATGTCGGCCCCGAGATCGGCGGTGACCATCTCGGCGTGGAGCGCCCAGACCACGCCGCCAAGCGCGGCCAGCGCCGTGCCCGCGGCGAAGACCAGGCGGAACAAGCGATCGACGTGAAAGCCCAGGGATTCGACCATTTCGCGATTCTCGACCGCGGCGCGCACCAGCAGCCCGAGCCGGGTGCGCTTCAACGTGAGCGCGAGGGCGGCGAACACCACGACACCGAGCCCGATCACCGCGAGGCGGTAGCGCTCAAGCGCGGCACCGGCGAAAATCACGCTGCCGCGCAAATTTTCGGGCCGCGGCAAGGGCAAGGGCTCAGCGCCCCACAGCACGATGAGCGCCTGTTGCAGGATAATCGCGCCGCCCATGGTGATGAGAATCTGGCGCAACGGCGCGCCCGCGACGCGGCGGATCAGCCCCCGCTCGAAAACCAGCCCGAGCAGCGCGCCCGCCGCCGCCGCGGCGAGAACCGCGAGCGCGACCAGCGCCACGCCGCCTATGGCGGGCGCCCAGGTCACGACCACCGAGACGGCGATGAAGGCCCCCAGGGTGACAAATCCGCCATGGGCGAAATTCAGCACATCCATCAGGCCGAAGATCAGGGTGAGGCCGGAGGCGGCCAGAAACAGCATGCAGCCCATGGCGATCCCGGCCACCGTCAGCGTGAGCCAGGCGGGGAAACTCATCACCGCCAGCGCCGCCAGGGCGAGCGCCGGCAGCACCAGATACGGCAGGGGATCGCGCTGGCTCGGCCGGCTCACTGGTGGCTCTCCAGGCTCAGGCCGAGCAGGCGCGACTGGAGTGCCACATCCTCGGCGAGGGCTGCCATCGTGCCGGTATGGACGATGCGCCCGTCATCCATCACCGCCACGCGATCGCCGAGCGCGCGGGCGAGGAAGAAATTCTGTTCCACCAGCAGGATGGTGGTGCGCGCCCGCTTGAGCGCGAGCAAGGCGTCGAGAAGCTGGCCCACCATCACCGGCGCCAGACCTTTGCTCGGCTCATCGATGATCAGCAGCCGCCGCTCGGCGATGATCGCCCGCCCGATCGCGAGCATCTGTTTTTGTCCCCCCGAGAGCGTTCCCGCGCGAACCTGCCATTTCTGCTCCAACACCGGGAAAGCGCGCATCACCCGCGCGAGACGCTGCGGCTCGAAACGTCCGCTCGGCGTGGCGAGGCGAAAATTTTCCGCAACCGTCAGCCCGCTGAAGACACCCATGTTCTCCGGCACATAGGCGATGCCGAGGCGCGCGATATCGGGGGTCGCGCGGGCCGCGATCGGCTGGCCGGCGAAATCGATCGCGCCGCGCGAGACCCGCCACAGCCCCATGATGCTGCGCAGGGTGGTGGTCTTGCCCGCGCCATTGCGGCCGAGCAGCACGCTCACCTCGCCCTCGGCGACCGTGAGATCGACGCCGTGGAGAATATGATAGCGCCCGATATGCGTGTGCACGCCGGCGAGCCTCAGCAGCGGCGGTTCAGCCATGTCCGCTGCTCTGGCCGAGATAGGCCTCGCGCACGAGCGGCAGGGCCACCACGTCGGCCGGCGCGCCATCGGCGAGCAGCCGGCCCTGATGTAGCACGATCACCCGATCGGCGAGCGCGCGGATGACATCCATCTTGTGCTCGACGAGAAGGATGGTTTTCGTGCGATCGCGCTTGATCGCGGCGACCAGATCGAGCACCACCGGCACTTCGTCAACGCTCATCCCCGCCGTCGGCTCGTCGAACATGAAAACCTCGGGGCGGAGCGCCAGCAAAAGCGCGACCTCAAGCTTGCGCTGATCGCCGTGGCTGAGCGCGCTCGCCACTGTCCGCGCCCGCGCGGCGAGGCCGACATGGTCCAGAAGGGCTTGCGCGCGGGCGTTGAGATCGTGGTGATCGGAAGCGAGGCTGAGCAGGCGAAAATCCCGCCGCGCCTCGGCCTGCACGGCAAGGCGGATATTTTCGAAGACCGAAAGGGCGGGAAACAGATTGGTGAGCTGAAAACCCCGCCCGAGGCCGCGCCGCGTCCGGGCGGCGACGCTGAGCCCGGTGATGCGCTTGCCCCTGAACCAGACCTCGCCGGAACTGGCGCGGATCTGCCCCGAGATCAGGTTGAAAAATGTCGTCTTGCCAGCCCCATTCGGCCCGACGATCGCGGTCAGCGTGCCGGGATAAAACGCGCAGGAGACACCATCGACCGCCGCCTCGGCGCCGAAGCGCACCGTTAATTCCTCGGTGCGCAAAGCCGCCTCCGTCATCCGCTCAGAGCCTGAAAATCAATCGAACTTGAAAAAGCACGCCCTCTGGAAACATTAGCTTTTTTCCGTCGGTTTTCGAGAAAGCGGGCATTCTTTTTCAAACTCTCAGCGGCCGTTCTCGATGGGCACGTTCATCTCGGAGATGGTGAACTCATGCGTCAACACCGGGATCGCCCATTTCACGTCGGGATCGACCTTGATGCGGAACCCGTACATCGATTGCAGCGCCTGATGATCCTCCGCGCGGAAAATCATTTTTCCCTTGGGCGTCTCGAACGCCATTCCTTCCATCGCGGCGATCAGTTTTTCGGTATCGGTATCGCCTTGGGTTTTCTCCACGGCGGCAACCACCGCCATCGCGGCACTCATGCCACCGCAGGTGAAAAAATCGGGCGGCGTATGAAAACGCTTTTCATGCTCGGCGACCAGCCAGTCATTCGCGGGGTTTTTCGGAATATCGTAATAATAGTAGGTGGCCCCTTCCAGGCCGGGGAAGGCTTTATAGGCGACCAGGGCGGGAAGGATATTGCCGCCCGTGGCGACCCGGATGCCAAGACGGGAAGGATCCATCGCCTTGAGCGCGCTCAACGGATCGCCGCCACCGGCCCAGATCACCCAGACCACCTTATCGCCTTTCTCGTGGGCGAGCGCATCGAAAATACGTTGCAAGGCGGCGGTGAAATCGGTGGTGGTGGGTGGGGCGTATTCCTCGTGGACGAGTTTCGCCCCCGTGGCGGCCAGGGCCGCGCGAAATGCCGCGACCCCGTCATGGCCGAAAGCGTAGTCCTGCGCCAGGGTTGCGACCACGACGCCGGGCTTGCCGATGGCGAGCGCGTTGGCGATGGCGTCTTGCGAGGAATTGCGCGCGGTGCGGAAGATGTAGCGGTTCCACTTCGCCCCGGTGATGCTGTCGGCCACCGCCGGCTCGACAATGAGGATTTTTTTGTAATCCTGCGCGACCGGCAGCATCGCCAGTGCCACGGCGGAATTGGTGCCGCCGACGGCAAGATCGACATTGTCATCGCCATAGGCCTCGGCAAGCAGATTGCGCGCGACATCGGCCTTGGTCTGGCTGTCCTTCTCGATCACCTCGATCTTGCGTCCGGCGACCATCATCGTGCCATGCGTCGCATAGTCGAGCCCCAACATGAAGCCGGTTCGCGATTGTTTGGCATAGGCCTCCAACGGGCCGGTGCTATCCTCGACCAGCGCGATGCGGAGCGGCTTTTGCGCGAAGGCGGCGGTGGAAATGAGCAATAGCGACAGAGCGAGCCGGAGATGTTTCATCGGGCGTTTCCTATGCTTCGAAATCTAGGGCATGCAGGCGGGATTTTCCGGCAGGAAGGCCTGATCCCCTGGAATGACCGCGAGAGTTTCGTAATAGTCCCAGGGCGCGTGGCTTTGGTCGGGGGCTTTCACGCGATAGAGGGTGAGATCGTAGAGCACGCGGCCATCACCGCGCACCCGCGCGGGATGGCCGAAGAAATCGAGCGGCATGGCGCGCATGGCGCGATTGGCGGCCATTGCATCGCTCGATCCGGCTTGCTGGCAGGCGCGCAGATAGTGCCGTGTCGCGGTGTAGATCGCCGCCTGGTTCTTGGTCGGCATCGCCCCGCGCGCCTGGAAGAACCGCGCGGCGAAGCGCCGGGCTGGGTCGCTCTGATCCCAGTAGAATCCCGAAGAAAATGTCAGGCCCTGGGTGATCGCGAGACCGAGCGCGTTGATGTCGGTGATATAGGTGAGAAACCCCACGATGATCGGCCCGTTGGCTGCGAGCAGGCCGAATTCCGCGGCCTGCTTGACGAGATTGATCAGATCGCCGCCGACCGAGGCGAGCCCGATCGCTTGCGCGCCCGAGGATTGCGCCTGCAACAGAAACGGCGCGTAATCGGTCGCCCCGATCGGATGGCGCGCGGCGCCGAGCACTTTACCCCCGCCGGCCTCGATCACCGCGCTCGCGTCGCGCTGCATGGCCAGGCCAAAAGCGTGATCCACGGTGATGAAAAACCAGCTGCGCCCGCCCTTGGCGAGCACCGCGTGGGCCGTGCCAGCGGTCAGCGCATGCGTGTCATCGGCCCAATGGGTGGAATAGGGATTACAGTATTTCGCCGTGATGTCTGAGGTTGCGGCGGCGGTGATCATCACGGTTTTCTGCCGCGTCTTTGCTACCTGCTGCACGGCCAACGCGATCGCCGTGACCGGCAGATCGATGATCGCCTCGACGCCGTCCTGGTCGTACCAGCGCCCGGCGATGGCGGCGGCGATATCGGGTTTGTTCTGATGATCGGCGTGCACGATCTCGATTTTACGGCCGAGTACGCTCGCGCCAAAATCGGCAGCGGCCATGCGTGCCGCGACAATCGATCCAGGTCCGCCGCTATCGGCATAGGGCCCGGTTTCGTCGGTGAGAACGCCGATACGGAGCGGTTTTTCCCCCTGCGCACGGGCCGGGCGCACGAACAGCGGGGCTGTGGCAAGCGCGCCAAGACCGCGCCGGGTGATGGGCGAAAGCGTCATAAAACCTCGACGGGAAGGGAGAGAAAACCGCGAAACCGCGCCCGCCCGCCGCGCCGCGGCGCCCCCGCGGGCCGATAGCGCGGAAAGCGCGCGAGAAAGCGCCCGAGTGCTATGCGCGCTTCCAACCGCGCGACATTGAGCCCGGCGCATTGATGGATGCCGAAACCGAACGCCACATGGCGATTGGGCGTGCGCGCGAGATCGAGCCGGTCAGGATCGGGAAACCGCGCCGGATCGCGATTGGCGGCGCCAATGCAAAGCGTGATCGATGCGCCCTCGGCAATGGCGACGCCGCCGATTTCCGTGGCTGCCAGGGCCCGCCGATTCCCCAACTGGTTGGAACTTTCATAGCGCAAAAATTCCTCGATCGCGCTTGGCATCATAGCGGGCGCGGCGATCAGCCGGGCGCGTTGATCCGGCCATTCGATCAGGGCGTGGAGCGCGTTGCCAATGAGATTGGTCGTGGTTTCGTGCCCGGCATTGAGTAGAAAAATGCAGTTATGCAGCAATTCGGCCTCGGAAAGCCGCTCGCCATCGGCCTCACCGAGAATGAGCCGGGTCAGGATGTCGCGCGCGGGATCGCCCGGCCGGGCCCGCCGCGCGGCAACCAGGTCCCTGAGATAATCAAGGAACTCGGCGACGGCCTGGTTGCCGCGCGCTAAAGCCTGCGCATCGGGTGCCGGCTCCAGCGCGCCGAGAATGGCGAGCGACCAGCCGCGCAGCGGGCCGCGCGCTTCATGCGGCACATCGAGCAGATTGCCGATCACCTCGATTGGAATAAGCGCGGCGAAATCGTCGATCAGGTCGATTTTCCCCCGCTCCGCCGCACGATCGAGCAGGTTTGCCACGAGGTTTTCCACCCCTGCCGCCATCTCGGAAATGACGCGCGCGGTGAGCACCCCGGCAATCAGCCGACGCACCCGGGTATGCAGCGGCGGGTCGTTGAAGACGAGGCTCGTGGTGTGGTGCTCATAGAGCAGGCTCGCCCCGTATTTCGGCCGGAACTCGATTTTTTTGTCGGAGGAAAAGAGTTTCGGGTTGCCATAGACGGCGATGACATCCGCATGCCGGGTCAGGAAGTAGCTGCCATCGGGCATCAGTCGCACCGGCTCAAGACGGCGCAGCTCATGGTAGAAGGGATAGGGATTGTCGAGGAATCCGGGCGGTGGATCGCGCAGATCGAATGCCGCAATCGCGGGCGCGGAATCCAGCGCGGCTGCCGTCAAGACTTCCTCCCCTCGCACGCGCCGGAACGCTAGGCGAGGGGGCGCATTGCGTCAATCGGGGTGTTTATGGATCGGGTCGATCCAGGGCATGTTTTCCGGCGCCTCGGCGGGGGTGATGTCGAGATTGACCACCACCGCCTCGTTATCGCTACGCACCAACACGCATTCCAGCGTCTCATCGGGGCTCGCGTTGATCTCCTGATGCGGCACATAGGGAGGCACGAAAATGAAATCGCCCGGCCCGGCCTCGGCGACATATTCGAGCCGCTCGCCCCAGCGCATGCGGGCCCGTCCCCGCACGACATAGATCACACTTTCCAGCGCGCCGTGGTGATGGGCGCCGGTCTTGGCGTTGGGATGGATGCTGACCGTGCCGGCCCAGATCTTCTGCGCGCCGACGCGGGCGAAATTGATCGCCGCCTGACGCTCCATCCCTGGCGTCTGCGCCGTGTTGGGATCGAGCGCGTGGCCGGGAATGACCCGCACGCCTTCGGTTTTCCAGTCCGGGGTTTTCCAGTCCGGCGTCGCGTGGGGGTGGGACGTGTCAGCCTGGCTCATGATTTGGCGAAGCTCCCAGTGGCTTCGGTGAGCGCCATTTTGGCGCCAAACGCGGCGGCGGTCCAGCCCCGACCGAAGGCCCGATCGTGGCGGCGGCGCGGCCCGGTCTCGGGCACCAGGGTGGCGCAGCCGAGGAAGGCGGCGAGACCCGCGAGGCTGAGGGCGAGAAACGCCGGATCATAGCCGAAACGCTGCGCGATCAGGCCGCCGGCGAGGTTGGAGGCGCTGGCGCCGAGGCTGACGGCGAGCGCCACCGCCCCTTGGGCGAGATTGACGCGGCCGGTGCCTTGCATGAGATCGGCGGCGATCAGGGCACTGGCGACGCCGAAAATCCCCGAACCGACGCCATCCAGCGCCTGCACCGCGACCACCGCGAGCGGGTCATGGAACAGCATCAACAGGAGGCCACGGAGCGGCAGCATGGCGAGGGCGATGAGAAAAATCGCCTTGCGCCCGATTCCCGCCACCACCGCGCGGCCCACCGCCGCCGAAGCGATCGTCATCACCAATTGCGCCGCCATGATGCAGCCGCTCATCGCGAACAGGTTGCCGCCACCGTGATGCGCTGCCAGCGTCTCACTCGCCAGCGGCAGCATGGCGCCATTGCCGAGATAAAAGAGCAGGCAGACACCGAGAAAAGCGATCAGATCGCCCCGGCGCAGCAAATCCGCGAGCGGCGTTGCGGCAGCGCCCGGCAAAGCGTCGCCGCGGGCGGCACGATGGTCGATCTCATGCGCCGGGATAACCGCCGCCATCGCCGCGCTGCCGAGCGCGAAAACGCTGGCCAGGATGAAAATCCAGATCAGGCCGAACATCCAGCCGGCGGCGCCAATCAGCAGCGCGGCGAGGAAATTACCGGCGTGGTTGAAGGCTTCGTTGCGGCTGACCCGGGCCGCGAGGCCCCGCCGCCCGACCAGGCCGAGGCTGAGCCCGATGGTGATCGGGTGAAACACGGCGAGCGCCATGCCGATAATGATGGAGGCGATCAGTGCCGCCGGCTTACCCGGCACCAGGGCGATGAGCAACATGCCGAGCGCGACCATCGCGCCCGAGATCGCGAACATCAGGCGCTTGCGCGTCGTCTGGTCGACCAGGACGCCGGCCGGCACCTGGCAAATCGCGCTCGCGATATTGTTGACCGCAAAAACCAGCCCGATCGCGCCCGGCTGCCAGTGCCGCACGGTTTGCAGGAACATGGCCAAGAAGGGGCTCAACCCGTCGCGGACATCGGCGAGCAGGAACAGCATGCCATCGAGGCCGCGATGGCTGCGGCGCGAGGGGCGCTGTGTGGCGATGGGCTCATGGTGCGGTGCGATCGTCATGCGGGGTAGGCTGGACAGGAGCGATGGCGACAATGCGGCCAGCCCCGCCCCATTCCTGCCCCATTTCGCGCTGCGCCATCACATTTTTTGGAGGTCCGGTCTCGCGCATGAAAAGCGCGAAGAACATCAAGGCCAGCGTCGCCGCGCCGGCCAAAGCGAGAAAGCCGGCAGGATAGCCGAAATGCTGCGCGATCTCGCCGGCCAGGAGGTTGGAGGCGCCGCCGCCGAGACCGGTCGCCAGCGCCACCAGACCTTGCGCGACATTCACCCGCCCGGTGCCACGCATGAGATCGGCGGCGATGACGATCGCGATCACCCCGAAAATGCCGGCGCCGATGCCATCGAGCGCCTGCACCGCGACCACCCCGAGCGGGCTCGATACCAGGCTGAACAACACCCCGCGCAGCGGCAGGACCGCGAGGCCGATCAGGAAAATCGTCTTGCGCCCCCAGCCCCGCGCCACCATCCGCCCGACAACCAGCGCCACCACCACCATCACCGCCTGGGCGACGATGATGCAGGCGCTCATCGCCGCGGCATCGCTCCCCGGATGGGTTGCCGCCAGCACCTGGCCGGCGAGCGGCAGCATGGCGGCGTTGCCCAGATGGAACAGCGTCACCGAGATCAGGAAAACCACGAGATCGCGCCGCCACAGCAAGGATGAGAGCGGCAAGGCGGGATATTGCGGCCCGGCAGCGCCGCGCGCGACATCGTCGTCGATCTCGCGCGCCGGGATCAACGCCACCACCACGGCGCTCGCGATGGCGTAGCCGCAGGCGAGATAGAAAATCCAGCGCAGCCCGGCGAAGCGGGTGACGACGCCGATCACCAGCGCGCCGGCGAGATTGCCGGCGTGGTTGAACCCCTCATTGCGGCTGATCCGCGCCGGCAAGGCCCGCGGCCCGACCAGGCCGAGGCTGATGCCGACGAGCGCCGGCGGCAGAAACGCGGCCGCCGCGCCGAGCGCCGCCTCGGCGGTAAAAACGATGGCGGGATGCGGCAGCAGCGCGATCAGAATCGCGCTGAAGGCAACGAACAGCCCAGCGCCGCCGATCAGCAGGCGCTTGCGGTGCAGGCCATCGACCAGCAGGCCAGCCGGGATCAGCGCGAGGGCGGTCGCGACATTGTTCACCGCCATCGCCGCGCCGATCGCCCCCGACGCCCAGTGTTCCTGGCCTTTGAGAAACACTGCGAGATAAGGGCCAACGCCATCGCGCACATCCGCCATCAGGAAATTCAGCCAGTCGAGCGCGATCTGGCTGCGGCGCGAGGGAGAAATGGACGGCGACGGCATGGCTGCTCCCGGGAAATGACCCCCCCGGCGAAGAACCGGGCGCTACAATATTAAGGCCAGGGCGCTGCCCTGGACCCGCTGGGGGCAGCGCCCCCAGACCCGCATCATGGGACGGAATAGCAGATATTTCTACGCGAAACGCCGGGCTGGCGGGAAGTGGTGGATTGCCACCGGTGGATTACCACCCATGATCCGACCTATCGGGCCTGGGCCGCGAAGGTTTTCGCGGCCCAGGATTTTTTTGCCGCCACTCCCCTGCGCGCCGCGCGCCCGCGGGTTTGATTGTTTTCCGTCCCCCTTGCGTCGGGCCGGTCGCGGCGCTATGTCAGCCGTGATAAACAGACATTCTCCGCAATGCTACGGGGGGTGGCCTTCGCGGGCCGCCTTTTTTGTTTTGGTCGAAGAAGCGCGCAAAGATCACCAGGATCGTCCCTTTCATACCGGCCTTGAGGCGAGGCTTGCGGCCATCGTCGCGCCGATGCTCGAGGGCATGGGGTATGAACTCGTGCGTGTCGCGGTGATCGGGCGCGAGCGGCCGACGGTGCAGGTGATGATCGAGCGCGCCGATGGCGCCCTGCTCGCTCTCACCGATTGCGAGGCGGTGAGCCACGCGCTCAGCGCGCTGCTCGATGTCGAGGACCCGATGACGGGGGCCTGGACGCTGGAGGTCAGTTCGCCGGGGATCGACCGGCCGTTGACGCGGGCGCGGGATTGGAACCGCTTTGCCGGCCATCTCGCGCGCGTCGAGATGGCGGTCGCGCAAAACGGGCAGAAGCGCTTCAGCGGCGTCGTGCTCGGCGCCGATGCCGAGACCGCGCGGCTCCGCCTTGAGGACGGTGCCGAGGTCGCGCTGCCGCGCGCCGGGATGCGCCGCGCCCGCCTCGTGCTCACCGACGCGCTGATTGCCGCCGCCGCCCATCCCCCCCAGATCAACTGAAAGGGTTTTTTCCTCATGGACACCGCGATCGCCCGCCCCGAACTGCTACTGGTGGCCGATGCCGTCGCGCGCGAGAAATCGATCGAACGCGACGAGGTGCTGGAGGCCATGGAGCAGGCCATCCAGAAGGCCGGCCGCGCCAAATACGGCCATGAGAAGGACATCCGCGCCACGATCGACAAGAAAACCGGCGAGGTGCATCTGTCGCGCTGGACCGAGGCGGTCGAGACGGTGGAGAACGAGGAGACGCAAATCCCGCTCCACATCGCGCGCAAGTTCAAGCCCGATATCGAGCTTGGCGGCCATCTCGTCGATCCCCTGCCGCCGATCGATTTCGGCCGCATCGCGGCGCAGACGGCGAAGCAGGTGATCGTGCAGCGGGTGCGCGAATACGAGCGCAAGCGGCAATACGACGAATACAAGGACCGCATCGGCGAGATCGTCAACGGCACCGTCAAGCGCACCGAATACGGCAATCTCATGGTCGATCTCGGCCGCGCCGAGGCCTTGCTGCGGCGTGACGAGTTGATCCCGCGCGAGAGTTTCCGCAACGGCGATCGGGTGCGCGCCTATATCCACGACGTGCGCAACGAGCCGCGCGGGCCGCAGATTTTTCTCTCGCGCACCCACCCCAATTTCCTCGCCAAGCTGTTCGCCCAGGAGGTGCCGGAGATCTATGACGGCATCATCGAGATCAAGGCGGTGGCGCGCGACCCTGGCTCACGCGCCAAGATGGCGGTGATCTCGCGCGATTCCTCGATCGATCCGGTCGGCGCCTGCGTCGGCATGCGCGGCTCGCGCGTCCAGGCGGTGGTGCAGGAGCTACAGGGCGAAAAAATCGACATTATTCCCTGGAGCCCGCAAGCGGCGACTTTTGTCGTCAACGCCCTGGCGCCGGCGGAGGTGACGAAGGTGGTGATGGACGAGGAAGCGGGACGGGTGGAAGTTGTCGTCCCCGATGACCAGTTATCCTTGGCGATCGGCCGGCGCGGGCAGAATGTGCGCCTCGCCAGCCAGCTCACGCGCTGGGACATCGACATCCTCACCGAGGCCGAGGAGAGCGAGCGTCGCCAGGAGGAATTCCGCCGCCGCACCGGCCTCTTCGTCGAGGCGCTCGATGTCGATGACGTGATCGCCGGGTTGCTGGTCACCGAGGGGTTCACCAGCGTCGAGGAGCTGGCCTTTTCGCCGCTCGAGGAACTGGCCGAGATCGAGGGGTTTGACGAGGCCATCGCCACCGAGCTGATCCGTCGCGCCGAGGCGTTTCTCACCCGGCGCGACGCTGAACTGACCGAGCGGCACCAGCAGCTCGGGGTCAGCGAGGAGGTCGCGGGGATCGCGCAACTGACCCCGGCGATGCTCGTCGCGCTCGGCGAGAAGGGGGTGAAAACCCTCGACGATCTCGCCGATCTCGCCGCCGACGAACTGATCGAGATCGTGGGCAAGGGCGAGATGGACGACGCCGCCGCCAATGCCTGGGCGAGCGAGATCATCATGGCCGCGCGCGCCCATTGGTTCGCCGGCGAAGAGGAGAAAAAAGACGCCTGACGCTCTGGAAGAGGCCGGTGACGAGGCGACCGAGACCGGCCCGCTGCGGCGCTGTCTGGTGACGCGCGTGCGGGGGGAGAAGGCCCGGATGATCCGCTTCGTCGTCGCGCCCGGGCACCACCTCGTGCCCGATCTCGCGGCACGGCTGCCGGGGCGGGGAATGTGGTTGAGCGCGCGGCGGGATGTGATAGAAACCGCCCGCAAGCGGGGGGTTTTCGCCCGTGCGGCGCGCGCGCCGGTCGAGGTGCCGGTCGATCTCGGGGAGCGCGTGGCGGCGGGGTTGGCGGCGCGGATCGGTGAGCTGCTGGGATTGGCGCGGCGCGCCGGGCAGGCGGTGGCGGGTTTCGAGAAGGCGCGCGGCTGGTTGCTGGCCGGCCGGGCCGGGCTGCTGGTCGAGGCCTCGGACGGCAGCGACCTGGAGCGCGCGCGGTTTCTCGGCGCAGCGAACGAGGTGGTGGTGATCGAGCCGTTGCCGGCGGCGGCGCTGGGACGCATTTTCGGCCGCGAGCGCGCCGTGCATGTGGCCCTGGCGCCGGGGCGGCTGGCGGAAACGATACGGCTTGAAGCGGAGCGACTGGCTGGCCTGCAAGGCGGCTGGCCGGTGAGCGGGCAATGAAAGACGGACGGGTCAATGACCGAGAGTAACGATCAGGATCAGGGCAAGGGGCGGCTTTCGCTCCGGCCGAGCGGGCGGTTGGAAATCGGCCGCACGGTCGATGCCGGCTCGGTGCGTCAAAGCTTCAGCCATGGCCGCTCCAAGGTGGTGCAGGTCGAGGTCCGCAAGAAGCGCGCCCCGGCGCCGCCGAGCGCGCCTTCGGCCCCCGGCGAGGCGGCGCCGCCACGCGCCGAGCCGGGACGCGGCGGTGGCGCGACGTCTTCCAGCCGCCCGGCGCCGGGTGCCGGGCGCGCCCTGACCGCGGCCGAACTTGCCGCGCGCCAGCGCGCCCTGGTCGAGCAGCAGCGCGACCAGGTGCGGCGCGAGGCGGAGCGGCGCGAGCAGGAGACGATCTCGATCCTCTCTGCCGCCGAGGAAGCGCGGCGCCGCGAGGACGAAGCGCGCAAGGCGGCCGAGGAGGCAGCGCGCCGCGCCGCCGAGGAAGAGTTGCAGCGCGCGGCCGAGGCGCAATCGCGCCAGGCGGCCGAGGCCGCCGCCGCCGCGCCGCCGCCGCCCGCTACCCGGAAATCCGCCGAGGAGCCGCGCCGTGCCGCGCCCCGCGGCGGCGCGGCCACGGCGAAGCCGGCGGCGCCGACCGAAACGCTGCGGCTCCGCGCCGCGCGTGGCGAGGACGAGGAAGAGGCCCGTCCGGCGCGTCGCTCCGGCCTTGCCGCCACGGCACGCAAGCCACAAGTGCCGGCGCCCAAGAAGATTGTCGAGGATCGCCGTCGCGGCGGCGCTCGCATCGATGTTCAGGCGGCGCTCGAGGGCGAGGACGAGCGGGTACGCTCGCTCGCCTCGGTGCGTCGCCAGCGCGAGCGCGAGCGGCGTCAGGCGGAACTCGACCGGCTGCGTTCAGATCAGGTGAAAGTCGTGCGCGAAGTGGTGCTGCCGGACAACATCTCCGTCCAGGAACTGGCCAACCGCATGGCGGCGCGGGCGCCAGAGGTGATCAAGGCGTTGATGAAGCTCGGCGTGATGGCGACCATCACCCAGACGCTCGATGCCGACACCGCCGAGCTGGTGGTTCAGGAATTCGGCCATCGCGTCAAGCGCGTCTCCGAGGCCGATGTCGAGCTGGGCCTGGTCGGCTCGGCCGACGCCGACACCGATCTGCTGCGGCGTCCGCCGGTGGTCACCGTGATGGGCCATGTCGATCACGGCAAGACCTCGCTGCTCGATGCGCTCCGCGCGACCGACGTCGCGGCCGGCGAGGCCGGCGGCATCACCCAGCATATCGGCGCCTATCAGGTGCAGCTGGCCTCGGGCGAGCGGATCACCTTCATCGACACGCCGGGCCACGAGGCCTTCACGGCGATGCGCGCGCGCGGCGCCGGCGTGACCGACATCGTCATTCTGGTCGTCGCCGCCGATGATGGGGTGATGCCGCAGACCATCGAGGCGATCCGCCACGCCAAGGCCGCCGGCGCGCCGATCATCGTCGCCATCAACAAGATGGACAAGCCCGGCGCCCGGCCCGATCGAGTGCGCAACGAACTGCTGAGCCACGAGATCGTCGTCGAATCGCTCGGCGGCGAGACCCAGGAAGTCGAGGTTTCGGCGCTCAAGCGCACCGGGCTCGACAAGCTCGAGGAAGCGATCCTGCTCCAGGCGGAAATCCTCGACCTGCGCGCCAACCCCGATCGCCCCGCCGAGGGCGCGGTGATCGAAAGCCGGCTCGATCGCGGCCGCGGCCCGGTCGCGACCGTGTTGGTCCAGAAAGGCACGCTGCGCCAGGGCGATATCGTCGTGGCCGGCGCCGAATGGGGCCGCGTGCGCGCCATGCTCGACGATCGCGGCCAGCCGCTGAAGGCGGCGTCGCCCTCGATGCCGGTGGAAATCCTCGGCCTCGCCGGCGTGCCGGTGGCGGGCGAGCCGCTGGTTGCCGTCGAAAGCGAGACACGGGCGCGCGAGATCTCGGAATTCCGCCAGCGCAAGGCGCGCGAGAAGCTCAATGCCGGCGTCGCCGCCGGGCGCGGGACGCTCGATCAGATGCTGGCGCGTATCCAGGCCGGCGAGCAGAAAGAGGTCGCCGTCCTGATCAAGGCCGACGTGCAGGGCTCGGCGGAGGCGCTCTCGGCCACCGTCGTCAAGGTTGGCACCGAGGAGGTCAAGGTCCGGGTGCTGCATGCCGGGGTCGGCCAGATCACCGAAAGCGATATCCAGCTCGCCAAGGCCTCGGAAGCGGTGGTCGTCGCCTTCAACGTCCGCGCCACCGCCCAGGCGCGCGAATTGGCCAGCCGCGAGGGCGTCGATGTGCGCTACTACAGCATCATCTACGAGGTCGCCGACGATATCGAGAAGCTGGTGCGGGGCCGGACCGCGCCCAAGGCACGCGAGAAGTTCCTCGGCTATGCCGAAATCCGCAAGGTCTTCGAGATCACCAAGGTCGGCAAGGTCGCCGGCTGCATGATCACCGAGGGCGTGGTGCGGCGCGGCGCCGGGGTGCGGCTGCTCCGCGACGGCGTGGTGGTCCATCAGGGCGAGCTGTCGCAGCTCAAGCGCTTCAAGGACGATGTCCGCGAGGTTGCGCGCGGCTATGAATGCGGGCTTTCCTTCGCGGGCTTCAACGACCTGCGCGAGGGCGATGTCGTCGAGTGCTTCGAGACCGAGTTGGTCGCGGCATGAAGCGCACCGGGCCGAGCCAGCGGCAACTGCGCGTCGCCGAGGAAATCCGCCACGTGCTCGCCGGGATTTTTTCCCGCGGCGGCTTCCGTGACCCGGCGCTGGCTGGCGCCCAGGTCACCGTGACCGAGGTGCGAATGAGCCCCGATCTGCGGCACGCCACGGTGTTTTTCAGCCGGCTCGGCCGCTCTGATGCAGCTGCCCTGCTGCCCGCCCTCGAACACGCCCACGCCTATCTCCGCGCCCAGATCGCCCAGGCCCTCCGCTTGAGATTCGCCCCCGACCTGCATTTCGCACCCGACACCTCCCTCGACTACGCCATGGCAATCGATTCCCTCCTGCGCTCCCCCGCGGTCGCCCGCGACCTCGATCGGCACTGAGCATGCGGCGCGCAGGTGGGGCCAGGGGCGTTGCCCGACGGTCGAGTTGCGCCCCTCTCGGGCAAACCTCCGGGATGGGGGCCTGGGGCCATTGGCCCCTGCGGGTCCAGGGCAGCGCCCTGGCCTTAGTTTCTTGTCTTCGCGTCGGGGCCTGGTGATGCGCAAGCGGCGGGGACGGGTGTTGGATGGCTGGCTGGTGGTGGACAAGCCGGCGGGGGTAACCAGCACGGACGTGGTTAACCGGGTGCGGCGCCGCTTTGATGCGCAAAAGGCCGGGCATGGCGGCACGCTTGATCCGTTGGCCACGGGGGTTCTGCCGGTGGCGTTCGGGGTTGCGACCAAGACCGTGCCCTATGTGATGGATGGCACCAAGCTCTATCGTTTCACGCTCCGTTTCGGCGAGGCGCGCGACACCGATGACGCCGATGGCCAGGTGGTCGGGGTTTCCGAGGTGCGGCCCGATGCGGCGGCGATCGAGGCCGCGTTGCCGGCATTTCGTGGCGCGATCATGCAGGTGCCGCCGGTTTTCTCGGCGGTGAAGGTGGAGGGCGCGCGGGCCTATGACCTGGCGCGCGAGGGCCGCCCGCCGGAGTTGGTGGCACGGCCGGCGCGGGTCGATCGGTTCGAGCTGATCGAGCGGCTGGACGCCGAGCGGATGGTTTTCGAAGTGGAGTCCGGCAAGGGTGTCTATATGCGGAGCCTCGCGCGCGATCTGGCGCGGGCGTGCGGCACACTCGGCCATGTCGCGGCGCTGCGCCGTCTGCGCGTCGGGCCGTTTCACGAGAGCATGGCTTTTCCGCTGGACAAGATCGCGGGAAACGGCGATACGGAAGCCGCTTCCCCGGATCTCCTGCTTCCGGTCGCGACCGCGCTGGCCGACATCCCGGCGCTGGCCTTGACCGAGGCGGAAACGAACGGCCTGATGCACGGCCAGGCGATCAGCTTGGTTGCACTGATGGGCCGGATTCCCGTGACCGCCGACCCTGAAGGGGGATTGGTGCGGGCCATGGCGGGGACGCGCGTGATCGGGCTGTGCCGGCTGGAGGATGGCTGGCTCAGGCCCGAGCGCTTGTTGTAACCCCGCTCAAGGAGAGATCACCCGATGTCGATGACGCCCGAGCGCCGCACGGCGCTGGTTTCCGACTATGCGACGCATCCCGGCGATACCGGCAGCCCGGAAGTTCAGGTGGCGCTGCTGAGCGAGCGGATCGTCAACCTCACCGAACATCTCAAGACCCACGCCAAGGATTTCCATAGCCGGCGTGGTCTTCTGATGCTGGTCGGGCAGCGCCGCAGTCTCCTGGATTATCTCAAGCGCAAGAGCGCGCCACGCTATGAGACGCTGATTGCCCGCCTCAATCTGCGTCGGTGAGGGGTTTGGCGTCTCCGGTCGCAGCGATTATATAGCGGCGATCGGCGCCACCTCCACGCCATGGGGCGTGGAGCAACTGGCCGGGCCAAGGCGCCCGGCCGCCGCGATCGCGGCGGAATATCGGCTGGCTGATCCGCACACCCGCGGCATGTTCAGGATGCGGGTTCAGAGCGGCGCCTCCGGTCGCATGGCTCATAGCTCCGCTCCGGCGGAGCGTAGGCCCTGCGACCCGAGACGCCGGCCTGCATCGGGGGTTTCGGATCGCCCGCTCATCGCCCGCCCGTTCCGCGTCTGTTTGAAGGACAATGAAGAGCATGTTTAATCAATTCCGCAAGGAAATCGCCTGGGGCGGGCGGAAGCTGGTTCTCGAAACCGGCAAGATCGCGCGTCAGGCCGATGGCGCGGTGATGGCGCGCTATGGCGATACCATCGTGCTCTGCACGGTGGTCGGCGCGCGCAGCGCCAAGCCAGGGCAGGATTTTTTCCCGCTCACCGTCAACTACCAGGAAAAAGCCTTTGCCGCGGGGCGCATTCCGGGCGGCTATTTCAAGCGTGAAGGTCGCCCCTCGGAGCGCGAGACGCTGACCAGCCGCCTCATCGACCGGCCGATCCGCCCGCTTTTCCCCGAGGGCTTCCGCAACGAGGTGCAGGTGATCGCCACCGTCCTCAGCCACGACCTCGAGAACGACCCCGATATCGTCGCCCTCATCGGCTGCTCGGCGGCGCTGACGCTTTCGGGCATTCCCTTTTTTGGCCCGGTGGCGGCGGCGCGGATCGGCTATGTCGATGGCCAGTATGTGCTCAACCCGACGCCCGCCGAACGCGAGAACTCGACGCTCGATCTGGTCGTTGCCGGCACCAACGAGGGGGTGCTGATGGTCGAAAGCGAGGCCAGGGAACTCTCCGAGGAGGTGATGCTCGGCGCCGTCACCTTTGGCCATCAGGCCTTCCAGCCGGTGATCCGCGCGATCATCGAGATGGCCGAGCACGCGGCGCGCGAGCCCTGGGATCTGCCGGTCGGGAACCCGGCGGAGGCGACGCTGGCGGAGCAGATCGACGCCCTGGCGCGGGTGCCCCTGGCGGACGCCTATCGCGAGCGGGTCAAGCAGGTGCGCCAGGAGAAGGTGGCGGCCGTCAAGAAAGACGTCATGGCCCAGTTGGCGGCGTCGGATGGCGTCGATCTCGAGCACGCCCGGGCCTTGTTCAAGGATCTCGAGGCCGCGATCGTGCGCGCCGCCATCCTCGATACCGGGCTGCGCATCGATGGCCGCGACACCAGCACGGTGCGCCCGATCATGGCCGAGGTCGGGGTGCTGCCGCGCGCCCATGGCAGCGCGCTCTTCACCCGTGGCGAAACCCAGGCGCTTTGTGTTGCCACCCTCGGCACCGGCCAGGATGAGCAGTTCATCGACGCGCTGGAGGGGGAATATCGCGAGCATTTCATGCTGCACTACAATTTCCCGCCCTATTCGGTGGGCGAGACCGGGCGCATGGGCAGCCCCGGCCGGCGCGAGGTGGGCCACGGCAAGCTTGCCTGGCGTGCCATCCACCCGCTGCTGCCGGCCAAGGACAAATTCCCCTATACCATTCGCCTGGTCAGCGAGATCACCGAAAGCAACGGCAGCTCCTCGATGGCGACGGTGTGCGGCAGCTCGCTCGCGCTGATGGATGCCGGCGTGCCGCTCGCCCGCCCGGTGGCCGGGATCGCCATGGGGTTGATCAAGGAAGAACGCGGTTTCGCCGTGCTTTCCGATATTCTCGGCGATGAGGACCATCTCGGCGATATGGATTTCAAGGTCGCCGGCACCGAGCAGGGTGTCACCAGCCTCCAGATGGACATCAAAATCACCTCGATCACGCCCGAGATCATGCGCATCGCGCTCGATCAGGCGCGCGCCGGGCGGCTGCACATCCTCCGCGAGATGGCGAAAGCGATCACCTTGGCGCGCAGCGACGTCGCCGCCACCGCGCCGCGCATCACCATGATCAGCGTGCCCAAGGAGAAGATCCGCGAGGTGATCGGCACCGGCGGCAAGGTGATCCGTGAGATCGTCGAGCAGACCGGCGCCAAGATCGATATCGAGGATGACGGCACGATCAAGATCGCGGCGACCGACCCGGTGCAGGCGCAAAAGGCGATCGACTGGATAAGGGGTATCGTGGCGGAGCCCGAGATCGGCGTGATCTATACCGGCAAGGTGGTGAAAACCGCCGATTTCGGCGCCTTCGTCAATTTCCTGGGCTCGCGCGATGGTCTTGTGCATATCAGCGAACTCACCGCCGGACGGGTGGCCAAGACCTCCGATGTCGTCAATGTCGGCGACGCCGTGAAGGTGAAGGTGATCGGCTTTGACGAACGCGGCAAGGTCAAGCTCTCGATGCGCGTCGTCGATCAGGCGACCGGGGAGGATATTTCCGAGAAGGTCGGGCCGAAAGGCGGTCGCCGTGAGCGCGGCGAGGCCGAGCACATGGCTGACTGATCGACCAACGCCGCCCGCGCCAGAGTATCGCTCTGGGCGGGCGCCGCTCTGGGGGTGTCGCTTCAGCGACGTCTTGCCTTCACGGGCCAGTGGTTGCAATGCTGAGATGAGGGAGCAGGGCGGCGATGAAGGCGATCAACGCGATCCGCATGGGGGGGGTGGAGGTGCTGCCGCTGGTGGAAGGCGGCAAGGGCGTTTCCGTCTCCAATGGCTGGTCCTCGGGCAATTGGGCGGCAAGCGGGGGCGTCGGCACCTTCAGCGCGGTCAATGCCGATATCCATGACGCCGAGGGCCGCGCCATCCCGGAGGTCTATCATGGCCATACGCGGCGGGAGCGTCACGAGGAGCTGATCGATTTCGCCATTCGCGGCGGCATCTACCAGGCGCGCCAGGCTCATGAGCTGGCCGGCGGGCAAGGCCGCATCCACGCCAATATCTTGTGGGAGATGGCGGGCGCCGAGCGCGTCATCACCGGGGTCCTGGAGGGGGCGAGGGGGCTGATCCATGGCCTGACCTGCGGCGCCGGCATGCCCTATCGGCTGTCCGACATCGCCGCCCGCTTCAGCGTGCATTATTACCCGATCATCTCCTCGGCGCGCGCCTTCAATGCGCTCTGGCGGCGCGCCTACAGCAAGGCCGCCGAATGGCTGGGCGGCGTGGTCTACGAAGACCCCTGGCGTGCCGGCGGCCATAATGGGCTTTCCAACAGCGAGGACCCGAGCCGACCGGAGGATCCCTATCCGCGGGTGCTGGCGCTGCGCAAGCTGATGCGCAGCTTCGGCCTCGATGAAACCCCGATCATCATGGCCGGCGGCGTCTGGTGGCTGGAGGAGTGGCAGGACTGGATCGACAATCCCGAGCTTGGCCCGGTCGCCTTTCAGTTCGGCACGCGGGCGCTGCTGACCCAGGAAAGCCCGATCAGCGCCGCGTGGAAAAAGAAGCTGCTGACGCTCAAGGAAGGCGATGTCTTCCTCAATCACTTCAGCCCGACCGGGTTCTATTCGAGCGCGGTGAACAACGCCTTTATCCAGGAACTGCGTGAGCGGAACGAGCGTCAGGTGGCCTATACCACCGAGCCGGTCGGCGAGCATGTCGCGGAATATGGCGTCGGGCCGCGCCGGCGCATCGTCTATTTCACCCCGCCCGATCTCGCCCGGGTGCGGGAATGGGTGGTCGAGGGTTTTTCCGAGGCGATGCGCACGCCCGATAATACGCTGATTTTCGTCACCCCCGAGAAAGCGCGCGAGATCGTTGCCGACCAGGTCGCCTGCATGGGCTGCCTCAGCCAGTGCCGCTTCTCCAACTGGAGCGAGCACCCGCCCGAATACAGCAACGGCAAGAAGGCCGATCCGCGCAGCTTCTGCATCCAGAAAACCTTGCAGAGCATTGCCCACGATGGCGAGGATCCGCGCTCGGTCGAACACAACCTGATGTTCAGCGGGCATAACGGTTTTCGTTTTGCGACCGACCCATTTTACTCGAACGGATTTATCCCGACCGTCAAGCAGCTGATCGAGCGGATTCTGACTGGACGCTGATTCGATTGATTTTCGCACGCTGAAAAAAAAGCGCTCCGGGAACCACCGGGGCAAGAATGCGGGGAGAAAACTGATGCAAGGATTGATGCAGCGCACGCCGCTCTTGCTCTCATCGCTGATCACCCATGCCGCGCGCAACCATGCCGGGCGCGAGATCGTCGGCCGCAGCGTCGAGGGGCCGGTGGTCCGCACCAACTGGGGCGAGGTGGAGGCGCGGGCGAAGCGGCTGGCCAATGCGCTGGCCCGGCTTGGGGTGCGCGAGGGGGAGCGGGTTGCAACGCTCGCCTGGAATACGCAGCGCCATCTCGAACTCTATTTCGGCGCGAGCGGTTCGGGCGTGGTGTTGCACACCATCAACCCCCGGCTGTTCCAGGCACAGATCGAATACATGCTGGAACACGCCGAGGATCAGTATATTTTTTTCGATCTCAGCTTTGCCGCGTTGGTGAGCGCGCTGGCGCCCCGCATCAAGGGCGTGCGCGGCTATATCGCGCTCACCGATCGCGCGCACATGCCGGCCATCGATCTGCCCAACCTGCTCTGTTATGAGGAACTGCTCGGCTCCGAGAGCGCCCAATTTTCCTGGCCCGATCTCGATGAAAACGCCGCCTCCATCCTCTGCTACACTTCCGGCACCACCGGCAATCCCAAAGGCGTGCTCTACAGCCATCGCGCGCTGCTGTTGCACTCCTTCTGCGCCGCCGCCGCGGACGGGGCCGGCCTTTCCTGCATGGATAGCGTGCTGACCGTGGTGCCGCTGTTTCATGCGAATGCCTGGGGGCTGCCCTTCGCCGCGGCGATGTGCGGGGCGAAGCTGGTTTTTCCCGGCGCCGAGCTTGATGGCGGGAGTCTCTTCGCGTTGGCCCGCGATGAGGCGTGCAATGTCGTTGCCGGCGTGCCGACCGTGTGGTTCGGATTTTTCGACTATATCGACCGCAACCGCGACAAACTCGATCTCGGCGCCCTCCATCTCGACCGCGCCCTGGTCGGCGGCTCGGCGGCGCCGCGCTCTCTGATCGCCCGCTTCGATCGCGATTTCGGCGCCTTTCTGCTGCATGCCTGGGGCATGACGGAAACCAGCCCGATCGCCACCATCGGGCGGCTGCTGCCCAAACACGCCGGCCTCGACCGCGAGGCGCGCTATGATATCCAAGCCAAGCAGGGCCGCCCGGTCTATGGCGTCGAGGTGCGCATCGTCGATGACGCGGGCCAGGAATTGCCGCGCGACGGGGTCGCTGTCGGCCATCTCGTGGTGCGCGGGCCGTGGGTGACGGCGGGGTATTTCCGGGGCGAGGGCGGCGTCGTGGTGGATGCGGAAAACTGGTTCGATACCGGCGATGTCGCGACCATCGATAGCGACGGCTATGTCACGCTCACCGACCGCGCCAAGGACATCATCAAATCGGGCGGCGAGTGGATTTCCTCGATCGCGCTCGAGAATGCCGCGGTCGGCCACGCCGACGTGCTCGAAGCGGCAGTGATCGGCATTCCTCATCCGAAATGGGTCGAGCGGCCCCTGCTGCTGATCCGTTGCAAGGAGGGCAAAGTGGTCAGCCGGCAGGAGATGCGCGATTTTCTCGCCGACAAGGTGGCGCGCTGGTGGCTGCCTGATGATGTGATCATCGTCGAGGATCTGCCGCACACCGCGACCGGCAAGCTTTCCAAGGCGACGCTCCGCAAGCTCTATGCGAACCACCAGATCGCGCCCGAGAGCGCGCCTGCTGCGGCGCCGTAACGCTTCGCGATGACGGAAGGCGCGGTTTCCCCGGCCGAGGGGCAAGGATCGCGCGGCGGTGTCGCTGAGGTCTTGCGGATTTTTCTTCGCCTTGGCCTGACGAGTTTCGGCGGGCCGGTGGCGCATCTCGGCTATTTCCGCGCCGAGTTCATCGCCCGCCGCGCCTGGCTCGATGAGCCGAGCTATGCCGATATCGTGGCGCTCTGCCAGTTTCTGCCCGGCCCGGCGAGCAGCCAGGTTGCGGTCAGTCTCGGCATTCTGCGCGCCGGGCTGGCGGGCGGTTTCGCCGCCTGGCTCGGCTTCAGCCTGCCCTCGGCGGCGGCGCTGATCATTTTTGCAACCAGCCTGCGGGCGCTCGGCGATCTTGGCCACGCGCCGTGGCTGCACGGGCTCAAGATCGTCGCGGTCGCGGTCGTGGCCCAGGCGGTTTGGGGGATGGCGCGTAATCTCTGCCCCGATCGCCCGCGCGCGAGCCTCGCCGTGGCCAGCGCCATCCTCGCGCTCGCCGTGCCCTCGGCGTTTGGCCAGATCGCGGCGATCATTCTTGGTGGGTTGATCGGCTGGCGGCTTTTCGCCGCTCCCGGCGCGGTGCCAGCCACCCGTCTGGGGTTTACGCTGGATCGGCGGCTGGCGGTGGCGGCGCTGGTACTATTCGTGGCTCTGCTGCTCGGCCTGCCGCTGCTGGCCGCCACTGGCAATCATCTGGCCACGCTGGTCAATGCCTTCTATCGCTCGGGCGCGCTGGTATTCGGTGGCGGCCATGTCGTGCTGCCGCTGTTGCAGCGTGCCGTGGTGCCGGAAGGTTGGGTTTCCAATGATGCGTTTCTCGCGGGCTATGGCGCGGCGCAGGCGGTGCCCGGCCCGCTTTTCACCTTCGCCGCTTATCTCGGCGCCGCCATGCGCCCGGCGCCGCATGGCTGGCTGGGCGGGCTGATCGCACTGGCGGCGATTTATTTGCCGTCGTTCCTGCTGCTGGTCGGGATTCTGCCGTTCTGGGACGATCTCCGCCGGCTGGCCGCCGTGCAGGCGGCGCTGCGCGGGGTGAACGCCGCCGTCGTCGGGCTGCTCGTCGCCGCTCTCTACACGCCGGTGTGGACCAGCGCGATCGCCACCCCGGCCGATTTCGCCCTCGCCCTCGCGGCTTTTCTCGCGCTCACCGCCTGGAAGGCGCCGCCCTGGCTGGTCGTTCTCCTCGGCGCTTTGGTTGCCGCGCTGCTCGCGTGGTGAAGGTCATTGCGGGAGAATTTTTTACCCTGGCCTAACGTTTCTCCTCAAGCCCGATCGCCCGGAGCCGCGCCGTCTCCTCGTCCCAGCCCGGGCGCTCCTTGACGTGGAGAAAAAGATGCACCGGCCGCTCCAGCAGTTCCGCGAGCACCGCGCGGGCGCGGGTGCCGATTTCGCGGATGCGCTGTCCCTTCTCGCCGATCACGATCGCCTTGTGGCCGGGGCGGGCGACATAGACTGTCGCCTCGATGCGAAGCGAACCATCGGCGCGGGTCGCGAAGCGCTCGGTCTCGACGGTCACCGCGTAGGGCACCTCCTCGTGGGTCTGGAGAAAAATCTGCTCGCGCACGATCTCGGCGGCGAGCAGCCGGTCGGGGAGATCGGTGAGGTCGTCCGCGGGATAGAGATGCGGCCCTTCCGGCATCGCTTCCGCGATCGCCGCGATCAGCGCCGCGACGCCATCGCCGCTCGCCGCGCTGACCATGAAACTCCGCTCGAACGGCAAGAGCGCGTGCAGTGCGGCACTCAGCGGCAGGAGCTTGGGGCGTGGCGTGAGGTCGATCTTGTTGAGTACCAGCCAGACCCGTCGCCCGGCCAGGCCGGCGGTGATGGCGCGGACCGGTTCGCCGAGCCCGGTGCGGGCATCGACGACGAGCAGCACGAGATCGGCGTCGGCCGCCCCGCTCCAGGCGGCCTCGACCATCAGCCGGTCGAGCCGGCGGCGCGGGGCAAAAATCCCCGGCGTATCGACCAGCAGGATTTGCGCCGCGTCCCGCATCACGATGCCGAGCACGCGAAACCGCGTGGTCTGTGCTTTGGGCGTGACGATCGAGAGCTTGGCGCCGGCAATCTGGTTGAGCAGTGTCGATTTGCCGGCATTTGGCGCGCCCACGATGGCGGCGTAGCCGCAGCGCGTGGTCATGGCGTGGCCCCGATCTGGCGCAACAGATCCGTCGCCGCCGCCTGCTCGGCGGCCTGCTTGGTGCCGGCGCGACCGACCCCGCTCCGCCCGCCGACGCTCACCCGTATCGCGAAAACCGGCGCGTGCGGCGGTCCCTCGCGCATCGTGACCTCATAGAGCGGCAGCGCCAAGCCGTGGCCCTGCGCCCATTCCTGCAAGGCGGTCTTGGCATCCTTGGGCGGCTCGGCCTGCGCTGTCATGGCGGCCTCGAAGGCGCGGCGGACGAAAGCGCGGGCAGCGGCGAGACCGGCATCGAGATAGAGCGCGCCGATCGCCGCTTCCATGGCATCGGCGAGCACGCTGGCGCGCTTGCGCACCCCCGCTCGCGCCTCGCCGGGGGCAATGGCGAGAGCGGCGGGGAGCGCCAAGGTGGTTGCGATCTCGGCCAGCACCGGCTGCGAGACGAGATAAGCGAGGCGGCGGCCGAGCGCGCCTTCCTGCTCGTCGGGGAAGCGCTCGGCGAGCCATTCCGCCATCACCAGGCCGAGCACCCGGTCGCCCACGAATTCCAGCCGTTCATTGGACGCGCGGCGATGCCGCCCGGAGAGCGCCGAGCGATGCGTCAGCGCCTCGCGCAGCAGCGCGGGGCGGGTGAAATGATGGCCGAGAATCACCTCCGCCGCTTCCAGCCCGTCCGCCATCTCGGCGTTCAGTGGATGCCCCCCAGCGCCGCGCTGAGCGGCGCGGTCAATGGATGTCCCAGCGCCGATTTGAGCGGCGCGGTCAATGGATGCCGGTGAATAGCCGGTTCCAGCGGATTTCGAGCGGCCATTCCCAGATCTCCCACCAGGGATATTCGGCATCGATCGAGAAGAAGATGAATTGCGCGCGACCCACCAGATTTTCGAGCGGGATGAAGCCCACCGCGTTGAGCACCCGGCTGTCGAGGCTGTTGTCACGGTTGTCGCCCATGGCAAACACATAGCCCGGCGGCACGAGATATTCCTGGGTGTTGTCGAGCGGCCCGTCATCGGAGGCCTTGAGGATATAATGCGCGACGCCGCCCGGCAGGATTTCGAGATAGCGTTGTAGCACGATGCTCGGCCCGTCATCGCTCACGGTATAATCCCCGGCGGGCTCGCGCGTGACCTCGGCGCCGTTGATGTAGAGATGGCCAGCGCGCATCTGGATGCGATCGCCGGGCAGGCCGATGATGCGCTTGATGTAATCGGTGCTGCCGTCGCGCGGCAGTTTGAACACCGCGACATCGCCGCGATCGGGCAAACGCCCGAAAATCCGCCCCGAGAACAAAGGCGGGGAGAGCGGAAACGAGAAATGCGAATAGCCGTAGCTGTATTTCGAGACGAAGAGGTAATCGCCGACGAGCAGCGTCGGGATCATCGAGCCCGAGGGGATATTGAACGGTTCGAACCCGAACGTGCGAATGGCAAGCGCGATCAGTCCGGCATAGACGATCGTTTTCACGTTTTCGAGCAGGCCGCCTGGTTTGCGTTGCGCCATGCGAAGAGGGTTCCCTAGGGGTGGAAAAGCCGGCGGATCAAGCCGGTCCACCCCCTCCCTGTCAAGCAACCCCGCCCTGCTCGGCCAACCCGGTGCTTGCGCCGGCGGGGCGGGATCGCTAAGGGGAGTTGCCAAAGTCGCGGAAAGGTCTCCCGCCATGGCACCCGACACGTTCCCCACGCCCACCCCCGCCGCCCCTCCCGAACGCCCCCCCGCCTCCGAACGCCCCGCCGAACGCCTCTTGGGCGCGCGCATCAGCGAAGCCCTGACCTTCGATGACGTGCTGATCGTGCCGGCCTATTCGGAAGTGCTGCCGGCGATGGCTGACACCCGTGCCCGGCTGACCCGCGAGATCACCCTCAACATCCCGCTCATCGCGGCGGCCATGGATACCGTGACCGAGGCGCCGATGGCGATCGCCATGGCCCAGCATGGCGGCATCGGCGTCGTGCACAAGAACCTCTCGATCGAGGATCAGGCGGCGCATGTCCGGCGGGTCAAGAAATTCGAATCCGGCATGGTGATCAACCCCCTCACCATCCATCCCGACCAGACGCTGGCGGAGGCCCGGGCGCTGATGGCAGCCCATCACATCTCCGGCGTGCCGGTGGTCGAGCGCGACACCCGCCGCCTGGTCGGCATTCTCACCAACCGCGACGTGCGCTTCGCCACCGACCCCGCGCTCAAGGTCTATGAGCTGATGACGCGGGAGAATCTGGTCACCGTCACCGCCGATGTCGGCCACGAGGAAGCGCGCCATCTCCTGCATCGCCATCGCATCGAGAAGCTGCTGGTGGTCGATGACGCCTATCGCTGCATCGGCCTCATCACCGTCAAGGACATGGACAAGGCGCAGGCCCACCCGCTCGCCAATAAAGACGAACTCGGCCGCTTGCGCGTCGCCGCCGCGACCGGCGTGGGCGAGGATGGCCACGCCCGCGCGCGGGCGCTGATCATGGCCGAGATCGACGTCATCGTCGTCGATACCGCCCATGGCCATTCCGCCGGGGTATTGGCCGCGGTCGCGGCGATCAAGAAACTCTCCAACGCCGTGCAGGTGATCGCCGGCAATGTCGCGACCCCCGAGGGGGCCCGTGCCCTGATCGCGGCCGGGGCGGACGCGGTGAAAATCGGCATCGGCCCGGGCAGCATCTGCACGACCCGCGTCGTCGCCGGCGTCGGCATGCCGCAATTCTCCGCCGTCCTGGAGACCGCGGCGGCGAGCCATGAACTAGGCGTGCCGGCGATTGCCGATGGCGGCATCCGCAACTCGGGCGATATCGTGAAAGCGATCGGCGCGGGGGCGGATTGCGTGATGATCGGCAGCCTGCTCGCCGGTACCGACGAGGCGCCGGGCGAGGTGTTCCTCTATCAGGGCCGCTCCTATAAATCCTATCGCGGCATGGGCAGTATCGGCGCCATGGCGCGGGGCTCGGCGGATCGCTATTTCCAGCAAGAGATCAAGGATACCCTGAAACTCGTCCCCGAGGGCGTGGAGGGCCGGGTCGGCTATAAGGGGCCGGTCGCGACGGTGGTACACCAGTTGGTGGGGGGCTTGCGCGCCGGCATGGGTTATACCGGCAGCGCCAGCATCGCCGAGCTACAGGCCAAGGCCGGCTTCCGCCGCATCACCGGCGCTGGCTTGCGCGAGAGCCACGTGCATGACGTCGCGGTCGACCGCGAGGCGCCGAACTATCGCCAGGACTGATTTTTGTCCCGATGCCGGGGGTTTGGTCAAAAACCCGCCTGCTCGCGAAAAAATCAGAAACCCCCGCTCCGCGGCACGCTGCGGGAAAACAGGGTCTTGCCGTCCTCGGCGATGAAGGCAAGCGCCAGCGTCTTCGGCTCAAGTGTGGCCGCGAGAAATCCGTGCGCGCCGCTGGCAAACCCCCAGCGCCGCGCCGGCCCCGTCTCATAGGTCGCCGAACCCGCCCCCGAGGTGACATAGGCGATGCCGTTCATCTCAACATACTGCATCGAATGATCGTGGCCATTGATATAGATCGGCACGCGATGGCGCTGCAGCACCGGCTCGATCGCCTCGATCAGATCGGGCTTGTCATGGCCCGGCCCGCCAAGCGCGGTATAGAGCGGATGATGGCCGATGACGATTTTCCACCCCGCCCGCGAACGCCCTAGCGCGGCGTCGAGCCAGGCGAGCTGGGCGGCTGGATCCTGATCATCGATGCGGGTGCGTGAGCCGCGATAGGCGCGGATGAAGGGCGAGGTGTCGAGGAAGAAAAATTCCGCCTCGCTGCCATCGCCGAGCCGCTCGCTTCGCGTGAAATAGCGGGCGGGCATGTTCCAGCGCCGGCTTTCCTCGGAATAGGCAAGCTGTGCCTCGACATTGCCGCGATAGTCATGGTTGCCGAGAATGACATGCCACGGCGTCTGGAGCGCGGGCGCGGCATAGACATCCTCGAACGATTCCCGCCAGTGCCGATCGCGCAGCCCGCGCACCCCGTCCTCATAGAAATTATCCCCGACCGAAATCACGAAGCGGCTGCCGATCGCGCTCGCCGTGCTCGCCATCGCGCGGGCGACCTCGGACTGATGATCCTCCCCGCGCCGTCCCCAATCACCGAGCAGGAGGAAGGGCAGCCCGGGCGCTGCGGCCCGCGCCGGGACGGCGGGCAGGAGTGCCGCGGCCGAGGCGGTGATCAGATGGCGGCGGGGAATCGGAGGGGGGAACGGCATCGCGGGAAATCCGGCGGCTGTTGGCGGGCGGAACGCTCTCTACACCCCCCGCTCCGGGCGCGCACGTGACGGTTCAGGGTCGGGCGGGGCGTGGCCGATCACAATTGCGCATCCGGGGAGAGCACGATGCAGCGCGTGTTGCCGTGCGCGAGGCGCTCGCAGGCATCGATCGCGCTTGCCCGCGAGAGGCCGGTGAGCCGGGCGCGATAGAGTACGAGGCGCGCCTGATGGACGGTGCCCACCACCGGCTGGCCGACGGCGAGATGGGTGGCGATGCGCGCCGCGTGCGCCGCCGCGCGCGCCTGCTCGGGATCGGCGAAGGCGCCGACCTGGATCGCCCAGTCGCCGGTGGCGGGGCCGGCGCGCTCGGGGAGCGGGGCGGCGTTGGCCTCCGAGATCAGATGAAATCCGCTCGCGCCGCCGCTCGCGGCGCGTGACGAGGCGAGCAGCGACCGGGCCGGCGGCGGTGCCGCCGGCGGCACCGGCAGTGGGGTGGGCGGGGCGGCGTTCGCCGCCAGCAGCGAGCGCCCACCTGACCCGGCCGTGGGTACCACGGGGCTTGTCGGCGGTGTCCAGGCAAAAAGGCGTGAGCTGCTGCCGCGGCGGCCCGGCGGGATGGCATCGGGAATGCGGTTATAGGCGAGCTGCTCGGCCGGAGAGCGGTTATTGGGCCAGGTGCCGGCGATGGCCGGCGCGATCATCGCCACATAGCGCCGGGTTTCGTCGGGAAGCGCGCTGCGCCCGGCGAGATAGTCATCGAGCCGGCGCGGCCCCGCATTATAGGCGGCGAGGAAGGCCGGCGTGCCATAGAAATCGTACATCTCGCGCAAATAGGCGGTGCCGGCGAGGATGTTGTTGTGCGGGTCATAGGGGTCGGCGCCGAGGCCATAGCGGGCGCGCATGGTCTCGTAGGTCGTGGGCATCACCTGCATCAGCCCCATCGCCCCAGCCGACGAGGTGATGGGCTGGCCGCCGAGGAATTCATGCCCGCCGGATTCGACCCGCATGACCGAGCGCACCCAGGCGTCGGGCACGTCGAAACGCTGCGACGCCTCGGTGATATAGGGTCCCCACGGGTCGCCCGGCGGGCCCGGCGCCGGGTAGGAACGCCGCGCCTCGGCGGCATACCGCGCCGCTTCCTGCCGCGCACTGGTCGTCGGATGGCCGGCGCAGGCCGCGAGAGCCGCAGGCGCCAGCAGCAGCATGCAACGAGAAAACCGCCGCCAGAAACCAGACACTGCCATGCGCGCGCAACCCCCCCCGCGCTCTGCGACCGCCCAAGCCAGCGACCGGAAAACCTGCCCGCGCCCTGCCCCCACGGCGCTGACAAGTTTGATGAGAAACAAGCTCTAAACCCTTAGACCAAAGCCCGCTACGTGCGCAAGAAACTTCGTCGCCTCACTGCCCTGGGGCCGTGAATTGTCCGCCCGGCCGCTCTGGACGAGCGGCGCCGGGATATCTATCTCGAACCTCGCAACAGGAGTGCGGATTTCATGCGCGCATTCGTCTTTCCTCCCCGATCGCTTCCCTGGCGCGTGCTGATGGCGGCGCTGGTCGTGCTCGCGCCCCTGGTGCTTTCCGCCTGCACGGGCACACCGGCCAACAGCACCTATAGCGGCATGGGCGTCGGTCGCACCGCCAGCGTCACCTATGGCACCATCGTCTCGATGCGCAATGTCGTCGTCCAGGGCGGCAGCAGCGATGTCGGCACCTTTGGCGGCGCGGCGCTGGGTGGTGTCGCGGGCAGTTTCATCGGCGGCAACAGTTTCCGCGGCAATATCCTGGGCGCCATCGGCGGTGCGTTGCTCGGCGGGCTCGCCGGCAATGTCGCCGAAAACTCGCTCAACAGGGGCGATGCGATCGAGTTCATCATCCGCCAGGATGACGGGACGACGATTTCCGTGGTCCAGACCAACGAGAACAATTTCCGTCCTGGCCAACGCGTCGCCATCATCCGCGGTGAGCGCACCCGGCTCGCCCCGATCCAGGCCTAAAGGAGGAACGGCTGGCGGGGACGTTCGGTTGCGGAACCCGCCGGGCTCGGCTAAGCCGGCCGGGGATGAACGAAATCGTACCCCGCAGCCCGGCCGCGCCGCCCTCGCTCCGCCTTGAGGCCACGCGCGGCGCGCTCGATCTCACCGCCGGAGGCGGCCTTCGCGCCCGCCAGCGCCAGGCCGTCGCCGATCTCGCCGAGGCCGCGCGCCTCTGGCGGCTCGGTGCGACGCTCGCTTGGCTCGACGTCAAGGGACGCTATCGCGGCTCGATGCTCGGCCCGCTCTGGCTCACCCTCTCGACCGCGGTGATGGTGGCGGCGCTCGGCTTTCTCTACGCGGCGCTGTTCCACATGGTCTTGCGCGACTATCTCCCCTTCCTCGCGCTCTCGCTGGTGCTCTGGAGCTATCTCCAGACGCTGGTCGCCGAGGCCTGCCTCGGTCTCACGCAAAACGAGGCGATGATCCGCGCCGTCCGCATGCCGTTCAGCCTCTATGCGGCGCGCATCGTGTTGCGCAATGTCATCGTGCTCGGCCATAATATTGTCGTGATCGTCGTGGTTTTCGCGATCTTCGCCGCCTGGCCGGGGCGGGTGGGGCTGTTGGCGCTGCCTGGCTTCGCGCTCTGGCTGGTCGATTCCCTGGCACTCACCATGACGCTGGCGGCAATTTGCGCGCGGTTTCGCGACATCCCGCCGATCATGGGCAGCGTCATGCAGATAGCGTTTTTCGTGAGTCCGGTGATCTGGCGGCCCGAACTGATCCACCACGGCGCCGAGTGGCTGCCCTTCAATCCCTTCTACTCACTGCTCGAACTGGTGCGCGCGCCGCTGCTCGGCGGCCTGCCGGATGCGACGATCTGGCTTTCGGCCGGCGGCTATTCGGCGGCGCTGATCGGGCTCTCCTGGGTGTTCTTCGCCCGCGTGCGCTCGCGTCTCGCGTTCTGGGTCTGAGCGTTTGAAAAAGAATGCCCTCGTGCCCCGGAATTGATCGGAAAAAAGCAATGTTTCCAGAGGGTATTCGTTTTCAAGTGCGATTGATTTTCAGGCTCTGAAGCCATGGCCACGATCATCGCCGATCATGTCTCGGTCGATTTTCCGCTCTATCACGGCAGCGCGCGCAGCCTGAAGCGGGCGGTTTTCGCCGCCGCCTCGGGTGGGCGCATTGGCAAGGACGCACATCGCCGGGTGGTGGTGCAGGGGCTGCGCGATGTTTCCTTCCAGCTCGGCCCCGGCGATCGGCTCGGCCTTGTCGGGCGCAACGGCGCCGGCAAGACGACGCTCTTGCGCACGCTGGCCGGCATCTATGAGCCGGTGCGGGGCGCAGTGCGCGTCGAGGGCAGTCTCAATGCCCTGCTCGATCCCAATCTCGGCATGAACCCCGAACTTACCGGGCGCGAGAATATCGCGCTGCGCGGCCTCTATGCCGGCCTCAACCGCGCCGCCATCCGCCGCATGGAGGAAGATGTGCGGGAATTCGCCGAACTTGAGGAATTCATCGACCTGCCGCTCCGCACCTACAGCTCCGGCATGATGGTGCGGCTCGGCTTCGCGCTCGCCACCGCCATCCATCCCGAAGTGCTGCTGATGGATGAGTGGTTTCTTGCGGGCGACGCCAATTTCATGGACAAGGCGCGGGGCCGTCTTGAAACCCTGGTGCGGGGCGCTGACATACTTGTGTTGTCGAGCCATCTTCACGATGTCGTGGCGGAATGGTGCTCCCGCGTGATCTGGCTCGAACAGGGACGCGTCGTGCAGGATGGCGCGCCGGACGCGGTGCTCGCGCGTTATCTTTCCCTGACCGAGGCCGCAAGAAGGGCCCGTGGCGGGGCGCGGAGCGAGCCGGCGGCGAAGCTGGCGGAGTGAGGAGATTTTTAGCGATGACTTGGGCTGAGACCAACCGTTTCGCGCTGCGGAGAGGCCGCGCTTGGCGCGCGCTCCTGGCGTCGCTGGCGATTGCCCTCGCGCCGCTCGCAGCGCGCGCCGATGAGGGGGTGATGCAGCGGGCGGGACAAAAGCTCGACCAATGGGGTAACGACGCGGCCGAGGCGGTCGGCAAGGCCGCCGGCAAGACCGGCGCGGCGCTCGACAAGGCGGCGCACAAGACGGGCAACAAGCTCGACGAGTGGGGCAATAAAATCCAGGAGAAGCTCGCCCCTGGCAAAACCTCAAGCAATGGCGGAAATTGACGGCCACGGTTTCGGCCCAGCTCGCCGCAACCGCCGCGCAGCTCGCCGAGGCGGGGATCGAGGCGGCGCGGCTTGAGGCGCGGCTCCTGCTGGCCCACGCGCTCGGTTGTGACCAGGAAACCCTGCTGCTGCGGCGCGATGAGCCGGTCGCGGCGCCCGCCCTTGCCGCTCTCCTGGCCCGCCGCCGCGCGCGTGAGCCGCTGGCGCGGATCCTCGGCCGACGGGAGTTCTGGGGCTTTTCTCTCGCTCTCACGCCGGCCACCCTGATCCCACGCCCCGATTCCGAGACCGTGATCGCGGCCAGCCTGGCTGTTCTTCCGCGCCGCGACGAGGTCACCCGCGTGCTCGATCTCGGCACCGGCTCGGGTTGCCTGCTGCTTGCCGCCTTGCGTGAATTCCCCGCTGCTTTCGGCCTTGGCGTCGACCGCGCCGCAAGCGCCTGCCGCTGCGCCGCACGCAATGCCGCGGCACTTGGCTTGGCTGGGCGCGCCGCGTTCCTCTGCGCTGACTGGGGCACGGCGATCGCCGGCCGTTTCGATCTCGTGCTGTGCAACCCGCCCTATATCGCCAGCGCCGAAATCGCCACGCTGGAGCCCGAAGTCGCGCGGTTCGACCCTCCCCTCGCCCTCGATGGCGGCGCCGATGGGCTGGCCGCCTATCGCGCCGTGCTCGCGGCGTTGCCCGCCCTTCTCGCCCCGGCGGGGGTTGCCGTTCTCGAACTCGGCCAGGGGCAGTTAGCGGCGGTCTCCGGGCTCGCCGACGCGGCCGGGCTTTGCGCCATCACGGCGCGGGCTGATCTCGCTGGCATTCCCCGCGCCCTGGTGCTTGGCGCTGCCGGCGCGCCCGGCACCCGCGCTGTGGCAACGATGCCGCAGCCGCTATAAAAAATAGTACTGACGACGAAAAATCTATTGGCGAACCGGCGGCTTGCGGCTAGGGTCTCGCAGCGTCGCGGGGCCGACCTTGGAGGTTGGCTCTTGTTCATGCCGAAGGCCGACGGTTGAGACCGATCAACTGGTGAGACCGATCAACTGGCCGGGGCGTGGGGGCGGCGCGGAAGCCATGTCGATGGAACTTTTCCCGAGGCTCCGGAAACGGCGGCGAAGTGCCGTTCGCCCGGTGGGCCGGGGCTGCGAACAGGAAAGCATGACGATCAACATGAATATCAAACGAATGCGCGGGCGCAACCATCGCGGCAATGGCGCGAGCGGGGGAGGTACTATCCGCCACCACCAGGGCGGCGTGCCGCTCAATCGTAACCACGTGTTCGACAGCAACGGCCCCGATCTCCGCCTGCGCGGCACGTCGCAGCAACTTTACGAGAAATACCTCCAGCTCGGCCGCGACGCGACCAGCTCCGGCGACCGGGTGATGGCCGAGAGTTATTTTCAATACGCTGAACACTACTTTCGCATCCTCAACGCGATGACCCAGGCGCAACAGCAGCAGAACGGCCAGCTGCCGCCACGCCGGACCTTCGACCTCGATACCGAGGACGGCGAGCCCGCGCCAGGCACCGGCGATCAGCCGAGCGAGCCACAGGAAATCGCCACCGCCACCGCCCAGCCGGAGGTTTAAGGGGTCTCGGGCCACTGGCCTCAGCGGGTCGAGGGCAGAGCCCTTGCCTTAAACCTTGCCGGCGATGAGCGCGGCGCGGAGGCGGGGGTTGGCGGGGATCAGGCCGGTGCGCAGGAAGAGGTCGATCAGCACCAGGTTGACGTTAAATTTGAAGGCATCGCTGGTGGCCACCATTTCCAGCACCGCGGCGAGCGGGATGAGGTCGAAGCCGGCGGCCTCGCCGTCGGCGGCGCGCGGGCGGAAATTTTCCGGGAGTTCGAGGTCGAAGCAGTGCAGCCGGTCACGGCGCAGCCCCTCGGGACGTTCCATGGCATAGTCTATGGTGGCGACGGGCAGCGCGCGACGGGCGAGTTCGGGCGGGATCGCGGCTTCCTCGGCGGCTTCCTTGATCAGGGTTTCTCTGGCGCCGAGCCCGGCGGGAATGCCGCCCGCCACGAGATGGTCGAGCTTGCCGGGATCGAGCGGGCGGTCGGCCGAGCGGCGCGCAACCCAGAGCAAGAGTTCGCCCCGCCGCCGCACCAATCCGTTGACATGCACGCCCTCGGCGATCATGCCGAACAGCGGCAGCGCGCCGCGATCGATGCGGGCCGGCGTCGGTTCGCCCGGCGCGGCGCGCACGTCGAACGCCTCGCCGCGCCAGGCAAAATGCCCGCTTGCGGCAAGGGCCGCGGTGATGCCTGGCAGGGCTTCGGGCGCGGCGATTACGATACCCTCGGGCGTTTCGTGGATCGCGGGAAATGCCAGGAGCCGGTGGGCGAGGTCGGGCATGATCCAGCCGACATGCCGCCCGCCGAGCAGGAAGCGCCGCCGTTCGCCGGGCAGGCGGGCGTTGTTGCAGAACGCAATGTGGCGGAACAGGCCTTCCATTTCCGTGAGATGGGGGGCTCGTGCGGCTTTGCCCAGATGAAGCCGCCGGGCAGATCAGCGGGAGGATGGGGTTTGCAACCGCGGGGCGTCGTGCCACATGCGAGGATCATCCATGCGCACCGCTCCCCCCGCGTCCCGCTCCTCGCTCGCCACGATCGCCTCGCTGCTGGTCTGGCTCTGGCCGCGCGGCGAACCGGCGTCGCAGGGGCGCGTCGCATTGGCGATGGCGAGCCTGATCGCCGCCAAGCTCGCGACCGTCGCGGTGCCGGTTTTCTATAGCCGCGCCGTCGATATCCTGGCGCCCAAGGGCGGCGGCGTCGCGGCGCTGCCGGTGGCGCTGATCCTGGGTTACGGCCTGATGCGTATCGCCGCCGCGGGATTTGGCGAGTTACGCGACGGCCTCTTCGCCGCCGTGCAGCAGCGCACCGTGCGCCGGGTTGCGCGCGAGACCTTCATCCACCTCCATCGGCTCTCGCTCGGCTTTCACCTTGAGCGGCGCACCGGGGGGCTGGCGCGCGCCATCGACCGCGGCATGCGCGGCATCGAGCAGGTATTGCGTTTCGCCGTGTTCAATATTCTGCCGACGCTGCTCGAAGTGCTGCTGGTCACCGCCATTGTCTGGCGGATGTTCGACTGGCGCTTCGCCGCCGTGACGCTTTGCGCGGTGCTCCTCTATATTGCATTCACCCTCACCCTCACCAACCGTCGGGTGCGCTTCCGCCGCACCATGAACGCCATGGACAGCGATGCCCAGACCAAGGCGGTGGACAGTCTCTTGAACTATGAGACGGTCAAGTATTTCGGCAACGAGGCGCATGAGGCGCGGCGTTTCGATGCCTCGCTCGCGGCCTATGAGCGCGCCGCGGTGAAATCGCAGGTGACGCTGAGCGCGCTCAATTTCGGCCAGGGCGTCATCATTGCGTGTGGTCTGGGCGCGGTGATGCTGATGGCCGGCGCCGATGTCGCCAAGGGGCGCGTCAGCCTCGGCCATTTCGTGCTCGTCAACACCTATCTCATGCAGCTCTACCAGCCGCTCAACATGCTGGGCTTCGTCTATCGCGAGATCAAGCAAGGGCTGGTGGACATGGAGCAGATGTTCCGCTTGCTTGCCGAGACCACGGCGATCACCGATCGTCCGGACGCGATCGCCTTGCCGCAAGCCGCGACGCCGGCGGCGCTGGCCTTCGAAAATGTCCATTTCGGCTATGAACCGTCACGCGAGATCCTGCGCGGGGTGAGTTTTTCGCTGCCCGCGGGCGGCAAGCTCGCGATCGTCGGCGCGACGGGGGCGGGAAAATCGACCATCGCGCGCCTCGTGTTCCGCTTCTATGACGCGACCACCGGGCGGGTGCTGATCGACGGGCATGATCTCCGCGACCTGACACAGGAGAGCCTCAGGGCGGCGATCGGCGTGGTGCCGCAGGACGCCGTGCTGTTCAACGACACGATTGGCTACAACATCGCCTATGGCCGGCCCGCGGCCAGCCCGGCCGAGATCGAGGCGGCGGCGCGGCTGGCGCAAATCCATGAGTTCATCGCGGGGCTTCCCGAGGGCTACGCGACGCGGGTCGGCGAGCGCGGGCTCAAGCTTTCGGGCGGCGAGCGCCAGCGCGTGGCGATCGCCCGGACGATTCTCAAGAACCCGCGCCTTCTCATCCTTGACGAGGCCACCAGCGCGCTCGATACCGCAACCGAGCGCGAGATCGAGACCGCGCTCCGTCGCCTCGCCCAGAGCCGCACCACGCTGGTCATCGCCCATCGCCTCTCGACCGTGGTTGACGCCGATGAGATCATCGTGCTGGCGGCCGGCAAGGTGGCCGAGCGCGGCACGCATCGGGCGCTGCTCGAGCGGGGCGGCCGCTATGCCGAACTCTGGGCGATGCAGGCCCGCGCCCGCGAGCGCGCGGACGTGGCGCCGGTTTGAAATGGGGCTTCATGGCACAAGGGAGGATCGGTGGGATGGGCGAGCGACCGGACAAGGACAGCGCGGCGGACGGGCCGATCCCCGCCGATCTCGGCCAGGCCGGCTCGGTGATCGATCATGCCATCCAGTTTCTCATGGAAAAGCAGGTCGATGAGCTTTCCATCGCTTCCGCCTTGCTGGGCGGGGCGCTCGGGTTGTTGTCGCAGACGCTCAACGAGGCGGCGATCGAGGCCATCCTGAATAACGCCATCGCCGGCGTGCGCGCCGGCCATCTGCGTCCACCCACCGGGGGTTGAGCCCGCCTGCCGCGACGGGCTCGCCCCATGGCGCCGCCGGGCTTGCCTGATGTTGCGAATTAGGTAAGGCTCACCGGGCGTTGCGTGCTCCGGGCGTCCGATCCTCCCGGGAGGCGGCGGCGCGAACCAACGCCGCGATTTACCGGCAGGGAGGCGATATGTCCGAGATGATGGCGCCGCGCTCTCGCTCCGCCGCCCTTATCGGCCCCTATGGCAGCGGCAAGACGACGCTGTTCGAGGCCCTGCTCAGCGCCGCCGGCACACCCCCCAAGCGCGCCAGCACGCGCGAGCGCACGGCGAGTACCAGCCTCGCCCTGGGCGGGGCCGAATTCCTTGGCGAAACCTGGTCCCTGCTCGATTGCCCGGGGTCGATCGAGTTTTTCCACGAGACCGAGGCGGCGCTCAAAATCGTCGATTTCGCTGTCCTCGTCGTCGATCCCGACCCGGCGCGGGCGCGCGCCGTTTTTCCCTATCTCCGCACGCTCGCCCTGTCCGGTACACCCTATCTGGTGTTCATCAACCGGATAGATACGCTCACCGGGCGCGTGCAAGACACGCTCGCCGCCCTGCAGGCGCTCGCTCTGGCCAAGCTCGTGCTGCGCGAGGTGCCGATCCGCGAGGGTGAGCGGATCACCGGCTATGTCGATGTGGTGAGCGAGCGCGCCTATCGCTATCGCCCCGGCGAGGCCTCGGAGCTGATCGCGCTCCCCGCCGCGATCGCCGCGCGCGAACGGGAGGCGCGCGCCGGCTTGCTCGAGACCCTCGCCGACCATGACGACGCCTTGTTGGAAAAACTTCTCGAGGATATCGAGCCGACGACGGAGGAAGTGTTTCACCAGCTCAGCCGCGGCGAGGCGATGGGTGCGATCGCCGAGGTGCTGTTCGGTGCCGCCGATCGCCGCCAGGGAGTGCGGCGGCTGTGGAAGGCGCTCCGCCACGACGCGCCGGATCCCGCCCTGACCGCGCGTCGGCACGGCATCGCCGAGGGTGATGCGCCGCTCGCCCAGGTTTTCAAGACCCTGCATGCCGGGCACGCCGGCAAACTCTCCTATGCACGGATCTGGCGCGGCGTGGTGCGCGAGGGCATGAGCCTGAACGGGGCGCGGCTCGGCGGCATCCAGCGCCCGCTGGGCGAGGAGCTGCAAAAGATCGCCGAGGCGGGGGCAGGGGCGCTGGTCGCGCTCGGGCGGCTGGAAGGTGCGCCGACCGGCGCGGTGCTCACCGCCAATGGCGGCACGGCTGAAACTCTGCCCTGGCCCGCGCCACCCGCCCCGGTCCACGCCCTCGCGATCGCCCCCGAGGAGCGCAAGGATGAGGTGAAACTCTCCGGCGCCTTGCAGAAAATCGCCGAGGAGGATCCCGCGCTTACCATCGAGCATAATCCGGAAACCGGCGAGACCGTCCTCCACGGCCAGGGGGAAATCCATCTCAACGCCGCGCTCGAGCGGCTGGCCAAGGCCTATGGCCTCCGCCTCGTGACGCGCCGGCCGATGGTCGCCTTCAAGGAAACCATCCGCCGCGCGGTGCGCGAGCACGCCCGCTTCAAGCGCCAGACCGGCGGTCACGGCCAGTTCGCCGATGTTACCCTGGAAATCGAGCCGCGCGGGCGAGGCGAGGGATTTTTGTTCGTCGATCGCATCACGGGCGGCGTGGTGCCGCGCCAGTTCATCCCGGCCGTCGGCGAGGCGGCGGCGGCGACGCTCGCGAAGGGCGTGTTCGGCTTTCCCGTGGTCGATATCGCGGTGTCGCTGGTCGATGGCGGCTTCCATACCGTCGATAGCTCCGACTTGGCGTTCAAGACGGCGACCCGCATGGCGATCCAGGAAGCGCTGGCGAAGGCCGACCCGGTCTTGTTGGAGCCGATCGACCATCTCGCCATCGCTCTTCCCAACGATGTCACCGCGAGCGCGCAGCGGCTGATCTCGTCGCGTCGCGGGCGCATCCTCGGCTATGCCGAAAAACCCGGCTGGCCGGGCTGGGACGAGGTCGAGGCGCTGCTGCCCGAAGCCGAGCTGCACGGCCTGATCATCGAATTGCGCTCGCAGACCATGGGGCTCGGCACCTACCGCCGCCATTTCGACCATCTCGCCGAGGCGCCGAGCGCGATCGCCGAGAAATTCGCCGCTCCCGCCGGACGCTAGCAGCTCCCGACGCGCTCGGCCCGAACCGCGCGCAAGGACGCTCCGCGCCGCTTCACGGGGACTGTCTGCCCCCTTGACCGCGCCATGCAGGCAGAGCAATTTGTTTTTATATATCATATTATGGACACCATAGTTATTTTCTAGAATTTTCAGCGCCATACAGGGGAAATATGTATAAAAACAAATACACTGTTCTAAAATTATTGCACGCAGATATGAAAGATATAAATAGAATTTTTTTAACATTATTGACATTTCCTGCGGCGGCGATAAACTCCTGGCGTTCGATGAGCACCTCGGTTCGCAAACACGCAGGAGTTCGCCATGTCGCTACGCTCCCTCCTTCCGGCCTCTGCCCTCGCTCTGCTGGCCGGCGTGGCGCTCGCCTTCGCCGCTCCATCCGGGGGCGCCGCCCCAACCGGGGGCGCCGGTCAGGGCGTGGAGCGGCCTGGCGCCAGCATCACGCTCGCCGCCGCGACCGGAACCGGATGGGAAATCCTCGCCCATGGCCGGGGTGAAAGCGCGGGCGGCAACACGCTCGCGACAAACCCGGCGGACACCCAGGCCGAACCCGAGCCATTCTCGCTCGCCCTGCTCGGCGCCGGCCTCATCGGCCTCGGCCTGGTCGTTCGCCGCCGCCTCGGCTGAACCGCCGCGCCCGATCCATTCCCGCTGGCGGGCCCAGTCCCGGCGGACCCAGTCCCGTCAATCGGCGCTGGCACCCATCTTCTCGGCCAGTCGCGGCACGCGCGTGCTGCGCCGCGGGGCCAGCCAATGCTGGAGTTGGTCGAGATAGAGATAGACCACCGGCGTCGTATAGAGCGTCAAAATCTGGCTCAGCAGCAGCCCGCCCACCATCGTCACCCCCAGCGGGCGGCGCAGTTCCGAGCCCATGCCATGCTCCAGCATCAGGGGCAGGCCGCTGAGGAGGGCTGCCATCGTCGTCATCAGGATCGGGCGGAACCGCAACAGACAGGCTTGCCGGATCGCCGCCAAGGGCGCGAGACCTTCGTTACGCTCGGCATGGATGGCAAAATCGACCATCATGATGCCGTTCTTCTTGACGATGCCGATGAGCAGAATGATGCCGATGATCGCGATCACCGAGAGATCGTTATGGGTCAGCAGCAAGGCCACCAGTGCGCCGACGCCCGCCGAGGGCAGGGTCGAGATAATAGTGAGCGGCAGGATGTAGCTCTCATAGAGCACCCCGAGAATGATATAGACGGCGATCAGCGCGGCGGCGATGAGATAGGGCTGACTGGAAAGCGAAGCTTGAAAAGCCTGCGCCGTGCCCTGAAAACTTCCCTGCACGGTTGCCGGCATGCCGAGTTCCGCCTCGGCCGCGTTGATCGCCGTGACCGCGTCGCCCAAAGCCGCGCCGGGCGCGAGGTTGAAGGAGATGGTGACCGAGGGGAACAGGCTTTGGTGGCTCACCGAAAGCGGCGCGAGTTTTGCCGTATCGTAGTGAATGAAGGTCGAAAGCGGCACGACCGCGCCGCTCTGTGATTTGGCGTAGAGCAGATCGAGCGTATCGGGCCGCCCTTCGATCCCCGGCGGCACTTCGAGAATAACATAGTAATAATTGAGCTGGGTGAAATACTGCGTGACCTCGCGCTGGCCAAAAGCATCGTAGAGAATATCATCGATCTGCTGCGGCTCGATGCCATACATGGCCGCCTTGTCGCGGTCGATCACCAGGGTCGCGGTGGTGCCGGCCATCTGCTGATCGGTCGCGACGTCGCGGAGCAGCGGGATTTTCCGCAACCGCGCGAGAACCTTGGGCGCCCAGGCATAAAGCTCGCCAAGATCGGGGTCTTGCAGGGTGTATTCATACATCGTGCGCGACAGCCGCCCACCGACCCGGATATCCTGCGCCGCCTGCAGATAGAGCCGCACGCCCGGCACCTCCGCGAGCTTCGGCCGCAGCCCCTCGATCACCTGCTGCGCCGTGAGCCTGCGCTGCCCCCAGGGCTTGAGGCTGATATAGGTGCGGCTCGTGCTCACGGTCTGTCCCCCCGCGCCGCCGCCGACGAAGGAGACGAAGGAGTCGACGCTCGGATCGCGGCGCACGACGTCGTTGATCGCCTCCTGGCGGCGATACATCTCGTCGAACGAAACATCTTGCGCGCCATCGGCCATGCCGATGATGAGGCCGGTGTCCTGCTGCGGGAAGAACCCCTTGGGAATCACGATATAAAGATAGACGGTAAAAGCGACGGTGGCGAGAAACGACAGCAACATGATAAAACGATAGCGGAGCGCGATATCGAGCGTGCGCGCATAAAACCCGACCATCGCGTCGAACACCCGCTCCATGGCGTTGTAGAACATGCCGTGCCGGGTTTCATGGCGGAGGAAGCGCGAGCACATCATCGGCGTCAGGGTCAGTGAGACCACGCCCGAGACCAGCACCGCCATCGACAGCGTCACGGCGAATTCGCGGAACAATCGCCCGATAATGCCGCCCATGAGCAAAAGCGGGATGAACACCGCCACCAGCGACAGGCTGATCGAAACGATGGTAAAGCCGATCTCGCCCGCCCCCCTGAGCGCCGCTTCCATCGGGCGCATACCGTCCTCGATATAGCGGAAGATGTTTTCCAGCATGACGATCGCGTCATCGACGACGAACCCAACGGCAATCGTGAGCGCCATCAGCGAGAGATTGTCGAGACTGTAGCCGAGCGCGTACATCACCGCGAACGTGCAGACGATGGCAAGCGGAATGGCGATGCTCGGGATGATCGTTGCCCAGAACGTGCGCAGGAACAGAAACACCACCATCACCACCAGCGCGAGCGAGAGCACGAGGGTGAATTCGACATCGTCGACCGAGGCGCGGATGGTCTGGGTGCGATCGGCGATGGTATAGAGATGGATCGAGGGCGGGAAAGCGCGCTGGAGCTGCGGCAGCTTGGCCTTGAGGCGCTCGGCGGTGTCGATGACATTGGCGCCGGGCTGCTTGAAGACGACGAGCAGGATACCACGCTTGCTATTCTGCCACGCCGCGAGTTCACGATTCTGCGCGCCATCGATCGCCGAGCCGATATCGCGCACGCGCACCGGCCCGCCATTGCGATAGGCGACGATGACTTTCTGATATTCCGCGGCGTGGGTAAGCTGGTCGTTGTCAAAAAGCGTGAAGGAGCGTTTCGGCCCGTCGATGCTGCCCTTGGGATTATCGACGGTGGTTTCTGTCAACGCCGTGCGCACATCCTCGAGCGTCATGCCCATCGCGGCGAGCTTGGCCGGGTCGATCCTGACCCGCACGGCGGGTTTCTGCTGGCCGGCGACCAGCACCTGCGCCACGCCCGAGATCTGCGAGAGCTGCTGCGAGACGATATTCTCGGCATAATCATCGACCACCGTGATCGGCAGCGTGTCCGATTGCATCGCCAGGATCATCAGCGGTGAATCGGAGGGATTGACCTTGTTATAGGTCGGCGGGCTCGGCAGATTTTTCGGCAATTGCCCGCCAGCCGCGTTGATCGCCGCCTGCACATCGCCCGCCGCGCCATCGATGTTGCGGTTGAGATCGAATTGCAGGATGACCTGCGTGTAGCCAAGCACGCTGATCGAGGTCATCTGGCTGACGCCGGGAACATTGGCGAATTGCTGCTCAAGCGGCGTCGCCACCGTCGCCGCCATGGTCTCGGGGCTGGCGCCGGGAAACTGCGCGGTGACGGCGATGGTCGGGAAATCGATATTGGGCAGCGGCGCCACCGGCAGAAAGGGGTAGGCGGCGATGCCGACGAGCAGCAGCGCCGCCATCAAGAGCGAGGTGCCGATCGGGCGGCGGATGAACGGGGTCGAGATGCTCATCGGCGCCGCTCAGCCGCCATCGCGTCGGGCGCCGTCAGCGGCGGCGCTGTGCACCGCAACCTTCATGCCCTCGGCAAGCCGGGACTGGCCGTTCACCACCACCACCTCGCCGGACGCCAGCCCCTTGCTGATCACCGCGATCCCATCGCGCTCCAGGGTCTCCGCGACCCGGCGCATCGCGACCGTCTGGTCGGGTTTGACAACAAAGGCGAAAAGCCCGTCGGCGCCGCGCTCGACCGCGACCTCGGGCACCGTGATCGCGTCGCCGATCCGGCTCACCTCGACCCGCGCCTCGATATACTGGCCGGGCCAGAGATGATTGTTGGCATTGGCGAAGAGCGCCTTGAGCTTGATCGTCCCGGTGGTGGTGTCGATCTGGTTGTCGGGGGTGAGCAGCGTGCCCTCGGAGAGCAGCGTGCGGTTATCCGAGGTATAGGCCCGCACCTTGACCGGGCCGCGGGCAAGCGCGTCCATCACCCGCGGCAGATTGTCCTCGGGCAAGGTAAAAACGGCGGTGATCGGCTGGATCTGTGTCACCGAGATCAGCCCGCCGCTCTGGTTGGCGGTGATCAGATTGCCGGGGTCGATCATCCGCAAGCCGACGCGGCCATCGACCGGCGAGGTGATGTGGGCGAAGGAGAGATTGAGCGCCGCCGTCTCGATCGCCGCATCGTCGGCCTGGATCGAGGCGCGCAGCGCGCCCACCGTCCCTTGCTGGTCATCGACATTCTGCCAGGACTGGAATTCGTGCTTGGCGAGCACCTTGTAGCGCTCGAAATCACGCTCGGCGGCGACGAGATTGGCCTCATCCCGAGCCTTCTGGGCGCGCGCCTGATCGAGCGCGGCCTGGAACGGGCGCGGGTCGATGACCGCGATGAGATCGCCCTTCTTCACCATCTGCCCCTCAGCGACGTTGACGCTTTGCAGATAGCCGGTCACCTGGGCACGCACGAGCACGGCATAGAGCGCCTGGACATTGCCGATGCCCACGAGTTCCACCGGCATATCGCGCGTCTCGACCGTCGCCACATTCACCGGCACCGCCGGCGGCGCCTCAGGCGCCGGCGCGGCGCCGGCCGGGGTATCCCGAAGCAGCAAGAGGACGCCGAGGGTGGCGAGGCCGACGCCGCCCAGGAGGGACGCGCCGAGGACAGCAAGGCGCAGTATTTTCCTGGGCGAGAGAGCCATGCGCATCATCCTGCTGGTGAGCTTGCCGCAGCCAAAAGCTTCCGGCGCATTAATCCATATAGGCCCGCTTGCGCCCTTCGTCATCTCCGCGCGCGCGTGCGGGCGCAGCGCGCGTGTGAGGAAACGTAACAGAGGTTTTTGCCATCCCCGCCGCCGCGGGGCGGGGTTCAATGGGCCGAGAGGATCGCCGGCGCCAGGGCGGCGCTGCGGGCGGCGGGGTGGGAGGGGTTGCGGAAGCGCAATTCCCCCTCGCTCGCGGCGTGCGGCGCGGGGAGCCCGAGCAGTTCGGCGCGTGAGGCGCAGCTCACCGCGATCACGCCGCGTGCCGCGGGCGCGGTGAGGAACTGCCGGGCCTCGCCTTCCAGCCGCAAATGCTCGCGCAGGGCGCGCCATTCGGCGAGGTCGGTGTCTTCGAGGAACATCGCCAGAATCCCCGGCCTGGCACCGCTCAGGCGAGAGCCCGCGAGGATTTCGAGACGGCGGCGCACGGCTGCTGCGACATCGTCCTCGCGGGTCGCGCGCGCCGCCATCACCAATACCCCCTTATTGGCGCGGGTGACGGAAAGATGCGCCTCGGGCCCGAACTCGCCGCGCAATTGCGCCATCAGGCCCATCTCATCGGCCTGCGCACCGGCGAGCATGAGGGGATCGAGGCGGAGCAGCGCCGCCTCGTCCTGGTCGGCGCGACGCTGGCCCTCCAGCAGCGCGCGGATGCGCTGATGCAGCGCCGCCAGCGTCGCGGTTTCCTGGCCGGCCGCGGCGCGCAAGCCGCGCGGCAAGGTCATTTTGAGAAGATAGCGGCCGGGATGCGCGGCGAGCCAGGTTTGCAGGTCGGCATCGATCCGGTCGGCGAGCTGCAGCCAGGCCCGCCGCGGCACATCGCGCCCCTCCTCGGCGGAGACGACGTCGCACACCACCTCCGCTTCAATCCCCTCGCGTGTGATGGTGAAATCGAACGGGGCCTCGGCATCGAGGCCGGAAAAGGCCACCGCGAAGCCGCGCGCGCGGAGCCGCTCCGCCACGCGGATGTGATGAAAGATCGGCGTGAGCGCGTGCGGGAAGTGAAGCGCCGCCTGGAGTTCGGCCTGCAACCGCGCCCGCCGGCGCGGGGCGAGGCTGCCGAGATGCGCGACGATCAGGCCGGAGAGGCGGACGATTTCGCGCTCCGCCGCGGATAGCAATGGCGACGTCTGGCGCAGCATGCGCGCGATCGTGAGTTCGAGCGCATGGCGCTGCAGCACCGCCCGCCCGCTCCGCCGCCCCGCGGCGGTCGCCGCCTCCAGCTCCGCCACCCGCGCCTGCCAGGCAGCGCGCCCGATGGCGTCCACGAAAGCCTGCAATCCCGCCCGTTCAGACATTTGCCCCGCCCGCACCCTATCGTCGCCGCATGCCTTGCCGAGCGCCTTGTCCCGCTGAGAGGTCGAAAAAGAATCCCCCCGCGCCCGCAAATCAATCGGACAAAATCAATCTTTTCAATATGTTCCCCTTTTGAGGTGCGATTGATTTGCCCACCCAGACATTACGTAGCCGGGCCAGGGTCGGATGCGCGGGATAAGATCAAATAAACGTGAGCGCTCTAGTTGCGCGGCAGGCGGGCGGTCTCGGGGGCGTCGGGGTTCTGGGCGCGGTGGCGCAGCAGGTGATCGGCGAGCACCAGCGCCATCATCGCTTCCCCCACCGGCACGGCGCGGATGCCAACGCACGGGTCGTGCCGTCCGCGCGTCGCGACCGCGATCTCGGCGCCGGTGCGATCGACGCTCAGGCGCGGCGTCGGGATCGAGCTGGTCGGTTTCACGGCAAAGCGCACGACGATCGGCTGGCCGGTCGAGATGCCGCCGAGAATGCCCCCCGCGTGGTTGGAGCCAAACACCACGGTGCCCGCCGCCATGCGCATCTCATCGGCGTTTTCCTCGCCGCGCAGGCGGGCGGCCGCGAAACCATCGCCGATCTCGACGCCCTTGACGGCGTTGATGCCCATCATCGCCCCCGCCAGATCGGCGTCGAGCTTGGCATAGACCGGCGCCCCGAGCCCCGGCGGCACACCCTCGGCCACCACTTCGACCACCGCGCCCGCCGAGGAGCCGGATTTGCGGACGCCGTCGAGATAGCCCTCCCAGCGCGCGGCCGCCGCGGCATCGGGGCAGAAAAACGGGTTGCGCTCGACCTCCGCCCAATCCCAGTTCGCCCGATCGATGCGCTCGGGGCCGAGCTGGATCAGGGCGCCACGGATGGTGACCCGGGCGCCGAGCAGCTTCCGCGCGATGGCGCCGGCGGCGACCCGCATCGCGGTCTCCCGCGCCGAGGCGCGCCCGCCGCCGCGCCAGTCGCGGATGCCGTATTTCAGCTCGTAGGTGAGATCGGCATGGCCGGGGCGAAACCGCGTTGCGATCTCGCTGTAATCCTTGGAGCGCGGGTCGGTGTTCTCGATGACGAGGGCGATCGGGGTGCCAGTGGTCTGGCCCGCGAACACGCCCGAGAGGATGCGCACCTGGTCGGCTTCCTGGCGCTGCGTCGTGAAGCGCGACTGGCCGGGGCGGCGGCGGTCGAGAAAGGGTTGGATATCGGCCTCGCTGAGCGCCAGGCGCGGCGGGCAGCCATCGACGACGCAGCCGATCGCCGGGCCGTGGCTCTCGCCCCAGGTGGTGAGCCGGAAGAGATGGCCGAAGCTGTTATGCGACACGCGCGGCTCAATCCGTGACGGTTGCAATATCCGGGGCGTTGGGGTTTTTCATGCCGACCAGGTGATAGCCGCAATCGACGTGATGCACCTCCCCGGTGACGCCGGCGGCGAGATCGGAGAGCAGATAGAGCGCGGCGCCGCCGACATCCTCGATGGTGGTATTACGCTCAAGCGGGCTGTTGAGCTGGTTCCAGCGCAGGATATAGCGGAAATCGCCGATGCCGCTGGCCGCCAGCGTCTTGATCGGCCCGGCACTGATCGCGTTCACCCGGATGCCCGAAGCCCCGAGATCGGCCGCGAGATAGCGCACCGAGGCTTCGAGCGCCGCCTTGGCGACCCCCATGACGTTGTAGTGCGGCACCACCCGCTCGGCGCCGAGATAGCTCAGCGTCAGCAGCGCGCCGCCCGGGCGCATCAGGGGCACGGCGCGGCGGGCAACGGCGGTGAAGCTGTAGCAGGAAATGTCGAGCGCCTGGAGAAATGCCTCGCGCGGGGTGTCGAGATAGCGGCCGCGGAGATAGGATTTATCCGCCCAGCCGATGGCGTGGACGAGGAAATCAAGGCTATCCCAGCGCCGGGCGATGTCGGCGAAGGCGGCATCGACGCTGGCCTCGTCGGCAACGTCGCAGGACAGCACGAGATCGGAGCCGACGCTCGCCGCCAGCGGGCGGACCCGGCGCTCCAGCGCCTCGCCCTGGAACGTGAAGGCCAGTTCCGCGCCCTGCGCAGCGCAGGCATTGGCGATGCCCCAGGCCAGCGAGCGGTCATTGGCGACCCCCATCACGATACCACGGCGGCCGGCGAGCAAGGTGCCCACGGCCGGGGAAGGGGCGCGGCTTTTCTCGTGAGGTTCCGACATGGGCGATCTTCCGCGGTGGTTGCTTGGCTCGGCTGCATCAGGTGACACAGGCTGGCCATCGAGGGCAAGAGGCAGGCTTGGCAGGTTGCGCATGATAGCGCAGAAGCCGGGTGCGCAAGGAGGGTGACGATGGCGAACGAGGATTCCCCGAACATGACCGACCCGCTGCACCGCTTCACGGCTTGGCTTGCCGAGGCAAGCGCGGTTGAGCCCAACGATCCCAATGCCATGACGCTCGCCACCGCGACACCAGAGGGCCGGCCCTCGGCGCGGATGGTGCTGCTCAAGGGCGCGGATGCGCGGGGATTCGTCTTTTATACCAATCTGGAGAGCCGCAAGAGCCTGGAACTCGCCGCCAACCCGGTGGCAGCGCTGCTGTTCCATTGGAAAAGCCTGCGCCGGCAGGTGCGGATCGAGGGCGCGGTCGAGCCGGTCAGCGCCGCCGAGGCGGACGCCTATTTCGCGACCCGCCCGGCGCTGTCGCGCCTCGGCGCCTGGGCCTCCGACCAGTCCCGGCCCTTGCCGAGCCGCGCCGTGCTCGAGGCGCGGCTGGCGGCGATGAAATCGCGCTTTGGCGAGGAAAACATCCCCCGCCCGCCGCACTGGTCGGGCTGGCGGCTGGTGCCCGAGGTTTTTGAGTTCTGGCAGGACATGCCGTTCCGCCTGCATGAGCGCCTGGTTTTTACCCGTGGGCCGCACGGGTGGGAAATCGGCCAGATCTATCCCTGAGAGTTTGGAAAAGCATGCCCTCGCGCCCCGGAATCGATCAGGAAAAAGCAACGTTTCCAGGGGATATAGGTTTTCAAGTTCGATTGATTTTTAGGCTTTGAGAGCCGGATCTATCGTGGAGAGACCCCGCATCTAGGCCTTCCCGCGCGCCATCGTAATCTGTTATCGGTTGGCCATCGAGGGAGAGGCGGGGGCATGGCGGAGCAGCGGGGGGAGGGGCCGCATCATATCGTGATCGTCGGCGGCGGCGCGGGCGGGCTGGAGCTCGCGACCCGTCTCGGCGACCGGCTCGGGCGCCGAGGGCGGGCGCGCGTCACCCTGGTTGACAAGGCGCGTACTCATTTATGGAAGCCGCTCTTGCACGCGGTTGCCGCCGGCAGCCTCGATCGCGCTGAACACGATCTCAATTACCTGGCGCAAGCCCATTGGCACCATTTCCGCTACCGCTACGGCGCGATGATCGGCCTCGACCGGGCGCGGCGCGAGATCGCCATCGCCGCGGTTTTCGACGAGGAGGGGCGCGAGATCACCGCCCCGGGGGTGCTCGGCTATGACACTCTGATCATGGCGGTGGGCAGTGTCACCAACGATTTCGGCACGCCAGGGGCGGCGCAATTCGCCGTGCCACTGGAGACCCCCGACCAGGCGAGCCGCTTCAACCGCCGCCTGGTCAACGCCTTCATCCGCGCCCAGACCCAGCCCGGCCCGGTGCGGCCGGGGCAGCTCCACGTCGTGATCATCGGCGCCGGCGCGACGGGCACCGAGCTTGCCGCCGAACTGCACCGCACCACCCGCGCGGTGGTTGCCTACGGGCTCGACCGCATCGATCCGGCCAGGGATATCGCCCTCACCCTGATCGAGGCGGCGCCGCGCATCCTGCCGGCACTCCCCGAGCGCATCGCCGAGGCGACGCGGGGCCTGCTCGAAAAACTGGGCGTGCAGGTGCGCACGGGAGGGCGCGTGGTCGAAGTCTCCGCCGAAGGCGTGCGGCTCGCCGATGGCACGTTCATCGCCTCCGAACTCGTGGTCTGGTCGGCGGGCGTGAAGGGGCCGGATTTTCTCGCCACCCTCGACGGGCTGGAGGTCAACCGGCTCAATCAGTTGGTGGTGGGCGAGACGCTGCAAACCACGCGCGATCCCGCGATTTTCGCGCTCGGCGATTGCTGCGCCTGCCAGCCGCCGGGCTACACCGCGCCGCTGCCGCCCCGCGCCCAGGCGGCGCATCAAGAGGCCACGCATCTGTTCCGCGAATTGCCGCGCCTTCTCGCCGGCCAGCCCTTGCGCCCCTTCGTCTACCGCGATTTCGGCTCGCTGGTCTCGCTCGGCCGCTATAGTACGGTCGGCAGCCTGATGGGCTTCCTGGTCGGACGCCACTTGTTCATCGAGGGGTATTTTGCGCGCCTGATGTATCGTTCTCTTTATAAAATGCACGAATACGCGCTGCACGGGGCGCGCCGGGTGATCATCGAGACACTGGCCCGCGCCCTCGATCGAGGGAGCGATCCCGAGGTGAAGCTGCACTGAGGCGTGTCCAAGTATTACAAATGAAAATCATTCGCGTTATCCGGTAAAATTCCGCCCCCTTGCAGTAAAAACTTCATCCCGCCGGTGATTTCGCCGACTTGCAAAAATTAGAGGGAAACGATATCTGTCGTTTCACTCCGTTTTCCGCCCATGAACGCGCGCGGGAGGCGATTGGGACGAGGCGCGACATGCGAGATTTTTCCCAGCTTAGCGAACGCGAGATCCTGGCGCTGGCGATCAGCAACGAAGAGGAGGATAGCCGCATCTATACCGACTACGCTGAGGCGCTGCGCGAGAATTTTGCCGCCACCGCCAATATGTTCCGCGCCATGGCGCAGGAGGAAAACGAACACCGCCGGCGTCTGATCGAGCTTTTTCAGCAGAAATTCGGCGAACATATCCCCCTTATTCGCCGCCAGGACGTGCGCGGTTTCATCGCCCGCAAGCCGGTCTGGCAGATGCGCGATCTGCGCGTCGATACCGTGCGCAAGCAGGCCGAGCTGATGGAGATGGAGACCCAGCGCTTCTATCGCCAGGCCGCGAGCCGCAGCAGCGATGCCTCGATCCGCAAGCTGCTCGGCGATCTCGCCGAGGCCGAGAGCGAGCACGAGCACAAGGCCGAGCAGCTGCTGGCGGAAAACCTCACCGGCGGGGTGCGCGCCGAGGAGGAAAAAACCGTCCGCCAGCTTTTCGTGCTGCGCTATGTCCAGCCCGGCCTCGCCGGGTTGATGGATGGCTCGGTCTCGACCCTCGCCCCTCTCTTCGCCGCCGCCTTCGCCACTGGCCAGACCTGGAACGCCTTCGTCGTGGGCCTCGCCGCCTCGCTCGGCGCCGGCATCTCGATGGGCTTTGCCGAAGCGCTCTCGGATGACGGCAGCCTCACCGGGCGCGGCGCGCCCTTCCTGCGCGGGGTGATCACCGGGGGGATGACCACGCTCGGCGGGCTCGGCCACAGTCTGCCCTATCTCATCCCGCGCTTCTGGACGGCAACCGCGATCGCCATCGCCGTGGTGGTGGTGGAGCTGGCGATTATCAGTTGGGTGCGCTGGCGCTACATGGACACCTCGCCCGTGGCCGCGGCGTTTCAAGTAGCGTTCGGCGGCGCGCTGGTGTTCGCCGTCGGCATCGCCATTGGCAGCAGCTAGCCATGGTCCTCCCCGTCTATGACCGGGTCTATGACCGGACGACCATCGCGTTTCACTGGCTGACCGTGGCGCTCGTGCTCAGCCTCTGGAGCATCGCCCAGATCTGGGGGTTCCTGCCGCGCGGGACCGCGCTCCGCCACGGCTTGCAATGGCTCCATGTCGGACTCGGGCTGTTTTTCATCGTGGTCCTGCTGGCGCGCCTGCTCTGGCGAGCGACCGCCGGACGGCGGCTTGCCCCGCCGCCCGGCGCGCGGCTCGTGGCGCTGGCGGCGCGCGCCGTGCATGGCGCGCTCTACGGGCTGCTGCTGGCGATGGCCGTCACCGGGCCGCTCAACCGCTGGGCGGCGGGCGATCCGCTCGGCGTGCCGGGTGTTTTCACCATCCCCGCCCCGTTCGCCGCCAGCAAGGCGCTCGCCCATCGCATCAATGATATCCACGGCACGATCGCGATCGCTCTTCTTACTCTCGCGGCCTTGCACGCGGCGGCGGCGCTGATCCATCATTTCCTCTGGCGCGACGACGTGCTGACGAGGATGCTGCCACGCCTGCCGACCCGGCGCGCTGAGGGCGGGTGAAACCCCAGGCCTTATTTCGATGAAAAAATACCTGGTAGACCCTCAAGCCATCCCGCCATTGATCGCAATCGTCTGGCCGGTGATATAGGCGGCGCGGTCGGAGGCGAGGAAGGCCACGAGATCGGCCACTTCCTCAGGCTTCCCCCGGCGCTTCATCGGCACCAGAGCAGCGATTTCGGCCGCGGCGAAGCTTGCCGTGGCCGGGCTTGCGATGATCCCTGGGGCCACCGCGTTCACCGTGATGCCGCGGCTCGCGACCTCGCGCGCCAGCGCGCGCACCGCGCCCTCGAGCCCGGCCTTGGCGGCGGCGTAGTTGCTCTGGCCGCGATTGCCAAGCTTCGCGGCAACTGAGGAGATCGCTACGATCCGCCCCCAGCGGGTGCCGATCATCGGCAGCAAGAGCGGCTGCACCGCGGCATAAAATCCATCGAGCGACACCTCGATCACCCGCCGCCAGGTGGCAAAATCCATCCCCGCGAGCGGGGCATCCTGATGGATACCGGCGTTATGGACGATCACCTGCACCGGGCCATGGGCGGCGAGCACGCCCTCGAACGCGGCGCGGCTCGCCTCTCCCGCGGTGAGATCGGCGGCGCAGGCGGCTCCGTTCAGGCTTGCCGCGAGCGCCTCGGCGGCGGCGGTCGCGGCGTGGGCGTGGACGATGACGAAGAACCCGTCGGCGGCCAGCCGGCGGCAGATCGCCGCCCCGATCGGGCTCGCGCCGCCGGTGACCAGGGCGCGGGTGACCAGGGCGCGGCGCGGCGCGGCCTCATTCATGGCGGCTCCGTCGCGCGCGCCGGCAGCACGATCACCGCCCGCCCGGCGAGCAGAATTTTCCCGGCATCCCCGCAACCGAGGGAAAAACGATAGATCAGCCCGCGACCATCGGCGTGCAAAAGCGCGGCTTCGACGCAGAGGGCGCCGTGCCCATCGAGAGTTTCGACGGCGAGGGTGACATCGCTGAGGGCCGCGAGGAATCCGGGCCGCTGCGGTGCCCCATCATGGAGCGCGCCATGCAGGGCAGCGGCCTGGAGCCCGTATTCCACCCCGGCCAGCGCCGGGAGCGCGCCGGCGCGGCGCAGCGGGTGATCGGGCGCCTCGGGCGCCACGACCGCGCAGACGATCCGCCCCATCTCCCAAGCGATCACGCGCTCCAGAAGGCACATCGCGCCCTGATGCGGGATCAGCCGCGCGATCTCGCCGCGGGAGAGGGCGAGCGCGGGCTCAGCTCTGGCCAAAGCGCGGTTTGCGCTTCTCGGCGAAAGCGGCCATGCCCTCCTGCTGATCTGGCGTGCCGAACAGCGGCAGGAACAGCGAGCGCTCAACCCGCACGCCCTCGGAAAGCGTGGTCTCGAAGGCCCGGTTGACCGCCTGCTTGGCCACCATCAGCGCAACCGGCGAGAGGGTCGCGAGTTTTTCGCCGAGCTTGAGCGCCTCGGGGATGAGCTGATCGGCGGGCACGACGCGGGCGACGAGATTGGCGCGCTCGGCCTCGGCGGCGTCCATCATCCGCCCCGAAAGGATCATTTCCATCGCCTTCGCCTTGCCCACCGCGCGCGTCAGGCGCTGCGTGCCGCCGGCGCCGGGGATGACGCCGAGATTGATCTCGGGCTGGCCGAACTTCGCCGTATCGGCGGCGAGGACGATATCGCACATCATCGCCAGCTCGCAGCCCCCGCCCAAGGCAAACCCGGCGACCGCCGCGATCACCGGTTTTTTGATCCGGGTGATGGTCTCCCACTGGGCGATGAAATCGTTGAACAGCACATCGGGGTAGCGCCGGGGTAGCATCTCCTTGATATCCGCCCCGGCGGCGAAGGCTTTTTCCGACCCCGTGAGCACGATCGCGGCGATCGCCGGGTCGGCGTCGAAAGCCAGGAGTTGCGCGCCGAGTTCCGCCATCAACGGATCGCAGAGCGCGTTCAGCGCGGCGGGGCGGTTGAGGCGGATCAGCCCGACCTTGCCGTGGGTTTCCACCAGGATCATCTCGGCCATCTCATTTTTCCTCTCATCAGCGTTGCCGGAGCGGACAATAGAACGAACTCCGCCCGGCCTGCACCACCCGCCGGATGCCGGCGCAGCGCGGACGTCCGGGGCAGGTGGGGCAGGCTTCTCCGGCGCGGCCATAGACCCGCCAGGCGTGCTGGAAATAGCCCAGCTCGCCATCGGGCTGGACATAGTCGCTGAAGCTCGACCCCCCTGCCGCGATCGCCTCCCGAAGGGTCTCGCGGATCGCCGGCACGAGGCGCGAGGCGCGCGCGCCGGGAATGGTCGCGGCCAGCCGTTGCGGGCTGATGCCGGCGCGATAGAGGGCTTCGGCCGCATAGATGTTGCCGAGCCCCGCGACCACGCGCTGATCGAGCAGCGCCGCCTTGATCGGGGTTTGTCGCCCGGCGAGGGCTGCGGCGAGCGCGGGCGGGGTGAAATCGTCCCCGAGCGGCTCGGGGCCGAGGCCCGCCAGCAGCGCATGGCTGTCCTCCTCGGCGGTGGTAACGAGGTCGAGCAGGCCGAAGCGGCGCGGATCGACCAACCCGACCCGCCAGCCGGTATCGGTTTCGAGCAGCAGATGGAGATGGCGCGGCTCCGGGGCATTATCACCGGGCGGGCGCAGCACCACCCGGCCCGACATGCCGAGATGCCAGATCACGCTCATCCCGCCCGCCAGCCGCATGAGAATATATTTCGCCCGACGGCGAAACCCGATCACCCGCGCGCCTTGGAGGCTTGCCGCGAGACCGGGCGGGACGGGGCGGCGGAGATCGCCGCGGCGCAGCTCGGCGCGGCGGATCACGCGCCCGGCGAGCGTCCCCGCCATGCCGCGCATCACGGTCTCCACTTCGGGCAGTTCCGGCATGATGTGGGGAAGGCTATACACGCTCCATGATGAGCGACAATCCCACCCCCAAGACCGTCGATTTCGGCTTTCGATCCGTGCCGCGCGAAGCCAAGAAGGACATGGTACGCGCCGTCTTCGAAAGCGTCGCGCCGCGTTACGACCTGATGAACGATCTGATGTCGCTCGGGCTGCAACGGGTATGGAAGCGCATCTTCCTTGACCTCCTCGCCCCGCATCGCGGCGAGCGGCTGCTCGATCTCGCCGGGGGCAGCGGCGATATCAGTTTCGGCTGGCTGCGGCACGGGGGCGGCGCGGCGCTGCTCTCGGACATCAACCCGGCGATGCTGGCGATCGCGCGTGGCCGGGCGCTCAAGCGCGGGATCGTGCGCGGGCTCGATTTTCTCGTCGCCGACGCCGAGGCGCTGCCGCTCCCCGACCGTGCCTTCGCGCGCGTCGCCATCGCGTTCGGCTTGCGCAACTGCACCGACAAGCCGGCGGTGCTCGCCGAGGCGCGGCGCGTTTTGCGCCCCGGCGGGCGGTTTTTCTGCCTCGAATTCAGCCGCCTCCAGGTGGCGGCGCTGGCACCCGCCTATGACGCCTGGTCGTTCGGCGTGCTGCCGAGACTCGGCCGTTTCGTGGCGCATGATGCCGAGAGCTATCAATATCTTGCCGAGAGCATCCGCATGTTTCCCGATCAGGAGACGCTGGCCGCGATGATGCGGGACGCCGGGTTCGCCCGCGTCGGCTTCCGCAACCTCACGGGCGGGATCGTTGCCATCCATTCCGGCTGGCGGCTCTGATGGCGCTTCGGGGACGGCGGATTTTGCTCATCATCGCGGGTGGCATCGCCGCCTACAAGGCGCTTGAGCTGATCCGCCTGCTGCGCGCGGAAGGTGTTGGCGTGACGCCCGTGCTGACCCGGGCCGGCGCCGCGTTCGTGACGCCTCTGGCGCTCCAAACGCTGGCCGAAAGCCCGGTTTATAGCGATCTTTTTTCGCTCACCGACGAGGCCACGATCGGCCATATCCAGCTCTCGCGCGCCGCCGATCTGGTGGTCGTGGCCCCCGCGACCGCCGATCTCATGGCCAAGATGGCCGCCGGCCTGGCCGATGACCTCGCCTCGACGCTGCTGCTCGCGACCGACAAGCGGGTTCTGGTGGCGCCGGCGATGAATGTGCGGATGTGGCAGCATCCGGCGACGGTTGCGAATGTTGCCACCCTCCGCGCCCGCGGCGTAGCTTTCATCGGCCCCGAGGCGGGCGAGATGGCCTGCCACGAATACGGCCCGGGCCGGCTCGCCGAGCCGGCGACGATCCTTCCCGCCATCGCAGCACTGCTTGAGGACGAAAAACCGCTCGCCGGGCGGCACGCGATCGTCACCAGCGGGCCGACGCATGAGCCGATCGACCCAGTGCGCTATCTCGCCAATCGCAGCTCCGGCCGCCAGGGCCACGCCATCGCTGCCGCCCTCGCCGAGCTCGGCGCGCGGGTGACGCTGGTGAGCGGCCCGGTCGCCCTGCCCGACCCGCCTGGCCTCACCACGAGCCATGTCGAGACCGCCTCTGAGATGTTGGCGGCGGTGCGGGCGGCGCTGCCCGCAGATATCGCCGTCTGCGCCGCCGCCGTTGCCGATTGGCGGGTGGAGGGTATTGCCGTGCAAAAGATGAAAAAAACCGCGTCGGACACGCCGCCCGCGCTCCGGCTCGCGCCCAATCCCGACATTCTCGCAACCCTCGCCGCCCCCGGCCCCGATCGCCCGCGCCTGGTCATCGGCTTCGCCGCCGAGACCGAGCACGTCGCTGAACACGCGGGGGAAAAGCGCCAGCGCAAGGGCTGCGACTGGATCCTCGCCAACGACGTCTCCCCCGAAAGCGGCATCATGGGTGGGGCGGAGAACGCGGTGGTCCTGGTCACGGCCGAGGGCGCCGAAACCTGGCCGCGCATGCCGAAAGAGGCGCTCGCCCGCCGTCTCGCCGCGCGCATCGCCGCCACCCTCGCCGCGCGCCCCGGCAATTGACGCGGCTGGGCGAGTGACCTAGGAGTAGGAGGGTCCGCGATCGGGTCGCCGGAGGGGTGGCCGAGTGGCTGAAGGCGGCGGTTTGCTAAACCGTTGTGCGGGGTAAACCCGTACCGGGGGTTCGAATCCCCCTCCCTCCGCCAGCCACTTTGCAAACCCGCAGTTTTTATCGAGTCAAGTTGGAAATGCCGATTTTCTATTCCACCCGCCGAGCTACACCTGGAACGCGGATTGAGCGAAGCGGTGCGAGACGGAACGGGAATATCAGGGGGCGTTGTTAGAGCGGGTGACGGCCCTTGTTAGGGTGCTCACGAAGGCGTGATGCGGCAGTCTTCCGATTGTTATCGTTCTCTCACGTTGGTAACACGGGCTCGAACCCCTTACGGGACTCCAAGCGTTTCCAATGTGTTAACGCAGATTTAACGGAGATTGCAGCGCTTGCTCGGACGTCATACGGCATGAATACGGCACGGACGGCCGCGAACGGAGCGGAATAGAGCGGGAAAGCCAGCCGTCTCTCGGCATCCTCTAGAGCTTCGAGCAGCCCTTGTTAGGGTGCTCACGAAGGCGTGATGCGGGCGTGGGGAATTTCACCGAGCGGCCGAACGCGCTGTGGGTGGCGGACTTCACCTATGTCGCCACATGGCAGGGCTTCGTCTACGTGGCGTTTATCATCGATGTCTTTGCGAGGCGCATCGTCGGCTGGCGCGCCTCGCGAACCGCCCACGCCGGCTTCGTGCTCGACGCGCTCGAACAAGCTTTACACGATCGTCGTCCGGTTCACGGTGGCGGCCTCATCCACCACAGCGACCGTGGGAGCCAATATCTCTCGATAACCTACACCGAGCGATTGAAGGGCGCTGGCGTGGAAACATCGGTTGGCAGCGTCGGTGACAGCTACGACAACGCGCTGGCCGAAACCATCAATGGCCTTTACAAAACCGAGGTCATAAACCGGCGCGGCCCGTGGCGCAGCTTCGAGGCGGTCGAGTTCGCCACCCTCGAATGGGTCGACTGGTTCAACAATCGCAGGCTCCTCGAACCGATCGGAAATATCCCTCCCGCCGAAGCCGAAGCACGCTACTATGCCCAAATCGAGGAGCGCCTCCAGGCGGCGTGACTCAAACGAAATAGCCTCCTGTCTGTCGCGAACCGCTTACACTTCACCTGCGGACGGCATCCCGCGAGCCTCCCGGGTCTCCGTGCCCGCTTGTCGGATTGGGAGCCGTTCGCGCCACTGATTGTCAGCCTGAACAGTTGACAGGGGATGCTCGCGCATACCCCGCAGGACAGGAGCAGGGATCGTGACAGACCAGATATTCGTCGGCGTCGACGTCGCCAAGGATTGGCTCGACATCCACCATGCCAGCCACGGCCCAATACGGATCAACAACTCGCCGCCAGCAGCACGTTCCTTCGCGGCCCGTTGTGCCAAGGAGGGCGCCTGGGTCGTGTTCGAGGCCAGCGGCGGCTACGATCACCAGCTGCGTGACGCGCTGGAATCCGCGCAAGTCCGCTTCAGTCGCATCAACCCCCGGCAGGCGCGTGACTTCGCCAAGGCGATGGGCGTCATCGGCAAGACCGACAGGGTCGATGCACGGATGCTCACCGAACTGGGCGCCCGTCTGACGCCTGCTCCAACCCAGCCGCTGCCGCCAGAACGCCGCGCGCTCCAGGCACAGGCGACCCGCCGGCGCCAGCTTGTCGAGATGCGTAAGCAGGAGGCTACCCGCCTCCAGCAGACTGCGGACCCAATGGCGCGCGCCGATATTCGCGGCGTCATCGCTCTGCTCGACCGCCGAATTGCAAAGATCGAGGCGCGCATGACCAATCTCGTCGCTGCCAACCCCGAGTTGGCAGCCATCGATCGCCGGCTGCGGACCGCGCCAGGCGTTGGTCCCATCGTTGCCGCTACCCTCATTGCCGAGTTGCCCGAGCTTGGCCAGATCGACCGGCGCAGCATTGCCGCACTCGCCGGCCTCGCTCCCATCGCGCGCGACAGCGGCCGGCGCTCAAGTCCTCGGTCCATCGGCGGCGGTCGCCCGATAGTCAGGACCATCCTCTATCTCGCAGCCCTCCAGGCGTCGCGCCGGGCTCCCGAGTTCATCCACTTTCGGGAGCATCTCCAGGCAGCGGGGAAACCCGTCAAGGCCGCTATCATCGCCACCGCCAGGAAGCTCGTCGTCACCCTCAATGCTATGCTCGCCTCTGGTACCGACTACCGCCCCGCAGCAGTCGTCTGATTACAGTTGCCGCAAAAAGCAGAATCCCGCCGCCGCAGGCGCCTGAACTTGACCCCGTAAAGAGACACGATAATCATTCAACCAGACCCAATCGATGACGCTCAGGTGGCCGACGTCAAATCGGAATACCTGGCCGGCTTGAGATCGGAATCACTGGCCGGCTTCGAATTGGAATGCATGGCCGACTTCATCGGAATTCTTGAGGGTTCAACGAGGTCCCGCGACAGAGGTGCCGACACGCGCGAGATGCGGGACGTCGTTGAAGCCGGATTGAACGAAGCCGCGTCGGGTCGCACCTGCTATGGGTGTTGGACAC
>Ga0207433_10000714_pt1 | contig 75302 bp, 74 predicted proteins | sample YelNatPaOPGAMG01_FD_187559 | JGI IMG/M metagenome (GOLD analysis project Ga0207433, IMG submission 187559) | Hot spring thermophilic microbial communities from Obsidian Pool, Yellowstone National Park, USA - OP-RAMG-01 (SPAdes) (version 3) | ecosystem: Environmental > Aquatic > Thermal springs...
AATAAGGTAATCGTTAAAGCCGGGAATTACAATTTAGAAGATATTCTGAGCATACTTCACCTTCTCATCAATAGGCTTATTGAACGTAATGTCGCTAAGAACATTCTCGGATATGGTTTAAGGGAGGGCATTGAAGAATTAGAAATCGATGATCTTTACGTTAAGGAAGGGAAAGTATACATATGGCTCGGGCACCCAGCGGTTAAACACTGAGGAAAATGGACCGGGTGGGACTCGAACCCACGACCCCCCGCACTTTGGCCTTTTTTCGGGGTCGCCAAGCGGGTATTCTACCACTGAACTACCGGCCCTGTTTATGGGTTTGTTTCTGAACGATATATAAGTTTTCTCTGAAGCATATTGGTTGATAGAGGAGCCTCTTCCTAATCCCGTTCTAAAACCTGTTTTTAAACTATTTCCGCAGGCTCTCAACCTGAAGAAAACCCATAAAAACCCTTTCGAAGCGTCTAACCCGTAGTTGGTGAACAGGGCGAGGATAAAGATAGTGAGCAACGAGCTGAGCGGCCTTCAAACAGTAGTGGACCAAATACTTAAGATAGCTAAGGAGAACAATGTTAAGGTTTCAGGCCCGATTCCTCTTCCAAGAAAGGTTTTGAAGGTTACTACTCAGAAGAACCCCAGTGGGCAGGGCACTATAACCTGGGACAAGTTTGAAATGCGTTTCTACAGGAGGTTGATTTACCTTGGGCTTAACGACAAGGCTCTTAGGGCTTTAACCACGATACGGATACCGCAGAGCGTCATAATTACTCTCGACCTAATCTCTTGAGAAACCTATTCTCCTCCTAATCATGAACAGGAGTATTTTAAAGCCGTCTTTAAGCGGGTTTAGTTTTGAAACACCTATCCTGCTGTAGTATCTTATTCTCACCTCTACTATTCTAAGGCCTTTCCTGCAGGCTTCAGTTAAAACTTCTGTTGAGAAGGGCATTCCGTTCTCCCTCAGCCTCATCTTCAAATAGGCTTCTCTCGAGAAAACCTTCATCCCCGTCTGGGTATCCATGATTTTTTTAAGGAAAAGCATTGAGAAAACAGTGTTCACCATGAAGTTCCCCACGTATCTCGCGGTGCTCATGCCTGCCGGCTTGCTGCTGAACCTTAAGCCCGTAGCCACATCTGTCTCTCCCTTCTTAACAATATCGACAAGCCTCTTTAAGTCAGCCGGGTCGTAGGTTCCGTCTCCATCCATGAAGGCAAGTATCCTGCCCCTGGCTGTCTCCAACCCTTTTCTTACAGCCGCCCCATATCCTTTCCTCTCCTGCTTTACTACGAGCGCTCCTAGTGATGAGGCTATTTCAGCGGTTTTATCATTGCTGGAATCCACGACTATGATTTCTGCTCCGGGGAGGAATCTCTTAACGCGCTCTATAACTAGCCCTATTGATTTCTCCTCGTTCAGGGTTGGAATGATTACGGATACGTCGCTTTGATCCTGCACTGCGAAGGTTTTTCCTGTTCATCGGGCAAAATGTGTTTATCACGTGGATTGATTTCAGCCTTAAAGTTTCCTTGAGAAAGTTTCTTTTAAAAAAATTCTCCTATTTTCAATTCACTTTTTAAAAAATCTTCTTAAAAAATCTTTTTCAAATCATTTTCGGAGATATTCAACTCCTTTAATGTTAAATCTCTTATTTTTGGTATGTAAAGGAGTATTATCGGAATATTTTCCAGTCCAATGTCCAAAACGTATTCTCTAACAGACTCGTAAAGCGTCTGCACACTGCTGTCAGGGGTGAGAGAGATTGAGCCACGGTTTCCGATTGAGAAGAAGAGTCCAGACTCCCTGCAAGACTTAAGGTATTTCAGGATAAAGGAGTTGACAAAGTTCTGAGCTGTACGCCTGCTCCATTTCATTCGGAAATGCGGGTGGTTGGAAACCAGGAACCCGGCTAGGTCCTTCTGCTGAACGGTTTTCCCGCTTGCTGAATCAGGGTTCTGAAGCTCCAGGAACGTCATGCAGACCATTATGAACAGCGGGATCGGAGAGATGTTTTCCAGGTCGACTGCCCTCCTGCTGCCAGCCGGCATCGGCCTGGGGCCCAGTATGAAGCCTGCTAAATCGCCCAGTGGAAAATCCTTATGGTTCTCCCATAGTTTAAGGATTTCTTCGGCAAGCCTTTTCGAAAAAGATGTGTTTAGGCTGCTGATTGTCTGCGACGGCCGGATGTTTTTAAGCTCTCTTCTCAATTCTTCAATCGCCCCGCTGCTTGAAACAGTCATTCTCTCGATTATTCTAGTCAAGACTTTTATCGCGTTATCCTGCTTCTCAATAGTCTTCTTGCTTACGTCAACATCCCTCCTAATCCCTTCTAGAATGCTAAGCAGGTTGTCCATTGTCGCCTCTTCCTCGCTCCTGGTTTCAAACTGGCCTAGGGAGAACTGTTTAAGCCTAGAGTCCATAAGCTGAGCGTTTATGCTGAGCAGGAAAACTCCGGTGACTATCTTAGGGAAAACAGTATCGTACTCAGTGTAGCTCAGCCGGATTATTTCAGCACCCCCGGTTAATGAGAAGAATACTACAGCAATATACGTTAGAAACATCATTATGTATACGCTAGCCCTATAGTTTAGAGCCACCTCGGCGGACAGGTAGAGAAATATCAGCTCAAGGAAGAAGATAAAGGTCTCGTACATGAACCATTGCGTCAGGTAGCGTGGGAGAAGTACATCGGACAGTATGAATGAAATTATGCTTGAGAAGCATATTACTAGTGTTCCAGCATAGAGCATGTATCTTACGCTCTTCCTGTTTTCAAAAGGCGAAACAAGTATCTGAATCTGGAATATGAATATTTTAGCGAGCACTGAGAGTATTAGGAATATGATGAGCATCGAGATCACGCCCCTAAGGTTTTGAAAGTATAGGAAGCTTGGCTTACCAAGGTAGAAAAGAACAGTGACGAAAATCATGAGAATAGGCAGAATAGTGTAGGACGTAACCCGGAGGCTTTCAACAAGTATTAGGAAGGGGTTGGACTTGCTTCTTTCAAGCCTAAGCTTGTCCGCCCCGCCCACTATGAGGGTTGCGGCCAGGACAACTGTACCAGCCTGAAGCATCGGAACAGCTAGGAAGAACTTGGCGACATCAAGCAGGATTGAGATTGAGAAAAGGTTTATCGTGATTAGAAGCAGTATTATGTAGAGCTTGCTGAAGCCACGCGCGCGCATCCTGTAAAACTCCACTATCTCCCTTGGGCTAATCAACTCGGGCGTACCCTGCTGGTTAAGTATTTGTTTAAACGCTTATTTATTTTTCCACCCGCGCTGTCAAGCCGGTAAAGCTTATTTAACAGCCCTTTGAAGAACCTTTCATGCCTAAGATGAAGGAGGTTAAAATAGGGATAATAGGAGGATCCGGGCTTTACACTCTTCTCGAGACGGCTGGACACCGGATTGTTGAAACACCGTTCGGAAAAACGCCGAGAATAGAGCTTGGGTATATTGGCGGTAAGGCTGTTGCCTTCCTGCCGAGGCATGCTAAGCCGGGAAGCCTGAAGGTTTCACATGCTGTTCCACCTTCAGAGATAAACTATAGGGCGAACATTTATGGTCTTAAGAAGCTTGGTGTTGAAAGAATATTCACAACCCAGGCGGCTGGCTCAATAAACCCAAACATTAAACCGGGAGAATTCGTCATCGTCGACCAAGTTATAGACGCGACTAAGAGAAGAATACCTACTTTTTTCAACGGCAAGACAAAGATTAAAATCTTCAAGGATAAGCCTCCGGTCGGCGGAGTGGTGCACATCGATTTTACGAATCCTTACTGCCCGGAGCTCAGGGAGGTTTTAAGAAAATCCTGTGAAGAGGAGAATATATTCTGCCATCCGAGGGGCACTTACATATGTACTGAGGGCCCTAGGTTTGAGTCTCCGGCTGAAATAGCGGCTTACAGGAGTTGGGGTGCAGACGTAGTCGGGATGACTGGTTATCCGGAGGTGGCTTTGGCGAGGGAGCTTGGAATATGCTACGCTAGCATAGTTATGTCGACCAACTATGCTGCGGGCACGGGGCCGGTGAAGATTACGCATGAAGAGGTTAAAGAGATCTTTAACAGGAACATAGATAACGTTAAGAGGCTGCTTGCAAGAGCCGTTAAAAACACGCCGGACGAGAGGAAGTGCGAGTGCGCCAAGTCGCTTGAGGGAGCGACTGCCTAGAACTGTTCAACTCTGTCCCTCCATCCAGTCCTCTTTCTCCAGGTTTTCAGGAGAAACATAGTTTCCAAACTTTCTCTGTACTTTCGTCAAACGGTTTCTCTGCTCCTCAAGGATTTCGAATAATTCTTTCGGAGCGTCTTTAGTGTTCTCCTTGAAGAACCTTTCCACACGGTTTATTTTAGCCAGATTTTCACGGACGCGTGTCGTAAACTGTTTCACGTAATCCGCCTTAGAATACTCTACGCCACGCACCTCTCGGAAAAGCCTTCTTAAATCCTCGTATTTAGGAATCCAGCCTGTGGGGGTTTTTATGGCGTCAACTTCCCTGTGAACCCTCAGCTCCATCCATTTCATCCAAACCTGTTTATCCCGCCTATCGTTCAGAAACTCTCCAGTCTTCAAGTCTCTCAGAAAATAGTTAACCCCGAAGACAAGAGGCTGCTTCCTGAGCCTCCTGCCGAATTCAAGATTGTTACGCACATACTCTCCAAACGGGATTGAAATGAAATCCTGTATGCTCATGATGTTTATCTCATACTTGCCCTCGTCTTCAACAAGCGTGAAAGTAGTTTCGGTTTCAAGCGCAGCCCCGTACGCGATAATGCCGTGTTCCCAGCTGAAGCTCTGTTGAACAGGCACGTAGCCCCGTGCGTCGCGACACCCGTATATGATTCCGCCGAGCTCCACACCCATCGGGTTGTCAAGCTCAGGGTCACAGTTCCCCAGTGCTTTAAGCGAAACCGTGTAACGGGCATTCTTATGGGCAGGCGGGATTTCCTCACCATTCTCATCCTTCTTACCCTCCCACCAGTAGCCAGTATAGTTCTCCCCGTCCTTCGGAATCTCGCAGCCCATGCCCAGCCAATAAGGCTTACCATTTTTCACGAGCACGTTTGAAAAAATCACTTCACCCGGCTTCGTAAGAACATCCCAGATTACAGGGTCGTCGACAGGGTTGATATCTTTAAGAATGCCGAAGATCCCGGCTTCAGCGTTAACTGCACGGCAGACACCGTCGATGTTTCTAAGGTAAGCAATGTCGTCGGCGAGAATAGTGTTTCCCGGCATCATTGCGGTAGAGGTTTTTCCGCACCCGCTTGGAAAAGCTCCTGCAAAATAGGTTTTACGCCCACCTGGGCCAATTACTCCTGTTATCATCATGTGTTCTGCCAGCCATCCTTCCCGGTGTGCTTTACGGATCGTTAAGCGTAGAGCAAGCTTCTTGAAGCCAATACTGTTGCCACCGTACTGAGTGTTAACACTGTAAACAGTGTTTTCAACATAGTCTATGTAGATACGCTTCTTATCCGGCTCCATGCTGATCATTCTTTCATCCAGCTTACCGGCTGAGTGGAGGACGAGGAAAAGGTCGTCCGGGACATTTCCACGGCGAAACATTTCATACGCCGGGCGGTAGAGCAGGTCTACGGAGTGAGCAACATACCATGAGTCGGTGCACTCCATGCAGGGGATGCTGAATACTGAGCCGATTGGACCGAGCGAGAGGAAGCGGACGATCATCGTGCGTCCAAGCATAGTGTTTCTCAAAAGGCTCTTTATCTCTGCTAGGCCCTCCTCCCGTTCAACCTGGTTAAGAGCCTTGTCCAGAGAATCCCACTTGGGCACCAGGTATTTAGTGGACTCCCGGTCCCTACCCTGGTCACGCGGGCCGTCGAAGTGATAAGTGTGCCCCGGTGTCGCTAACGGTTTCTCCTCGCCTGAGGCAACTGCCTGACGCCTAACGTATGCAATGTCCTCCGGAGAATCGGAGCAGATGAAGACTCGACTCGGGTTGCAGAGCTCCACGGATTCGGAGATGAAACGGTGAACCCTGGGGACAGGTATGGCGGCAAGCTTCAAATAGTCAGACTCGCTCATCCTTATTCTCAAAGCTTCAAGATACTGTTGCATTCCTCTCACCCAAGCATCCTTGGTAAGCACCCGGCCTAACAGTTCTACATGTTTTTAGACGCATGTCCTCAGCCGATCTAGCAACCATGCTTGCCGCGGCCTCGTGTAGGTGATGCTTAAAAAGTTTCTCTGGAACAGGAGTCTATTTATTACGGATTCTGATTAATGCTTTAAACGCTGAAGACTGGCACATGTTTAAACCAGTGAAGCAATCATCCTTCCAAGCGGCGCTCAGCCCCTTCTTCTCGTGTTGAATTCTCCAAACCTGGTTAAAAGGCAGTGAGCAGGTTGACTGAATCCCTTCGCAACCCGTAGAGAAAGGTTAATAAAGCCTCTTGCGAAAAGGCTTCGCCAGCCGCCCGTGGGGACGGCTAGGAGATGGAGCTCTCCTCCAACCGCCTTTAAACGAGGCTGATAGCTCCTACCCTGTAACGTATGGAGGATGGTGCATTGGGAACAGAGGCGGTTAGGATCGGGAGAAGAATTCTCCTGTGGAAAACAGTGCAATATATTACTGCGAGGCAGAATGAGGATGGGGGTTATACGTCTGTCCAGTACACTGACTCAACCCTCTACGATACTTATCTTGCGTTAGAGACCCTTAGAATGCTTAAAGCAAGGCCTCCCAGGGTTGACGACACTATCTCGTGGGTTAAAAACTATAATGCTTTGAACATTAGGGATTACTACCTGATCAATAAGATACTCAATATTCTCAACCAGCCTATGGTGGATGTTTCCAGCATGGTTCTCGAACTCATGGATTCTACTGGAAGATTTGGAGCGGAAGATGTTGATGTTGAGTCGGTTTCCGAGCTTGAAACAACATTCATGTGCGTAGAGCTCATGAACATGCTTAACCTTAAGCAGAACCGTGAGAAGATAATTGGCTACATCCTCTCCCTCAAGAATCCTGACGGTGGTTTTGGCACTGTAGAATCAAGTTTAAACTCGACATTCTACGCCCTTAAAACCCTTTCAGAGCTGAATCATCCTGTCGGGAAGGCTGAGGACACGCTTCGCTTCGTCAGGCTTCACGAGAATCCGGAGGGAGGCTTCTCCCTTAAGCCTGGAGTCAAGCCCTCCTTCATGGAGCCAACCTTCATGGGGTTGATATGCCTCCAAATCCTAGGGGAGGAGCCCCTTTACTCTGAAGAGACCATAAGCTTCATCCTGGGTTGTCAAAACACTAACGGCGGCTTCAGGAGAAGCCTGGAACACGGCATCTCTTCATTCGAATACACTTTTCAAGCAGTTTCCTCGCTAAGAATGCTGGGCATTGAGGTGGAAGCATTTGAGCAGCAATTCACTCGACAGGAAGCATGAAAGGTTTGTTTTCTCCGCTGCCCTAGCACTCCGGAAATACGTTAAAGATCTGAAGAAAATCGTTTTAGAGGGCGAGGCTCCGGAAGCATCTGGAATAGCTGGGAGCCCGGCGCCGCTTCCACGCGAGGAGGCTGAGAAGCTTATTGGAAGACTAAGTGAAGTCGAGAAGATAGTTGACGAGTTCATTGAAAAGTTCAATCCAGGCGTCAGGAGTGAGCCGAGCCTAAGCCTGACATACATATGGATCAGCATAATGCTTGGAAAGATGGAGGGCATAGTTGAAAGCATGGAGCCGCGGAGCCTCAGTAAAACCAGAGGAGAGATGCCGCGTGATCTTGAAACATATCTCGACAAGCAGGTTAAGAATCTCCTAAGCATTATCAGGGATCTGAGGTCAACCTACACGACTGCTAAGAGGAAAACACAGTCGCTTGAGTAAGCATTATGTTTATCGCCTGGCCTAGTTTAAAGTGCTGTTGGCGATATCTATTCTACAACTCCACTCTACTATTTAACGAGGACTAAGAAAAGGACCCTGGGGATGCAGGAAACTTAAGAAATAGACTGGCAACGCTGCTCGTAGTGAAAACCTGTCGCGCGCTGCAGGATTACGTGTGTTGAAAGTTTTTAAACAACCGGTTTAGCGGAAGCATCATGTTAAGTCGAGGTAAAGATAAATGGTATTAATAAGAAGGATTTTTATTCTGCCTGTTCTCATCATTATCGCATTGACAATTATCTTCATATTCAGCCGTCTGAATCAGCCTGAGGTAGAGGTAATAAAACCCGCGGATTCTCCTGAAAATCCTGATCGAGGCTTCTTCATGGGGGTTCTACCTGTTCCGGGCGATGGCCAGTCTTTTGAAGAGGCTTATTCTCAAGCGGCACAATACTGCGAGTTCACACCTGTTTGGGGAAGACCAACACCATTCTACAGTCTTGCTGGAGAACTGTCTGGAAGCTGGGGACGAGAATTTTTAGATAAGAATATACGTGGAAACGGGATGTTTCCATTAATCCATGTTTCCTTCATCGGACCTAACGTTACGCTCGTGGCTCCGCCGAGTATGAAGAATGCTACTCTAAACAGTCCAGCATGGAGAGAAGCCTATAAGCAGGCTGTTCTTGACGTGGTGAAGTCTTCAAGACCCTTATATCTTTCGATTGGCAACGAGGTTAACCGCTGGTATGAGAAACACGGTAAGGCGGATAATAATCCTAATGGTTTTCAACACTTTGTCAGCCTTTATGAAGAAATATATGATGCTGTAAAGAGGCTTTCCCCTGAAACCAAAGTTTTCTGTACTTTTGCCCGCGAGATAGTGTCTGAGAATCGGGAAGCAGACCTAACTGTTCTATCCATGTTCAACCCTGGGAAAATGGATCTCCTCGTCTTCACGAGCTATCCCTACGCTGTCCATGGGATAAACAGGCCTTCCGACATTCCTGACGACTATTATTCTGAAGCATTAAGATACATGCCGGGCAAGCTATTCGGCTTCAGCGAACTAGGATGGCCTTCAATGGAGGCTTTCGGCGGCGAACAGGCGCAGGCCGACTTCATAATTCAAATAGTGGGGCGGCTCACTAGGGAGCGGGGAATAAACCTGCACCTGCTTGGTTGGGCGTGGCTGCACGATTTGAATGAGAACGACTATATTGGTCTAATAAAGAGAAACGGGGAGGAGAAGCTTGCCTACGCGACGTGGAAAAACATTTCGGGATTAATCAAGTAACGTGAGTCAAAATTTAAATAAAAGGTTGAAGCTCTCAACGGGAGATGATTAAAACAGCTTTGTTTACAGTGACATATTGCGGTCTTTGGTATAAGGGGGATGCTTTACCATTGAAGGAACAGATTAGGAAGGCTAGGGAACTGGGTTTCGAAGGAATAACCGTAGAGACTAAAAGGCCAGTGGCATTACCCTGCGACCTAGACTTGCCTGTGAGGAAAGAAGTGGTAGAGCTGGCTTGCTCTCATGATATTAGGATTGCTGCTGTCGAAACCATGTCGAACTTCGTCAGCCCGATTATTGAGGAACGGGAAAACAATCTGTGCATGGTGAAAGAATCCATAAGGCTTGCGGCGGACTTAAACACGAACATAGTGAAGGTTTTCGCAGCCTGGCCAGGCACCTCTAGGTACGATGACATGGGGACTTACGATTTCGGATATAGGCTTTTCGACTTTAAGAGCATGTTTGCAACTAGAGATAAAATGTGGAGATGGGCTGTACAGGGGATTCGGGAAGCAGCCAAATGGGCCGGTGACTATGGGATTGTGATCGCGCTGCAAAACCATCCGCCAGTAATAAGGCTCGGGTATGAGGACGCGCTGCAAATGGTTAGGGAAGCCGGCATAGATAATGTGAAACTGTGTCTGGACGCTCCTCTATTAACTGATCAGAGTGACAAGTATATTCGGGAGGCTGTGGATTCATGTAAAGAGATCGGTATAGTCCTCTCCCACTACAGCTCATCCTCGTTCGACGAATCTCCCTCCGGGGAAATCATTATGAAGCGCAGCCAACTTATTGGAGACCAGTATGTAAACTACCCCGCGTTCATAAGGGAGCTTAAGAGAATAGGCTACGACGGGTTCCTTTCCTCCGAGGAGTGTTCACCCGTGTTAGAGAACCATGAGTATCAAGGAATCGAAGTGGTTGATAGGCATGTCAAAGCAGCATTGAAATACGTGAAGAAACTGATTGCTGACGGCATGGAGCCGAAGGTGGTTAAACGCTAAGCAGGCTTAGCGCAGCGTTAAGAAGAAAAACTGTTCCGAACAGTATGAAGACTACTCCGCTTACAAGCTTAACAAGCCTTAGGGGTATGGGCCTCAGGAGCCGGCTGCCGATTAGAACCCCGAGTCCAGTTATGACTGTGAAGGCCATGGCTGTTCCGGCGTAAACCAAGAGGGGCATGTTACACTCTGCTGCAAGCGCTATCACGGCCAGCTGCGTCTTATCCCCAAGCTCCATCAAGGCGACAATGAAGAAGACGGACAGGGCAACAGACTTTGACCCGAACTTCTCAGTCTGCTCCGTCTCCTCTTTCCTAGAGGATAGAATAGTGTATGCTCCGAAAACCAGGAATAGGGTTGCTGACGCGACACGTATTATGAGCATGGGGATAATCATGGTTAACGCTTCCCCGATAACCACACCTAACCCTGAAACCAGTAGTAAAGCCAAAATCCCCCCTGTGAAGACGGGAAGAGCATCGCGATGAGACGATAAGGCTATGACTGCAAGCTGAGTCTTATCGCCCAGCTCTGCAGCCATCACCATCAGGAAAGAGGCTAAGAGTGGCGTTAAATCCATCAGCCGGAGAATAAATCCCAACTATATAAGCCTAAGGTTTTCCTGGTCTTAGTGTGGAAAACGGGTGAGGAGCCTCGTAAAGCCTTACTCAAGCCTTTTTATTATATTCCAGCCGAACCTTGTCTTCACAGGCTGGGAAACCTCGCCTTTTTTCAACGCGAAGGCGGCTGTTTCAAACTCGCGCACCATCTGTCCCCTGCCGAAGAACCCTAAGTCTCCCCCTCTTTTCCTAGATGGGCACAGCGATTTCTCGGAGGCCAGCTTAGAGAAGCTCACGCCCTTCTTCAACTGTTCAAGGACATCCTTAGCCTCCTGCTCCGTCTTAACTAGGATATGGGCGCAATGTATTTTATCGGGCATGCTTCAGCCAAGCCCCTGCCCTTATAAGCGTTTTAGCGTGATTCGGCATGCTAACAAATTCACTTGGTGCACTGGAGATGGAAATTCCACCGTCGAAACTCAATTAATAAGGTAGTCTCTGCAAACAAGCCCTGTTTGAGCAGTTGCCTTAATATGTCGGGTTCTTCTTGCTTCAATATGCGAGTTATCTCTTGATTAGGAGCCACAGCAAATCATAAAAAAGGTAAGCGCGCGCTAAATTTTTGAAATAAAACTTTTTATTCACCTCCTCTATTTACCTCTTTATCAGCGGCGTTCGTCTAGTCTGGCCAGGACATCAGCCTGCCATCGACATCGGCGGACCGCTGGTAACCCGGGTTCAAATCCCGGACGCCGCATCCGTTTTTATCAGGCTTCAGACAATGATTTATGTTTCATAAATAAGTTAGCAATGCTTATTAACATGTTACTATTAGCAATAGTAACTTAAAAATGAAACTAGTGGAAGGCCCTTCAAGCAATTCGGATGCCGGCAGATCTACTGTAGCCCCAGTCGTAGCGTTTCTAATAGTAGGGATTCTCATCGGCGGGTTGATAGGTTATGCGTTAAGCAGCCTGTTTATCGTAAGCAGGATGGACGAGCTTCAAACCAGGCTTTCAAACCTTGAAAACCGTGTTTCTGCCCTGCAGCAGGCGCAGAACTCTTCAGGCGCCGTAACGTATGTTTTCGAAGGTAACTTTTCCCTATCGCAGCTTTATGAGAAAGCCAGGGATTCGATCGTCCTGATAATGGGCACTGTTGTCAATTATGATATTTTCTACCGTCCCTATTACAGTAGTGTCCAAGGCTCGGGCTTTGTCTATAAGTTTAGAGACCAGTTTGTGATAGTGACGAACTACCATGTCGTTTATAATGCGCGTGACATAATTGTCAGGTTTAAGAGTGGAAACGCTTATCCTGCTGTTGTAAAGGGTGCTGACCCCTATGCTGACCTAGCAGTCCTTTCAGTGAATGCTTCCATCGATGAATTCAAGCCTCTTAAAATCGTAAGCTCGTCTACACTTAGGGTCGGAGATACTGTAGTGGCCATAGGAAACCCGTATGGGTTAGCGGGATCAATGAGTTCAGGAATAGTGAGTGCTCTCGGCAGGACAATCTCTGAAGACATTACGGGAGGATATTCAATAGCGAACTGCATTCAGACAACAGCCCCCATAAACCCAGGCAACTCGGGAGGACCTCTTCTAAATCTTAGAGGTGAAGTCGTTGGAATAACCACCGCTATAGTGAGTGATTCGCAGGGACTTGGCTTCGCTATCCCCTCCAACACAATACTGCGCGAAATAGAATCCCTAGTTACGAAGGGATCTTATGATCAGCATCCTTGGCTTGGAGTAACGGGAGTAGACATGACGTACGACATAGCTTCAGCAATGGGTGTGAACGTGACGTACGGATGGCTGATCGTGAGTGTTACGGCAAACGGGCCTGCTGCTAAAGCCGGCTTACAGGGTGGAAGCAAGCAAGTGCTGATTAAGGGAAGCAGGATTACAGTGGGTGGAGACATTATAATAGGGGTAAACGGTACAAGGATTACGAATGGAGACGATCTCCTATCCTTCTTAGAGGAATACACGCTTCCAAATCAAACAATTTTATTGACAATAGTTAGAAACAATCGAATAATAGATGTTCCCGTTACGCTTGGAGCAAGGCCTCCACTAACATGATTTAATATAAAAATATAAGGATTTAAAAAGCAAATCGGAAGTAGTTTTACCGTTAGAGTTAATTAAGCTAGTCCTAAATATTTTCTCCTGACGAATTCCACTCCTTAATTAGTTACCCTTAGCTGCTGAAGGAAACTAACGCCTTTAAGCTACTAAGGCTTGGTTTTACTCAGGGTTTCTCTATAAACATCTTCTATCTTTTCAACTATTATGTTCCAATCATATTTCCACACTTCTCTGAATGCGTTTGAAGATATTCTTTCGGAAAGTCCTTTGTCTTCGAGCAGGATTAAGATATCTTTTGCCAACTCCTCTATCCTATTTCTTTTTATCAACAAGCCTGTTTCCATATGCCTTACTATTTCGCGTGCTCCGCCTTGAGCCGTTGTTACTACTGGAGTTCTAGAAGCCATGGCCTCCAAGAGAACAATTCCGAAGGACTCTCCAAAGATGGATGGTAGTACAAAGACGTTGGCCGTTTGATAAAGTTTGACGAGCTCACTCTTACTCAAGCCTTCTCTCAGGAAAACGTTATTATGAAGACCTGATGTCTTTACCGCTGCTCTTAAAACAGGACTTAGGTAACCGGAGCCCGCTATCGTTAGCTCTACGTCTCTTTTTTCGTTGACCACTTGCTCCATGGCTTCCAGAAGCAGGTGTAAACCCTTCCTATATACGAGCCTGCCGACGAAAAGCACGCTTTTTCCATCAAATGTCTTAACCTTTGGAGAGAACTCTTCAACATTTACTCCGTTAGGTATGACACTTACCTCTTTATCTGTGAAATGGGAGATGAAGGTGGCTGCTGCTTTGCTTACAGCTATTATCCTGTCAGCATTGTTAATATATTGCTTAAACGGAAACAGCACGAAGGAAGACGGTCTCCAGAGATAGTTGAAATCATAAAGGAACTGTATTGAATGGTTAGTTAACACAGTCTTTATTCCTAATCTTTTCCCTGCAGATAGAGAAAACAGGGAAATCGGAGAGAAAGCGTGGTGAGCATGTATAATGTCCGGTTTCTCTTTTCTAAGAGCTCCCTCCAGCTCATCTATATGGGGAATGTCCAGCGTCTGCGAGCTATGGAACAGGGATTTAATCCTCACGACATTTAAACCGTGGGCCTCATCGTTGAAATCTGCAATTTTAGTGATTATAATTACTTCATGACCTCTCCTCTCTAGTGCTCTCGCTAGGTTTTCTATATGTGTCGTTATGCCGCCTGTTTTAGGATAAAAGTAGTCGCTGCATAAGGCAATCTTCAAGAGTTTCCACCCGGTTGGAAGATGGTTGTGTTGAATTCTCTAATAAGAATTAAGACGTATAGGATGCATGTGCAGATGTCTGCAAGTCTCAAGTAGCGGTTAAATCTCATCCCGCTTAGGCCTGCTAAAGTAAATAATACGGTAAAGAAGAGGGTAAGAATTATCATGCCAGGATAGATGAAAACAGAAACTGCCGATATACATAACCAGTGAAATATTAAGAGAACCTTTAAAACAGTTAAAGATTTCTCATAGCCAAGCCAGCAGACGGTAGTTCTCGTTCCAGAGCTTAAATCAACTTGGAAATCGTCAAGATGGTTTCTTAACTCTAAAATTACTGAGTAAATAAAGATTGAAATGCTGATAAGGACTGTTTGAAAAGTAACTCCGCTGGAGGCTGAAACGCCGTAGAAATATAAGAATGCTCCAAAGAATAAGCCGTGAGAAATCAGGTCCATAAGGGGCATGGATTTAAACCTGAAGGGAGGGGCAGAGTAAGTCAGAGACAGAATAATGAGGAGAAGATAGATCGAGAAGCCGCTTCTAAACCAGAAGTACGTTAGTGATAGGCCCGTGACAGCTAGGCATGATGAAAAAAGAATTCCTTCTTTAAAACCGATCCTTCCCATGGCAACGGGATTTTTCTCCGCCTTTTCTTTCTGCAAGGCATCGCTTCTCGCATCAAAAGAATTATTGATAGAGAAAGAAAATGCAAGGTAGAAAGCTGTCGTTAACATAAACTTAAAGACTTCTAATGGCGCTAATATGGTAATGAATCCTGAGCTAGAGATGAAGCCGAGCATAGCCATGCCTATGTACGCTCTCCATTCAAGAATCCTAGAATTACGATAGTAGGAGACCAGGCGTGATGCAAAAGAGTTTGAGACAATTTTGAAAGCATTAAAGACACCTTTTTCTAGGCTTGTTTTAAGCTTTTAAAGGGAAACATTGAAAGGGGGTTTGGCGGCGTGGTGAGGATCCACCGTCCTCCTCTATCTTTAAAACCATCATTCCTGGGCGCAATTCGTTGAGGCCATTGGGGGAAATATTCCTGAGTCTAGAGAAGTTGGATATGCGTATTCTCTTCATGCTGTCCAAACTGTACGCTGGAATAAATCCTTTTTCCTCCAGGGGTGTCTTGAAGACCATTGTTAGAAGATACTGTCTTATGAAGGACCTTTGAATGGAAGCAAGATAATACGTGCTGATTATTCCTGCTGCGATTATTAGGATGGATATTGTTATCGATAATAATGGGTTGGCAGGAGTAGGCTCTTTCCCATCATTCAGTCTCCTAATAGTCTCAACCCTTTGGTCCAGCCTCGGATGGGTTGAAAGCATGCTTCTTAGAGAAGTCGGGGAAGACAGGAATAGGCCGGTTGCTAAGCGGGTTATAATGCCCTCTTTAGGGAATGCGCGGGAGGCTTCGTATATCTTTACGAGTGTCTTTGCCAAAAGCCTCGGCTGCCCCAGGATTCGAGCACCCTCCTCGTCTGCAAGGATTTCCCTTTCTCTTTGTGCTGTCGCAGACGCAAAGTATGCGAACGGGTTGAAGAAGGATAGTAACGCTAGTGCAACAGATGCTGTCTTAAACAGGAAATCATTGTTTTTCACGTGAGCCAGCTCATGGGCTGCGACTGCAGCCAGCTCTCTTTCTTCCAGAGTCTTGAGCATGCCTAAGGAGAATATTAGCATCGTTCTCTCCCCATACCCTATTGTGAAGGCGTTTGGCCTTAAATCCTCCACGAGCCCAATCCTAGGAGGATTAATCCCGAGCCTCCTGGACAATTCTCCAACTCTTCTCTGTAAAGACTCGTATTCCTCGGGCTCAAGCTCAACTACGTGGAAAACTCTTTTAGCAGCTCTGCCATTCAAGACTACTGTTGCAAGCAGGTAGGATACTGATAGTGTCAACCCGGCTGCAAGAAGCATGTTTGCCACAGGGGGGTTGTTAAGCAGCTTAACATGGTTGAAAACTATCGGGGGAGGAAGCGTAGAAATATGGGGATCTAGACGTAGAGCTGGTGGGGTGTTATGCAGACCGTAGCTTGATATCTTAGCTTCTAAAAACAGCCTCATTATCAGCCAAGAGGAGGCGAACGGTATGAGTAAAACAGGGATTGTGAGAGGGAACAGGTAGCATAGGCTCTTCACCCTCGCCGTCAGCAGCCGATTATATTTCGCAAGAGCCTTGACGCAAATGAATGAAACTGCGAGCAGGATAGTGGAATAGTAGAAGTACGGTTGGAAAAACTGGATAAGAATATAGTTAGGATCTATAGTTAGCATTCTCGTCAGCCTCCTTTTCCCTTTAAGGCTTTCTCCAGCTTCTCCTTCAATTCTTTAAACTCTTTTTCATCGGAGGAGAGCCTCTCAACCAAGTAGCTTGCAACTATGTCTCCAAAATTCTCCACAAGGCTGTTTAAAACCTCATGGACGGCGGATTTTTTAAAACTGTGTTCTTCAAACTTTGGCCAATACACGTAGAGGACTCCTCCTCTCCCCTTCTCCATCCGCCTGTCGAGCAGCCCCTTCTCGTAAAGCCTGTCCATCGTCGTCATAACGGTGGTATACGCGATTCTCTTTCTCCGCCTAAGCTTCTCGTAAACATCCCTAACAGTGAGGGGCTGCTTAGAGCTCCACATAACCTCTATTATGCTTGTCTCTAATGGACCCAGGAAGGCCTGAAGCTCCTTCCCTTCAATGTTATACTGGAATATTTTTGCGGTTCCTCGACGCATTCTTCTTACTATTGTTCTAAGCATGATTATTTAACCATTACTACATTGGGTAGTAACGTTTATAAAGGGATGTTACTATCTGTTGTAGTAACAATGAAAACAGAGGACGTTAGGGAAAAAAGCACCGCCAAGGCTGAAACGAGTATTAGACGCCAAGTTCAGCTTATAACCCTACTAATAATAATGTTAGCGTCCTATCAATTAATCCCTATTTTTGGAGAATCGTATATGATTCTCGGCTCCGTGAAGGATGTTAACGGTAATCCTTTAAGCAACGTGGCTGTCACGATTTACGACTACTCTGGGGCATTCATAACTAGAATCTGGACGCTTGCCAACGGGGGGTTTGCAATCAGTCTTGACCGTGGCACATATAGAGTTCAGCTGGAGAAGAAAGGTTATGAGTGTAAAACTATAACTGTCAGTCTAAACAGGCCTTCTGTAGATCTTGGAGAGCTCATTCTAGACTTTTCGCCAAAGGTTTCAATATCTCAAACCTATTTGAAGGTTGAGTCTTTCTCGGAAGTCAGTATTCCCGTATCAATAGAGAACAGTGGGTCGGAGGAGGAGACTGTGAGAATCCTAGTTGAAGCTCCAGAAGGATGGGAGGCGGGAGTGTATTCGGGCTCTGTTGAAATATTGAACCTGACGTTGAGCCGGGGGAGTGTTCAAAACCTTAATTTAAAGATGAAGATTCCATACAACGCGCAGGGATTCTACAATGTGAAAATAATAGTTTTAGGCTCGATAATTCAAGAGAAAACCGTCTCCCTATATGTTGAGAGGAAGAATCTTCAAATCTTAGCTTCAACCTACCCGGTTGCTCAGGCTCAACCCGGCTCAACAGTGACATTCGATTTAACACTTAGAAACGTTTTATCAGAAAGGTTGACTGGAGCAATATCTCTAAGTTCTCCAGCTGGCTGGACGGGCACTGTTGTTAAAAGCGACGGCACTGTTCTCTATGGCGTCTCATTAGGATCAGGCGAATCAGTTAATATTAAAGTTAAGATAGACGTGCCTTTAGACACTGTTCCTGGAAGTTACGAAGCCACTGTTCTCTTTAAAACAAAAGATTTCGACTCAACTTTTCCCCTCACCATAATGGTTGTTAAGGGTTCTCCTAGGTTGAGGCTTCGGACAGACACGCCTTACGTTGACGCTTACGCTGGAGGTATTGCTAATTATCCCATAGAGGTTGAAAACACGGGAGATTCAGAGGGGGTTGTAAGCATTAACCTGATAGGTGTTCCCTCCGGCTATAACTGGATAATGAAGGATTCTTCTGGAAGTGTTATATCTAAGCTTTACGTGAAGGCTGGTGAAACCAAGAAGCTTAACGTGATCATAAGCATTCCTCCGTTGGCTGAGCCTGACGTGCTGTCAATAGTTTTGGAAGCCAGTGTGAACGGGTTTGTCGGCAGGCTGAACCTTGGATTGGGAATACTGGGTTGGTATAGCGTCACGTATGTAACACAGAATTTCTACTGTGAGTCGACAGCCGGCGAGACGATTGTTTTTCAGGTTGAGGTTAAGAACACTGGTTACAGTTCACTTTCAAATCTTAAGCTCGACGTGTCCGACATACCAAGCGGGTTCAGCATTAAGGTTGAACCGAGTCTCGTATCGTTGCTTAAGCCTCAGGAAAACGCTGTTTTCTCGCTTACTATCACGAGTGATGCTGACATAAGCGCTGGCGACTACTACGTTACTTTAAGTCTTAAAGCAGACCAGAGTCAAGCAGCTACCAGAAGCCTCCATATATATGTTAAGCAGAGGGGAGAGGTTATGCTGATAGGAGCGTTAATCGTGGTTATCATGGTTGGAGCAATGCTCCTGATCTACCGTAGGTATGGGAGGAGGTGAGAACATGAGTCTAGCCGTGGAGACTGAGAAACTGGTTAAGGTTTATGGAAACGGGAAGACCATGGTGAAGGCGCTCGACGGCATCGATATGAAGGTGCCTAAGGCAAGCGTCTTTGGATTATTTGGCCCAAACGGCTCTGGAAAGACGACTCTAATATCAATCTTAGTCGGATTATTGCTGCCTACGAGTGGAAGCGCTAAAGTGCTGGGCTTCGACGTTACTAGAGAGTCGGTGGAGATAAGGAGGAGAGTCGGCCTGCTTCCAGAGGGCTTCGGCTTCTATGACCATATGACTGCTCTTGAGAACCTGGTTTTCCTCGCGACTCTTGACGGTGTCCCGTCTAGTCAGAGGGAGAAAAGAGCGTTGGAGGCGCTTGAAGCAGTTGGTTTGAAAGACAGGGCTGATGCTAAGGTTTCAACCTTCTCGCGTGGCATGAAGCAGAGGTTGGGGGTAGCTCAATCCTTGCTGAAGGATCCTGAGCTTTTAATATTTGACGAGCCGACGGTTGGAATAGACCCGGAGGGAGCTGCTGAATTCAGAAACCTGGTTAGGAAAATGAATAGAGATGGGAAAACAATCCTATTGTCTACACACCTCTTGTATGAGGTGGGCATGATATGCACTCATGCTGCAATAATACGTGAAGGAAGACTACTTGTGCAGGGAAGCGTGGATGAACTATACCGGTCAGTTAGGGAGGCTAAAGGTTTTCGCTACGAGATTCGCGTGAAACCTGGGAGCGATATGCCGTTGCAGGAGATAAGATCTATTCCCAGCGTTATAGAGATAGCGCGGAGCGATAACCGTGTAACAGTCTTGTCGAAGAACGACATTGGGAGTATTCTCTTCTCACTGGTAACGAAAAACCCGTATAAGGATATTGTTGAATCTTTAACACCTGTAGAGCCATCTTGGGAAGAGATATACCGGTTCTACCAGGAGGGGGGATGAGAATGTTGAAAAACGCTTTATCAATCGCGCGTAAAGAGTTCGCTGACGCTGTAACCAGTAAAAGACTCTGGCTTATTGCAGGCATCTTCCTACTGTTTTCAATAGCCAGTACTTATTCAACATCCTTCGGCTTCAGAATTGGCGCTCGGCAAACAACTAGGCCGATGGTTCAGATAGCCTCGTCAATAGCTTCAGCAACAGCATACATGGCTCCGTTACTAGGTATAGCGCTTGCCTTTGACGCCATATCTGGAGAGAGGGAGCGTGGAACCCTTAGGATCCTGCTTTCAAGACCAATATACAGGGAGGATGTGATAAACGGCAAGATAATGTCGGCGCTCGCTGTAATAGGCTTAACCATAACCATATCCTCCTTAGCAGCGGTATCCGTCTCAATATTGCTGCACAATATTTCAGTGACTGTTGACGACGTATCTAGGATTGGGCTCTTCATACTTTTCTCAGTAGTTTTCTCGTTCGCGTACTACGCACTCTCGCTCTTCGTCTCAACGTTCTCAAGCAAGTCAAGCCACTCGCTTGTAATCAGCATAGGTATATGGATTTTCTTCGCGTTCATATTATCCATAATGAGTAGTTTTATCGCGACCGCCATACTTGGTCCTCCCCCGACTAGGGCTCTCACTCTTTTTAACATGAGTAGGAGGCAGTTTGGAAACTTCACGACTCCGGGAGGCGCTACACCCCAGGAATTAGAGGAATACTTAAACTATGTTAGAAAAGTATCGGAGATCTCGGGCGCAATACAGGCTTTTTCAATAAATTATCATTATACGCAGATCACGAGTTCGCTTTTCAGCTTTGTTGCAGGGCCTCTTGGATTTGGACGGGGGGAAATCACGATAGCCAGTATCCCTACAATACTTTCAACACGGTTGATAGACATTATAATACTCATAGTTTTCCCAATAGTTTTCCTAGTGGCTTCATACATGGTGTTCACAAGAAGACAGGAAAAATAGTTTTAAGTTTCACTTAAACAATATTAAAATGCTTTTTTCTCATACTCCATTATTAATGCTCCTGTTCTGCCTGTTAAAGGCAGTTTACTAGCTACAGGGTCTCCATCATAAGTCTTAACATATACTTCTCCGATTGATAACAAGTGGTTAATCATGCTGGCCAAGTCCAGCGGCCTAGGCTCCAGGTAGAAAGGGTTCAGCTCAACAATTCTTCTCGCCAAGCCTATGCCACACAGTTTCCTAACTATGTGATCGTTGAAAGTATAGAGGCGATCTCCAACAGTTACTTCATAAGAATACTCGATGACTCCTATAACGCTGCCGCATCTTAAGATCTTATTGTTGGCTCTTAGTTCTTCAAATGTTTTTTCCATTATCTTAACGGGATAGTGACCGATGTTGACAACCCCGTTTCTCTCTTTGAAACCTATGCTCTCTTTTAAATGGAGCCATTCGCAGCCACTAGTTATTCCTTGGCTTAAAGAAGCCCTGTTTAACGGGGTTGAAGCAATATAGCGGCATCCTTTATAGATGCTTTTAAAACCTGTTTTCTCAACAAGTCTCAACGCTGCGATATTCTTCTCCTCAACAAGAAGGTAAACGTGCCTCGTATTCAAACTGTTTAATGCTGCACCCAGCAGTCTCCCGCCGACTCCTTTACTCCTGAAATCTTTATGGATTAGAAGCCCACCGATATATCCGCAGTCGTAAATATAGCTTAGAGAATAGATGCAGCCAACTGTTTCGCCATCAGCCTCCGCTACAAATATTTTGAATGATTCCAGTTGGCTCAGTATTTTCACAAGCGGAATGTTTGTTAAGTATGTGAACGGGCTGTCCTTATGCTGCTCGAACAGCCTGACAACCTTATCTATGTCCCGGCTCTCTTTAACAGCAATATTCAACGTGGTGCAAACCGTTTAAACACCCGTTTATTAATATTCTTCCAGAACTCCTTTTCTCTTCCTCTGACTCTCGTAGAGTTCTCTAACCCTTTTTAAAGTATCTGCTTCAGACGGAGCCTTGTCACTTCTTATTCTGGTTATTCTTGCAAACCTTAGTGCGAAGCCAGACTTATACTTCGGGCTCCTCTGGATTTCGCTGTAGGCTACTTCAACAACTATCTCCGGCTTAACCCATACTGTATTATCCTCCTCTCTTATCTTAAGCTCCAGCAGCCTCCTGGTCATTTCCTCGAATTCCTCGTCAGTCAAGCCTTTGAAGGTTTTGCCCACTATCTCGTAGCCCCCGGTTTCCTCATCCAGCGCCGCGAGGAAATAGTCGCTTAACCAGCCTGTTCTCCTTCCATAACCCCATTGAGCCCCGATTATAACTAGGTCAAGGTAGTCTGCTGCCTTCAGCTTAAGCCACAGCCTGCCTCTGGTACCCGGCACGTAAGGACTGTTAAGAGCCTTAGCAACAACTCCTTCATGACCCTCCTCCAAGGCTTTCTTCACGAACTCCTCGGCCTCTCTGATGCTTGACGTTACTATCCTCGGGGCAAGGTTCACTTTCTTCCCAATCTGTTCAAGCATGCTCCATCTCTGTGAGTACGGTTCATCTATCAACTGCTTACCGTTCAAGTAGATCACGTCGAAAACATATAGTTTAAGAGGTATTTTCTTCATCTCCTCTTCAATATTCTTAACCTTCGTGAATCTTCTCATCAAATCCTGAAAGGGCAGCGGCCTGCCGTTTACACCTACAGCTATAACCTCCCCGTCGAGTATAACCTCTTCAGCGTCAACCCCGTTTACAGCCTCGTCAACTATTTCAGGTATGCTGGCAGTAACGTCTGTCAAACGCCTGCTGAAAATCCTGACAGAACCATTCTTCTTATGAATCTGAACACGAGCCCCGTCAAACTTGTATTCGAAAGCAACATCCTTATGATACTTAAAGACTTCTTCCACGCTATACACCATCTGTGCGAGCATGGGTTTCACCGGGTTGAAGAGCGTTAAGCCTATTCTTCTTAAGCCCTCTTCGCCGGAGGTTAAGGCGGTCTCAGCGACCTTTCCCAAGTTGCCGGAGAACATTAGGGCTCTTCTCACAAGGTCCAGACTGCTTCCCGAGGCTCTTGCAATAGCTTCAAGCATAACTCCCTCTCCGACTCCATGCTGCATTTCGCCGAAAATGTTCTTAACAATGTATTTTGCTTCAAGCTCAGAAGCTCTTTCAAGCATGGATCTTAAGATGAGCTCCTTATTCTCCCTCGATTTTAAGCCGCTGGCTCTTGCAATCTTTTCAAAATATTCTGCAACGTTCAGGATTGTCAGAGGCTTCTTGAAGAGGGGTGTCTGGGAGGGTGTTTCAAGGATTCTGCTTATCGTAGCGTATCCTATTTCAAGAGTCTTGGAAGAGGCTTCTGGGAATACTTCTCCAACAATCAGCAGCACGGCTGGACTTATCTCCTCTTTTCTCAGGCTCTTCAAGAACTCCCCTATCATTCTAATCTTCTCCAGTCTCCTAGTGGTCTCTGAAAGCTTTTCGCAAAGCTTAGCGAGCTCGATGAACAGCGTTTCCCCGTTTTCCCTCATTTTCCTATTCGAGTTCCTTTTTAAATCGTTCTTCAGGCTGATAAACCTTTTAGGCCAAGCGCCTCATGATAGTTCTTAAGCGACCCGCCGTTCAACAGGGTTTTCAAAGCGGAAGCTAGTTTTAAAGCCATTCTTCTCTCCCAATCCCTCCCAAACCTCTTTTCCAGTTTTATCGCAGCACGTCTAAGAGCCTCCGCATTATTCCAGTTTCCGCTAAGAAGGTTAAAGACTTCTCCAACCTGTTTTGGAATGTCCAGTACGCTGGCTTCCTCACTATAATTATCCAGTAGGAGTGTCAAGTATTCGCCTACAGTAACATGTTTCCCCCTCCAGTAGAGCCTTGCAGCAGCCCCCATGCGTGCAGCCTCATCCCGTGTTTCAAGATAGGCTTCATGCGGCAAGTCGTTGCAGGGATCTCTACCGTTTCTCCAAGCTAACGCAAGGATTCTAAGTATGGTCATTACACTACAAACATAAGGTGGAATATTGCTGTCGCAAACTCTGAGTTCAAGCGTTGAAGGTTTATGCTTGTTCTCAGGATTGAAATTCATCTCTCTGTAATGATTCTGGTTTAAATCACCTTTAGCAACAGGAATACAATACCTACTGCCGCCGCGCATCAGCCTGTTAGAAGAGTATTCTGTTATCCTCCTTCTCCAGATAGGCGAGTTAGCGGAAACCGCTATGATGAAGGGAATGTGATCATGAATGTAGCTTGCAAGACTTGCAGCCTCTTCTCTTCTAAAACCCTTATCCTTAAAACCTAGGTGGAAATGGGTGCCTGCAAACCTGTCGTTCCATCCTCCTACTGGTAGTGGAAGAGCATTATCAGCAAGAGGTGAATCAGCATACTTCTCGAGCCCGCTGCTTATTGCTTGCAAAGCATCTTTCACGCTTTCAAAAGGCTTAGAAACGTATTCTATGCCTATGCTTTTATCAACGGTAAACCTCTCCCCTGTTTTCGAAGGCTTTATACCCGGCGTGATAATGCGTCTCGATATTTTTCCATCTTTACTTAAAATAGTATAGCATTCTATTTCAACCCCTATTGTAATAGCCTCTTCCTCCTCAACCGGCACGTAGCAGGTGCTCTTCGTCTTCAGTACGGCTGGAAAAAGGCAAAATATAAATTTTATGCTATAATTAAATCTATTTTACTGTTTAAAAAGGAGCCCTTCCTTCGCCATATTGATGATTCAAAAAGCTTTCTCTTTTTAAAGAGAATACGCGTACTCTGGCCATTATTCCTCCTCAAAAACAATGCTTGCTTTTCCTCATCCTCATTGACGGTAATTTTCACGGAAATACTCTGAGAAAAATCAAGAAGTTACACATTTCTTTAAAGAATAAAAGTTGCCCATGGAATAGGCTGCGAATCAAGCCTGATTGGCAACGACTAACCTGGAATGAGCTGTTTTTAGAAAACGTTTTTACCATGGAACAGTTAATTTTTAAAACACTTGGTGAAGATAATGCTTGTTTTTAAAGCAACACTGCGCCATGTTTTTCAAGCAATGCTGAATCAAAGAGACTATTCAAGTTTAACAAGTTTTTAGACCAACAGTTTAAATCAGGCTCTTTCCTCCAGAATCATTGTTTGAAACAATAAAAGTTCACTGTTTATTGAGAAATTCTTTTAGAAAAACGGTTGTTACAAGTTAGCAACCCTTATTTTAACCGTCTACACGTTTTACTCTTAGTAATCACGCCTAGGTTTCCCGGGTTTCTAACTGCGGCTTCATGAAGGTAGCCTTTTTAACCTTTAGCAGGTAGGTGAAACTCCTTGAAAACGCGTTTAAAAAGCCTTCAGAACCAGATGCACCAGGCAAGGGTTCCATCAGCTTCAATCCATGGATTTTAGAAACCAGTGTTAATGGGTTATGCCTATTTTAGTGTAGAGTTCTCTCGGGCTCTTCGCCTCCACCACCAGGTTCACGAAATCAGCCCTGTTTACAAGCTCAGGAGGCACGTATCTGCCTGTTAAAACAATGTCTGTTTCCTCAGGGGCTTCGTCTAACAGCTTCAAAACATCTTCAACTGAAACAAGGCCTATAAAGGCAGCTAGACCAATCTCGTCCAACACCAGTAGAGCCGGCTTCTCCTTTAGTTTTTCCCTAGCCAGGTCAATGCCTCTTCTAGCCATCTCCTTATCCTCCTCAGAAGGATTTTTGAGGTCCACCCACTCTTCTCTTCCAACCAGATGTATCTCGTACTCCGGCTGTAAACGTTCAGCTATCAAGTATTCTCCAGTATTTCTCCATCCCTTCATGAACTGTATTATCACGGCTTTCAAACCGTGGCCAACAGCCCTGACGGCTAAACCTATAGCGTTAGTCGTCTTACCTGCTCCCGTACCGGTGTAGAGGAATACCTTACCCAAGGGCCACACCTCCTTCAGGAAACGGGGCACACGCTCCAACCGCAGTCAATGCAGGTTAAACACCCTCCCTCTTTAACCAGTCTTTTACTACCGCAGCTCGGGCATTCAGCATACTCGTCATTATTCTTGTTAATAATTACAACAGGTTTCTCCGAGGCAGTTGCTGTCTTTGAGGAAGCATCTTTAGATTCTTCCCCGAAACCCTTTATATCTATTCCCAGGGTTCTCGCGATTTCAATGGTTGAGTTGTCCACGATCTTCGCGTACTTCCCTAGTTTCGATGAAGGTGTTACTAAGACTTGGTAGGGAAGGGAGCCGTCACGGTAAACGGTAACCCCCTTTACTCCCATTGCACGTGCCAGAGTGAAAGCTTTCTGAACATCCTCCACAGTAACCCAGTTCGGCATGTTTATGGTTTTACTGACCGCGGCGCAAATCCACTTCGTAAACTCCGCCTGCGCTCTCACATGGTCCCACCAAGGTATGTCGTACGCGGTTAGAAATACGCGGCGCAGCTCCTCAGGTAAGTCGAGGCCCATAAGCGAGCCGCCGTTGTCTGAAATCAGCTTAAGCGTCTTCTCATCGTAAAGCCCATTCTCCCTAAGCGCGTTCTCAAACTCAACATCAACGTAGTAGAAGGTTCCTACACTAACCCTCTTCTCATATATTAGGGCGAACTGCGGCTCTATCCCGGAGGATACGTCGACCAGCATCGAGATGGAGCCGGTTGGCGCTATAGTGGTTACCTCAGCATTCCTTATTCCAAACCTCATTATCTCCTGCTGAAGCTCAACCCAGGGCAGCGTCTGCCAGTCCTTATGGTAGAAGCCTTCTATAGGCATCTCGCCGTCAGGATAGGATGAATCCTTATACAGCGGGAAGGCGCCGCGCTCCTTGGAAAGCCTGCAGGACTCTTTCATAGCGTAGAAAGTCAGGTGCTCAGCTATCCTGCTCATCATCCTAAAGCCCTCCTCGCTATTGTAAGGTATTCTCAGGGCGAAGAGCAAGTCAGCCAAGCCCATGACGCCTAAACCAACCTTCCTGGTGAGCTTAGTCGCGCGGTCTATCTCGCTTAAAGGAAGCTTGTTCACATCTATCACGTTGTCTAGAAACCTTAAGGCAATTCCAACTACACGGCTAAACTCTTCCCAGTCGAAGAAGACCCCTCCTCTACTCTTCTTCAAAAAAGCATAAAGGTTTATCGAACCCAGGTTACATGACTCATAGGGATATAAAGGCTCCTCACCGCAGTTGTGGTTGACGAGGCCGTTCCCCAAGAAGTTATGATAGATCGGAACTGTAAAATCATAGAAGTCTACCAACCCAGCGTCTTTGATAGAGGATACAGTAGCCCATAAAGAATCCCTCTTAGTTTTCTCTAGGGAGAGTTTCTCTAACTTGCTTACGCTTTCAAACCCTACAAGTTCCTTGAATATCTTCCTGCTATATCCGTTTATAACTAGCTCATAATAGCCAGAGGTTTTGTAACTTTTTTCATCGCCATCATTAGTGGTATAGAGGAATTCTCTAATGTATGGTCTCTTATAGATTTTTGATGCTATGCCGAGGGTTGCCAAGAGTAGTTGAACTTCCTTGAGCAACTGCAGGCTGGCACTAGTCAGCCTCACGGCACTGTCGTTATCTACATAACCGTCAGCGGTGAAGAGGCCTCTGAGGAAAGATACTAAAGATCTTTGGCTTAGCTTCCAAACAACCTCTGGAAGTCTTCTGTCTCTGCTTCTCTCCATGAAAGCCCCCGTAAGATTCATAATGTTCTTGTATACTGTTGTTCCCTCGTTATACTGTATCTTATGCTCGCTTTCACTCAGAACGTAAGTATGGGATAAGGGATTTCCTCCGATCTTCTCTATACTCCTCCTCAAGCGTTCCTCAGCCGCTTTATCATCTTTGCTGAAAAACCAGGAAACGTAGTGTCTGTTAAGCGAGCCGTTTCCAACTAGCCATCCTAACGCGAATGACACATCCTCATCGACATCATAACTCCCCCTGTAAACATGCTCCAGGAACCATGGATGCAATCTTCCTATTAGTACTTTATCGTTTGGCGCAAGATCCTTAGCTTTTTTCCATCCTTCCGAGGTTAGTAATTTATGATCATGAGTAACGGTCAATTCATACCCTTCCTCCGTCCTCACAGTTAAACCAGGCTTCTTACCTACGTGCCAGACCCATGCTTCTACTTCCTTGGGAATAAGAAGATTCAGCTCTTTCTCGTGAATAGTCCTGTACACCACCTCTTTTCCTTCTATAGTTATTAGCTTCGTCCTGTAGGCTTGAGGCTCGCCCCCTTCACCTAATAACTTTTCATCGACAGCCACAGCTTTAACCGGGCTGGAGACCTTAACCTTGTGGAATAGCTCATCCGCTCTAATCCATCCTTCGGGAGTAAGAACCCTCGTATTGCCGGAAACGCAAGGGTTAGTGGATTTTATAGGACCCTTATGCTTCGCCATTACGTTTCTCCTGTTAATGTTCTCGAGAAAGAGGACCCCAGGATCACCTGTCCTCCAAGCCATTTCAGCTATTTTCCAAAAAACGTCTTTGGCACGAACCGTCTTCCAAACCTTTCCGTCCCTCGGGTTTACGAGTGGATAGGGCACGTCCTTCTCCAAGTAATCCCAGAAATCATCCTTTATGAGGACAGATATGTTGAAGTTTTCGAGTTTCCCGCGTTCAGACTTGGCTGTTATGAACGCCTCTATATCCGGATGGTTAATCTCCAGAATACCCATGTTTGCACCCCTCCTCTTACCCCCTTGTTTAACCACATCCGTAACAGTGTCTATTATTCGCATGAAGGAAACCGGGCCGCTTGCCACTCCAGAAGTGCTGGAAACAATGTCTCCAGCAGGCCTCAGCTTAGAATAGTTTATCCCTATTCCACCACCCGATTTAAAGATGATCGCCGCCTGGGTTGCAGCGTTCATGATTGATTCGATATTGTCTTCAACGTCAAGCACGAAGCATGCTGACAGCTGGCCAAGCCTTGTTCCAGCGTTAAACAGCGTCGGAGAATTCGGCATGAATTTTTTAGAAACCATAATATCGTAATAGGCTTTAAAATTCTCATAGTATTTTTCAAACTCGCCTGAAATAAGCATTCTGAGAAAACCACTCCAGGAAACCTTCATCCTGCCCTGGGAATTAAGCTCATCGTAAAGAGCCTTCATGCGCTCTAAATGATGCTCATTCCAGGTGACGGCATACCCGTTTCCACTCTTCCCTAAGCCAAGCTTGTTAGCATAGTGGCTGGCGTTAAACTCCTCCTTCGGAAACACTGGTAACCCTCCTTCCTTAAAGAATATTCTCTGGTCATGAAGAATATCCGGTATTACAACGGCTAAGGCAACTCTTTGAAACAACTGTTTAGGAGACTCCACAAGCTTACCGTTCTCATCCTTAAGAAGATAACGGCTTACAAGCAGCCTGATCGCGTTAACAGAAAACTCCTTGTCAACCTCATCCACAAAGCTTTTCTGGAGAAGAGCCTTCTTCTCCTCCCTTATTCTCTCCCTCTCCTTCCTGTATAGGATATAGGCTTTAGCAACATCGTAAAGATCGAACTTCATGAGGGCTAGCTCAACCACGTCCTGAATATCCTCGACATGCGGAGTCTCTCCTCCCTCATACTTCCTGTTTAAAACGTTTAAAACATAGTTGACAACCTTCTCCAAAGCCTTCTCATCATACTGTTTCACGCTCACCATGGCCTTCGCGATAGCGTTCCTAATCCTGTCAGGGTCGAAATCCACGATCCTACCGTCCCTCTTAACAACCTTCCTTTTCTCCATCGGAGCTTAAGCTCGGCTACGAGTATTAAAACATTAAACGATTTTCTCCGTGCTTAATTAATCGGGGAATAATAGTGAAACAATTATTCTTCAGAGTTAACCCGCTGATCACCCTGTTTAAAAGGTTGAAAAGCGTCGGGGGCGGGATTTGAACCCGCACGGCCCACAGGGGCCACGAGCTTAGCAGGCTCGCGGTGTATCATTATACATCTCGCGCCTTAACCAGGTTTGGCTACCCCGACGTCTAAAGTAGTTTAACATACAGGGTCAAATAAAGCTTTTACTCTTGATACGCTGCCGGTGCCCGTTATTCCAGTATATGTTGAAGATCGCGTCGCGCAGTGTTGCCCGAGCCTCGCCCACTAGTTCCATGTTTAAGCCGGTAGGGTTGGCTTACTGTTCTTCTAAACGTATTTCCCAGCGTAAAGGATGCTCTGTGGAAACCATCGGGATTATTATGGAACCGTTTGCCCCATGCTGCATAGACGCTGGACGATTGTCAACAGTGGCTTCAACCCTCTTCGTAGAAATGCCTGTTGCGACGATAAAGCCTAGTTGACCCACCGGCCGCTGCAACTCTCCTTTCAACACTTTTCCCGTCTCGTCCCAAGTTACGTTACGCAGCTCGCCGCCGCTTGTTAAATGGAAGCTTGTTCCAACAATCCAAGGGTGTTGACGCTTTTCCCGGATTGCTAACACTCTGACTGCAGGACCGAAGAACGTAACCTGCAGAGTCTCTTCCGTAGCGCTCCATAGGAGTTTCCCAGCATCCCCCGGATGCGTATAACTGTTCCGCAGACTTTTCGAAGGAGCTTCCCCTAGAAACTGGCTTGACCAGAATTCGTAGACCCAGTATTTCCTGTCCGGGTTTAAACCTAGCAAGCTCCAAGGAATGTTGAACCTTGTTATCAGGTGCTCTCTGCCCTCCCTGGTTTTAGGAGGATCCCAGGCGAATAGGCTAACGATAATCCAGCTGTCCCATTCAGTATCCACCCGTTGCACCCAGATGTTTCCCCCTTCTTCCTCAATGTTTCCCGCTGAAGCCTCCCTGCCGCTGCGACTCATTTCCTCGTATGACAATTGTTCAACAATAACTGGTTCGAAAAGGTCTACTGGTTTAGCTGAGAACCCGGCTGGCGGCAGTATTGAGAGCAGGACTTGCCACCTCTCTTCAGGCAGAGTAGTAAGATCATCGCTAATACTGATCTCACCCCCTGACAAGAATGCTACGGTGGCGCGGATCCTTGCCTCCTCAAGCGTGCCGGGTGGGCCGACGCAGAGGCAGGAAGGCTCGATTATCCCCAGCCTATGGTTCTTCCATAAATGGGATGCGACAGCCCTATAGTTTTCCTTCATGAACTGCCAAGTAACGTATCCGGTGTTACCAGTGTCGTTACAAGTGTAGAGTAGCTGGAAATACACTAGGCCGCATGGCTCATAGGGGTTGCAGTTTAAAACTAAGCACTCTGGGTCAATGCTTCTCAAGGTTTCAGCGATTATCCTGCATCCTAGGCGTGCAGCCTCAACACCTCCCCCGGCTACGATTCTCCTGTTATACCTGTTGCGTAGACGCGGGTTGCACGGGCCATTCATAAAGTCGAGCTTGAAGTATTTGACTCCTTTTTTAGCCAGTGAAGCCATTTTTTCACGAAGATAGTTTTGCGCCTCAGGATGCGTAAGATCCAAGGCGTAAACCTTCCCATACGGTTTCCAGAACCATGTCCAGTACGGAGCCGGCTTCTCCTTCTCGTCTCCGAGAAGCCACTCTGGATGTTGAGCAGCAACAGGGTCATGCTCGCTGATTACGAAAGGCGCTTTCCAAACCCCAAGGTTGAAACCCATTTTTCCAAGCTGTTCCGACAGCCATTTCAACCCGTGTGGGAACTGCTTGTTCTCGTCGTATGAGCTTGGCAAATAGTCCTTCTCCCAGCCTAGGTCAACCTGAATATTCTTAAGACCTAGGCTCTTCAAACGCTCAGCCCCAATCCTCGCATTTTCTAAAACGTGCTCCTCGTTGACGCTTAGGCGGAAAGGGTACCAGCTGCACCAGCTTACCGGAGGGTTTTTCAAGGGCATGATACCGTGTTTCCTCCTGATCAAGTCTCCAAACTCCTCGAGAAGAAGCCAAGGATCCTCCCCAATCATCAGTATAACGTCCTCCAGCTTAACGGTCTCCCCTGGGTCCACTGTTAAGTCGCCAGCGTCAAAACCCATTTTCCAACCAGTAACCCCTAGGGACGCGTTGAACCCTGCTTCAACCATGCCGAGCCATCTTTCAAACGTTAGGAAACCCGCTAGGAAAGCCATTCTGTCAAAAGGATTATAGACTTCCCAGCATAGCTGTGAAGACCCTTGGATTTCTCTTGAAACCTGCTCCACCGCCTCACTGCTAGGCTTCGGGCTTCGGCTTAGTTTTCGAACATGCCCCCAGTATCCGCCGTCCTCGTAAACCCGGGCCTCCTCCTGTCTTGTTCCGAACGAGGCTTCACCCAGCCCTGTGGTTTCAAGGAGAGACAGCTCGTTGAGACATGTAGACTCGTTCGTCAGGTTTTGAAAGAGGCTGTTTATTTCCAGAAAGTTCTGATGGTTAATGATCTCCTGAACTATTTTCGCACCAGCGTTTTTAAAAACCCAAATCATTCTTAAGCCATCCCTGTTCTCCAGCCTCTCTACTCTAAGCTCTTCCGGGTAATGCTTCCGCCCGCTTAAGCAGACGTGACACTTTAGCGAACCGATTTTAAACCCGGGCCAGCGCGTTGAGGAAAGACGCCAAGCCGATTCTCCCGTTTCAACCTCGAATAGTCCGGTTGAAAACGCGGTTTCCATGCTCACCACGCTTCAACAGTCTACGTGAAAAACAGTAGTTAAGCATTGTGCCCCGGTTTCTCGATTCAGACACGCGTTTAAAACAAGCGTCACGCGTGCTCCATGTTTAATCATGATTTTCCACCAATATCCTTCAACACTTTTCTAAGCGAGTTTAGAAAATACTCTATTTCAACTCTCCCCTCATAGCCCACGTTACCTATTCTAGTTGTTTCATTCCTCAGCTTACCCATTCCTCTTGCTATAAGTATTCCGTGCTCCTCGTAAAGCCTTCTGATCATTTCTTCAGCATTAATCCCCTTGTTTCTAAAGACTATTACTGACGTAGACCAGTATTCCTTATCGCGTGGAAAAACCTCAATGTTTTCAGACTCTAAGAATTCATATATCATTCTGGCGTTCTCAGCGTGTCTCTTCACCCGCGCCTCATATCCTTCTTCCTTCAATATTTCAAGCGCCTCAGCCATGCCGTATATCAGTGGCACCGCAGGCGTGAACGGAGTCTCTCGCCTGAGATGAAACCGGTGGATCTTTTCAAAATCCAGGTAGAAGCTTCTTCTCCTAGGGTTTTTCAAACCTTTTTCTAATGCTCTCCCGCTTACTGAGACAAAGGATAAGCCTGGGGGCCCGCCAAGCCCCTTCTGGCTTGCAGCCACACAAATGTCAACACCCAGCTCATCCGTGTAGAAAGGCTCAACACCCAGGTCTGAAACCGTGTCCACGAAAACCAGGATGCCTCTTTTCCTAGCAATACTGGCAACTTCATCAATCAATCTGAAAGTTACTCCAGTAGAGGTCTCATTATGCACTATGAAAATGCTTTCTACGTCATTGTTCTCAACCGCACTCATTATGCTTCCGAGACTAGGTATGCATCCCCATTCCGATTTAACGACAACAGGCTCAGCACCAATCTTCAAAGCGTTCTCCACAATCCTTCCGGTGAATTCTCCGAAATCCGGTATAAGTATCTTCTCACCCTCGTACACGAAGTTCTGGAAAACCATGTCCACGCCAGCGGTCCCGGAGCCACTTATGATGTAGACGTTGTTCTCAGTTTTGAAAACGCTTTTCAAACCTTCCTCAACCTTCTCGTAAAGAGTGTGGAACTCTTCTCCTCTATGGTTTATGATGGGTTTAGCCATTGCCTTCAAAACTCTTTCAGGCAGGGTTATCGGACCCGGTATTAGCAGCATAGGGGCTTTCTGAACCATCTCTCGAAGAATGCTGAAACTGTTTTTTAACCCTTTCCCAAGCTAGGTGGGTGATCTAAGCCAACTGGTAAAACGGGTTTCACTCTCATAGGCATAGGCTAACCTTAGCAAGGTTGCTTCTTCAAAATGGTTCCCGATTAGTTGAAGTCCTACTGGAAGCGAGTTGACGAAGCCTGCTGGAACACTCACTGCAGGAAGCCCAGCCAGGTTGACGGCGACTGTTTCAAAATCCATCATGTACATTTCAAGCGGCGACACTATTCCCCCTATTCTCCAAGGGAGGACGGGCATTGTTGGCATTGCTAAAGCGTTGAAGTCTTTAAAAAGGAGCTTAAAATCATCATGTATCTTCCTCCTGACTCTACAGGCCTTCATGTAGAAATCCTCCTTGTAGCCTGCGGAAAGCACGAAGGTTCCTAGGAATATTCTTCTCTTAACCTCCTCTCCGAAGCCTTCCGTCCTAATCTTGACGACTCTTTCTTCCCACTTGCCTTCGACACTCCTTCCCCCATAACGGATCCCGTCGAATCTTGCAAGGTTGCTTGAACACTCAGCCATGGCTATGATGTAGTAGGCTGGTAGAGCGTATTTTAAGAAGGGAAAAGACACTTCTTCAACCAAGCATCCGGTTTTCTCAAGAACACCTATAGCATCGTAAACCTTTCCAGAAATTTTTTCATCAATATTCATGAAACCCTCTTTAACAATACCGATTCTCAACCCCTTGGCTCCACTTGTTGCTTCTTCAACATAGTCCGGGGGGTCTCGGGTTGAAGTTGTTAAATCCCTTGGGTCGCCTCCCGCTATTACTTTAAGCAGCAGGGCTGTTGACAACGTGTCTCTAGCCATCGGCCCTATTTGGTCAAGACTACTAGCATAAGCTATTAAGCCGTAGCGTGAAACCCTGCCGTAGGTCGGCTTCAACCCAACGATCGAGTTGAAGGCTGCAGGATTCCTTATTGATCCTCCTGTATCGCTTCCGAGAGCAATCTCCACGGCTCCGGTTGCGAGGGAAACCGCGCTTCCACCGCTGCTTCCTCCGGAAACCCTGGAATGATCAAAAAAGTTTTTCGTCGGGCCGAAGAAAGAGGTTTCGGTGCTTGAGCCCATTGCGAACTCATCCATGTTAGTCTTCCCGATTATAATGCCATCCTCCCTCCTTATTCTCTCAATAACAGTGGCGTCATAAACCGGAACATAGTTTTCAAGCATTCTTGAAGCGCACGTCGTCCTTAAACCTTTCGTGGAAATATTGTCCTTAACCGCGACTAGAAGACCAGCTAGCCTGCCTGTTTTCCCGCCCATCCTGATTCTACGCTTAAGCTCCTCTGCGCTTCTGAGAGCACCTTCCTTATCAACCGTTATGAAAGCATTCAACCCTTTTGCTTCCTCAATTTTTTCAAGAGCCCTATAGACTCTTTCAACCGGGTCGACGGAACCTAAGACTTGTTCCGGAAGACTATCTATCCCAACACCTGTCCTGACACAAACCATTTCTCATCTTTCTCTCCGGCATTTTTAAAAACATCATCTTCTGAAAGGGTTTCCGCCGGCTCGTCTTCCCTGAGAACTTCGCTGAAGCCTGACACGTAAGCCATCGGCTCAACGTCCAGCTGCAGGCTTCTCACAGTGTTGAAATACTCCAGTATCTCGTTAACATCCTTCTGAAGCTTTTCCACTTCAGCCTCGCTCAGAGAGATTTTGCAAAGCTTAGCGTAATGCAGAATCTCCTCCCTTGAAACAACTACTTTTCCACTCATTTGAATGACCTATTTTCTCCCGGGCATGTCTATTTATCGGTTTCCTCGGCAGCAACCCTCTTATTAGGAAACCGGTGTGTCGAATATTCCAGTATTTAAGCTTCTTGAGCTGGTTGATAGTTAAGTTTTAGAAAAAACTCTCTCTAAGCCCCTGTGGGGGCTGGCTTAAAGAGTCGATGTGTAAACCCTTGAGCCTACTGAGTCTGGGAACCGGTTTCCTCCACGTGTTGTCTAACGGCTTCAGGTATTTCTGGGAAGCTCGATTTCATTTTCTGAGAAGCCAGTATAGATGCTTCCTTCAAAATCTGGTCTGCCTCGCTGTCGGGTGCAATATATGTCTCGTACCCTGTGACCTCGCCTGCTTGTATAAGCACCCTGTTCATCATATCTTCAACCTGTCTGAGGCTGTCAGCAACTTGCGGTGCAACATTCCTTATCTCGTTTCCAACCCTGTTTACTACGTTGACGACTGGCCCAAGGATTTTCAGAGTCTCCTTAAAATCTATCGTGTCTTCAAGCCTAAGTATAACTCTTTCAAGCGCAAGCCTGTTGCTAAGAATTATCTTACCCATCTTCCTTACTTGGGCAACTTCGTTCGCGTAAACTTGTGCACGGGAATTGTCGCGTTCAACAAGAGCCTTTTCAACCTCTTTGAAAAGCTGCTCGTCCCTCATCTTGATCCTATGGTATATTCTGTCAAGATTCTGCTCCTGAATCTTAAGCATTGCGACTGCTTCTCTCAACGCGTCTTGAAACGCATGCTGATCCACTGGTTGCGGAGGCGGTTGAGGCTTCCTTCCGAATAACGGGCTCATCTTTATCAGTATCCGCCTGATGTCGTGGCTTAAATATTTTTAGGAGTACAATAAATCTTTACATTAAGGTAGATAAAACTTAATAGGAATCCTTTATTGATGCCAAGTGAGAAAGGAAGTGTCCAGCTTGGGCTGGAGGAGTGAGCTTGAGAAAACTGCGATAAGAAGGGCGCATGAGGCAGTCACAATGGATAGTCAGGGAGACTACAGGTCTGCTCTGAAGCTTTACAGGGAGACTATTGAAATACTCATGCAGCTTTACACGCTTACTGATAACGACAGTATGAAAAGAGTCTATTTGGATAGGATAAGAGAGTATCAGAAGAGGGTTGAGAAACTTGAAGGATTAATGAAGAGGAAGGAGGAAGTTGTTTACATTAATAAAACTGAAAACAGGGAAGCAGAGGACAAGTGGCTTCAAGACGTAGTCCTGATAGAAAAACCCTCCGTCAGGTGGGAAGACATCATAGACCTAGAGGAGGCTAAGAAGAAGCTGTATGTCAACGTGATTTTTCCAACCATTCGCCCTGATGTCTACAAGCTGCCATGGTCCACGGGGATACTTTTCTACGGGCCACCGGGATGTGGAAAAACACTTTTGGCAGCAGCCCTGGCAAACAGCATTAGGGCAACTTTCTACCTGGTTAAAGCATCTTCAGTTCTTTCTAAATGGCTGGGCGAGTCTGAGAAGAATATCGCTAGGCTTTTTGAACACGCTAGGAGAAACAGTAGCTCCAGCGAGCCTGCTATACTTTTCATAGATGAGGTTGAAAGCATCGTTGGAACCCATATTTATGAAACAGGAGGAGAGTCGAGAGCTAGACTGCAGCTCCAGCAGGAGATGGATGGTCTTGCAAGCAAAGGTCGTGTTGAACATGTTTACGTGATAGCTGCAACTAATAATCCGTGGCTTCTACCCGATTCCTTTCTAAGAAGGTTTGAGGAACGCCTTTACGTGCCTCCTCCGGACATCACGGCTAGGAAAAAGCTTTTCATGTACTTCACATCTAAGCTTAACCTTAAGCCGCCAATATACTATGATGAGCTGGCGCGTTTGACTGAAGGATATTCTGCTCACGATATTGAAAACATATGTAAAGACGCTTTCAAAATGACGATTGAAGAATTCTTCGAGCAGGGCGACCCGATGAAGGGTGATCCTAGACCCGTTAGCATGGAGGATCTTGTTAAAGCCATTAGAAACAGGGGCAGCAGCATAAGCAGGGAGAGCCTAGCTAAGATGGAGGAATGGAGAAGGGAAAGAGGTTCTGCTTAAACAAGCTCCTCTTCGCGTTTTACAATAACCTTCTTCTCCTTAATAAGTTCGTTTAAAAGGTTTTCAACATCATTCTTCTCCATCGCGAGATCTTTCGCGCACTTCTCTATGTTGAAGGAATCCGTGTTCGCCTTAAGATATTCTAAAACTTTCTGCTTAGCCTCCTCCCTCAGATCATAACTAGGTACTTTTGGAAACGTTGTTTCAAGCTTCAACGAAGCAAGCCTCTCAGCCTCCTTAATCACTCTCTCGGCTTCAACATCAACTGTTTCAGCCTTAATGTCCGTCGACCTAGTTATTATTGAGGCTGCTTCCTCAAGCTTAGTCTTAACCCCGGCGAATTCCTTCTCGAGATTCGGCAGCGGGTTTGTCTCACTTATTCTAGAAAGCAGCCTCGCCAGTTGTGGAAGCATACCGTACAGCTCCTCTGACTCCACCATCGTTTCAAGCCTAAGCTTAATTGTTAAAACCAGCAGGCTGGACTGGTAGATAAGCTTAGCAACCTTTCTCAGCATAGCTATCTCCTCAGCATACGCCTTAGCCCTGTCATGATCATTCTTTTCAAGAAGAAGACTTATCTTCTCAAGATACTCGCTGTCCTTCCTCCTCAGATTCCTAACGATCTTTTCAAGGTCGTAGGATACTAGCTCTATGTCGGTCAAAGACTCCCTGAGCAGAAGCCTCACTCTCTCCATGCTGCCTGCCTGCTCCATCCTCATCATCTTCTCCCCTTCAACTCTAATACTCCGCTGCTCGTACCTACATAAGCATAGCTTACGACGCCTTTAAAGATACCGTTCTCCAGAATACCCGGGGTGTTTTTGAAGAAATCATCCATCCAGTCTAGACTACGGTTCTCAGGCAGAGGCACATCGATAATAGCATTTCCAGAATCCGTTATCACTGGCCCCACCTTACCGCTTCCAGTCCTGATTCTCACGTTCACTCCAAGAGCTTTTTCAACCCTTTTTTTAACTAGTAGAGCCAGGTTTTGAAGAACCTCCACTGGTATTGGGAACCCCGGGGGAACCTTATCAACAATCTTCCTCTCATCCAGAACCAGAATCATCTTTCTCGAAACCGAGCTCAAAACCTTCTCGAGAAGCATTGCACCTCCCCCGCCTTTTATTGCAGTCAACGATTCTCTTTCCAGAATGTCTGCACTATCTATAGTAACATCCACATACTCTATCTGGTTGAAACTGGCGGCTTCCAACCCCTCCTCGAGAATCTTAAACTCTATCTGGCGGGAAGACGGGACGAGACGCACATCCTTAATGACACCAGTCCTGATCCTCTCAGCTAGAAGGGGAAAGAAAACATCCCCCATGGTGCTTCCGGAGCCAAGCCCGATAATCATCCCGGATTCAACATGGGACAGAGCCTTCTCAGCAGCCTGTCTCCTCAGATCAGTGAGGCTTCTCATTTCTTCAAACCAACCGACTCAGATTGTTCAGAGTTTCCCTAGCAACGCGGTAAGCCCTGTTCAATTCCTCCTCAAGCTTCGAAAAGTCGTCGAGGACGAAGTCAGACCCTCCGGGAGCATGCCTACCGCCACCGTTTAAAACAGCAGGAACCGTTGGAGGCTTAAAATCTAAACCGTGTTTCTGAGCAAGAATAATGCTCCTCTTAACCATTTCAAGCCTAAGCGTTTTAAGAAGACTCTCCAGCTTCTCAACACTAGTATCTGGATTACTGCCACCATCGTTTTCCAGCTCGCCAATCCTCTTCCTAACGGTTTTAATCATCTCCATTATTTCGAGAACTTCGGCGACAAGGGTCTCAGACTCCTGAGCCTCTTCGCCCTTTGCATCTTGTACAAGCATTTTTAGCATCATTTCTACTGCAGAGACTGACTTATATGGCTTTTTATATTGGTTTCAATACAATCTTCTTTACTAGCTTATTCAGAAAACTTTTAAAGTGCCGTTAAGGGGTGGTAAAAAGTAAAAACCCATTACGTTGAAAAGCCCCCGGAGGCAGTGGCTCAGCAAAATAAGCAAACATGATGTCTATGAGGGCTGAACCCTGAAAAAGCTTAAAACAGCTTGAAAACAAGATTATTACGGCGTGCCAAAAGCTTAAAATCCATATAATAAGTAAAATCTTGCGCGCCCTAGTAGCTCAGTGGTTAGAGCGCCTCCTTGGTAATGTGGAAAAACGCCGATGGAGGAGGCCGTGGGTTCAAATCCCACCTAGGGCTTTTCAACCGGTTTAAGCTCGACCACTAGGGCTAGCGCGCGCTGTGATTGAAAGGATTTCAGAGGTTATAGAAAGACTTTGCTGCGTTATCCCTTCCAGCTTAGAAAATAGATATCTAATTTAGAGATTGAACAGTTATCAAATAAAGTAAAAACATAGAACTCATTCTCTCGACTTATGATGAAGGGAAGAAGTCTTGTCGGCAGCGTAAACAAGAACGTTAGTGTCTAAAAGGGCAGTGGCGTTAAAGATAGTCATAGATTTCTTCTCTCGTAAGCCTACCCTTGACTTTTAAAGGCCAGCTTTTGAATTTTATCTCCTCACTCCTCCTCGGCTTCTCAGCCCTCCTAGCCCTAATTGAATCGATAAACTCCTTTACGGTCCTAACCTCCTCCTCGGTCAAATCCCCGACTTCAAGCCTCTCCATTCTACTCAAAATCCTTCTCGCCAAACTAATATTTATCCCTTGCTGACCAAGTATCCCCCGCAAAGAGGTCATCCAGCATCATGTTTGAATCATGATTGGTATAGCGCGCTATTTCTTTTATCGTTTAAAGAATGTAGACATCCCCTGTTGTGATACTTGCATAAGCCGTAGTGCATTACAAAATTAACTAATTAGCGCGCGGCAAGAAGGAGAAATCCTTGCAGATATTTTAGTAGCATTATACAGTTATGAAGAAAACTTGGAGGCTTCTCGTTTTTAAAAACGCTGTTGGCAAACGTCTATTTTCAAACCTAAAGGCTTAATAGAACTACCGTTTTGGAGAATGTCGATGGAGAGGTTCGAGGAGGCGCGCAGGTGGTTTCTACAGGCGTTGAGGGATTTGAAGGCTGCTGAAACAAGCTTGGATGCTGAAAGCTACGAATGGAGTTCCTTTCAATCACAGCAGGCGGCTGAGAAGGCAGTCAAGGCCCTGAGTTACGCTATTGGGCGCAGTTCTTGGGGGCACAGCATCGTTGAGTTGCTTGATGGGCTAAGGGATGCCTATCCAGAGGCCGGTTCCTACATGAGCGATGCTAGGGAGTTGGATAGGCACTACATACCTTCAAGGTATCCAAATGCATTTGAATCGGGCTACCCTGCCCTATACTATGATAAGGTGTCTGCCGAGAGGGCTGTTGAATGCGCCAAGAGGATAATCGGATGGGTTGAGGGTGAGCTGAAATGTCTTGGAGTAAGGATGTAGAGGCGTTCGCCGAGAAAGTGAAGTCCTCGTTTCCAGTTGAAGCCATCCTGATCTTCGGATCGTATGCAAAGAATCAGCACGGCGACTGGAGCGATATAGACATACTTGTATTAAGTGACCGCTTTAAAGATGTTAATATCCTTGACAGGTTTAAGATCCTTCAAGAGTTTAAAGTGGGAAGAATCGAAGCATTTGCCTACACTTATGAGGAACTGGTTAGAATGGTAGATAAGGGGAATCCGCTGGCGTTAAATGCGTTAAGTGAAGGGAAACTGCTTATCGCCAGCCCAAGGGTGGAGAAACTGGTGTCTCTGGTTAGAGAAAAGTATGTGAAAAAGGGAAAGGCATGGATATTTAAATAAGGCATGCTAAATAATCTCCTTCTTTAAAGCCTATGCTGAATGTATAAAGGGAGAAACTAAACAAAAAGCAACCATAGTTTATGTAACCATGTGGAATAGCACGGAGAAGATGATACAGCCAATGGCGGAGACCCTAGCTTCGGAAGACGTAGAGGTTAGCGTGCACTATCTGGATTATAGAAGCTGATAAAGCCAAGCATTATCCTGGAGACAATCCATGCTTTATATTAATCACATGCAGAGGAATCGAAGTAATTAGATATTGTAATCCATTGAGACAGAGACCTCAATCTGAAGTACCAAGCTTCTTCGGAAAAGAAGGAGAAGAAGCAAATATCATAATCACGAAGATATCTCGATTCGATTTCTTATTGAAAGCTTATTCTACCGGCAAGCTACCTTTCAAGCCTGTTATAAAATCTGATGGGACTCTCGCTTTACTTATAGACGGAAAGGGAAGTGCCAAAAGATCTCTCCATGGGAGCAACTAGACCCTATTTGATTCTAGGCATAATGGATCAAAATACGGGACGTCACACACGTATAGAAATCGCTTGAGGCCGCGTAATGCTTAAGTACTTGGATCCAGTACTTCAATACGTCTTAGTTTAAAAACGTGGTAAAGAATGGAAGGAGAAATCCTGAAGAAAGTTAAGAAGGTTCTGAGAGAGCATAGGGAGGAGTTAAGGGAAAAATACGGAGTGAAAAAAATCGGTGTCTTCGGCTCCTATGTTAGGGGTGAGAACAAAGAGTCAAGCGACCTCGATGTTCTTGTAGAGTTTGAAGAGAACGTAGAGATGGATCTCATAAAGTTCGTGGAGCTTGAAAACTATCTGTCGGAGCTTTTAGGAGTAAAAGTTGATCTTGTAGACAAAGCCGCTTTAAAGCCAGCTATAGGGAAGCATATTCTGCAAGAAGTGGTTTATCCGTGAAAAGAGTGGTTAAGGACCACGTTAATGATATTATTGACTCCATGAATAAAGCCATGAAATTTATAGAAGGAATGTCTTACGAGCAGTTCACTCGAGATGATAAAACAGTTTTCGCAGTAGTGAGGGCGCTGGAAATCATAGGAGAAGCCGTGAAGAAGATCCCTGAAGAAATAAGAGTAAAATATCCAGAGATCCCGTGGAAAGGCATGGCTGGAATGAGAAATAAGGTTATTCACGAATATTTCGGCGTGAATCTAAAATATGTCTGGGAAACAGTTGGGAAAAGAATACCTGAGCTTAAACCAATGTTTGAAAAGCTGCGAGAAACTTAGAAAGTTAGCATATTGCCTTGGATTTGTTTGTTACATGTTGTCTTCGGTTTTTGATCGATAAGTTTTTAAACACATGTATGCACTTATAAGTTATGGTTAAGACGATCACAATAAACGACGAAGCCTATAGGGCTCTGGTCGAGCTTAAAGGTGAGGGTGAGAGCTTTAGCGAGGTCATAGTTAGGATCCTGAGGGGGAGGAGGATTAACCTGTCTGAATTCTATGGCGTGTTCCGTGACAACGCAGGCTTGTGGTTTGAGGTTGAGAGGGAGATCCTTGAGGATAGGAGGAGAGCATCTGCAAGATGATGTTGCTCGACACTTCAGCCATAATAAGTATCCTGAGGGGGGATTCTGGAGTCAAGAGTATTATTGATAGGCCTGCGAAAGAAGGGTTCTGCACGACTACGATTACTCGCTTTGAGCTTTTCTCCAAGGTGTATCACAGGGGGCTTGTTAAGGAGGGTAAGGTGCTGAGAAGACTGATCAAGAGTATGAATCTCTTGACTTTTGATGAGGAATCTTCGGAGAAGGCTGCTGAAATCATGGGGACGCTTCTAATGGCTGGCAAGCCGGTTAATGTTATCGATGTTTTGATCGCTGGCATTGCCGTGGCTAACGGCGTTGAGGAGATAGCAACTCTGGATAGGGATTTCAAGACCATTGAAGAGGTCTACGGTCATCTGAAAGTTGTATTGTTAACTGGAAGCTGAAATAATAGTCTTTTTCAAAACTGGATATTCGATCTATGACCCATATGTAGTGTGGTATGTATGCTCTACCAGCAGGGTTATTACAGGGCATGTATTGAGTATTCAGAATAATTAGTCAACATGGTTGCGGCAGAGGAGCAGAAGCATAGCGTTATACAATACTATAAGAAGGTTGCTGAAGAATATGATAGGGAGTATGACACGCCGTATTTCAAGAGGCTGTACGACAAGATTACTTGGCGCTACTTCGAGCCGTATCTTCCTAAGGAGGGCTTGTGCTGGATGCTGGCGGGGGCACTGGAAAAATGGGCTATCCCGATTGCTGAAAAAGGCTTGAAGGTGGTTTTGTATGACATATCTAGAGAAATGCTGAACGTTGCTAGGCGTAAGATTATGAAGAGGCGCCTTGAAAACATGGTTTTATTTGAGGAGGGCGATATCTATGAAATAGGTTTCTCCGAGAACTATTTTGACTTCGTTCTAGCCGAAGGGGATCCGGTATCTTAATGCAGTGACCCGAGTAAGGCTGTCAGAGAGCTTGCTAGAGTCCTCAAGCCAGGATGCTTCATCGCAGCTGGAGTAGACAGCTTGTTCAGCGTTACGCGGGGGATACTTGTTCGAAAAGGATTGGAGGAGGCTTTTAAAGTGCTTCGGGAGAAAAGGTAGCGCGCGCTAGAAACTGAGGGGTCAGAAGAAAGGAATAGTCACATACCTGTTTAATCCTGCTAATTTTAACGAATTAGCTAAGTATTCGCAACTACTTGAAGGGATTTCCATCTCTTTGTTTGATTTAGCAGAATTCTATGGTTTAAGAGTATCTCCTGTTCAGGTTGAATGGTTATGGCCAGATGTTCACTCAGAACCTTTCGACATATGGCCCGTAACCGCTGAAGACCCCCATTATCACTCATATTATAAACCGGAGGATTGGGAACTAGTAGAGGCTTCACTAACAGCAGACATAGAGTATTCAGAAGAGATCGTAGGCCTCGTTTTTAAAATCGTCGAAACCGCCGAAAAGCTGAATGAAATGAGAAACAAGTTTGAACACCTTCTTAAAAGTATGCATTAGGATATTAAGCGCGTGCCCAAAAGACAAGGAGTAGGTTTTCTAATCTGACAGCGTGTAAGTGCTTATAAGGCTGCTCTACACTAGCGCGCGCTAAACTGATTCTGACGTGTTATAACGCTTCGAGTTATGCTTTTAAGCTTACTCCACGTTATTTACGGTGATGAAACCCGAGCTGAGGAGGAGGCCCATAGGTTCAATCGAGTACCTTCGCAAGATGGGTTTCTTCCAAGACCATTCCAGCCTGTCCTCCGAAGAGATGCTTGAGAAGATCTTCTATGAAGAAACATGTTATGAGAATGCCTGGTGGACTGGTAGAGAGATAACGGGGCATCTGGAAAAGTTGCATGGACAGTCGGCGCGCCTAACTAGTTAGGGATTTTACCATGGCACGAAAAAAGAATGTTATAAACAGCGCTTTTTGGACGCTTTGCATGATGGGGTTCTTCGCAATTTTAAGCTCAACGATGTCTAAGAGCCCTGTTTTAAAGCCTTTCTCGCTAAGCCTTGGGACGCCGACCGATTGGACGGGGATTGTTGCTTCTGCCTCAACGATTCCTGGAATTTTGGTTAGTTTGCCTGTTGCCTCGCTTTCTGACATTTATGGTAGAAAGAAGTTCATATTAATTGCCGGTTTCATCTTTGCTTCCGCTCCCTTCCTTTATCTTCTGATAACTGTTTGGTGGCAACTTATTCTCGTCAGATTTTACCATGGATTCGCAACTGCGATTTTTGTGCCGGTTGCTGAGGCTTCAATAGCCGAACTATTTCCAACTAAGCGTGGAGAACGAATTTCCCTTTTCTCTTCAGCGACATACGTTGGAAGAGTTATCGCACCGGCTTTAGGCGGCTACATACTTTTCGCGACGACGAACAATTTTCACACGCTTTACCTATGTGTGGCTATAGCGGGCGTAACAGCGCTGGTTATGGCTCTTCCATTTTTGACGGAAAGAAAACAAATCATAAGCACTCGGCAACATGATGCCAGAGAAACTGTTAAGAAAATTTTCCATGGATGGCGAATTGTCATACATACCCGTGGAGCGTTGACCGTTAGTTTAGTCCAAGCAAGCCTATACTATGTTTATGGCTCTGCAGAGTTCTTTTTGGCTGGTTATTTGCCGGAGGTCGCCGGGTTAAATGAGTTCTTAACTGGTATTATTATCACAAGCATAATTGGCATCGCAATTTTCGCAAGACCTTACATGGGAAGGCTTTCGGACAAGATTGGGAGGCGAACGCCAATAATATTGGGCTGCATAATCTCAGCGGCGCCCATGCTGGTGATTCCTTTCGTCACCAGTTTCTGGGCTCTACTTTTGTTGGCCCTAATTTATGGGTTCGGCTTCGCCAGTGTAACGGCCTCAACGCCAGCCCTAATAAGCGAGTTAACGCCTAAGGAACTTGTTGGGACATGCATGGGGTTCCTCGACACCATGATGGATGTGGGACAAACGCTTGGACCCATAATCAGCGGTTTGATACTTGCAACAAGCCTACAATATGTTGGAGTCTTCCTCTCCCTAAGCATTTTACTCCTATTAGCAGGTCTATCATTTGCTTTATCCAAAGTTCCAAAAGAAAAGTAAAGAACAATGTAATAGACTGTTAGAAAAATTATGTTATAAATCAGTTGTTCAGTGTTCGCTTGACGATTGAATAATAAAAAGGGTGGATTAATATTTAGCGTAGTGGCTCTTGCATTTTCTTTCGCAAGAATTCACGCTGCTGTTTTGTACTCATTCCCTCTAACTCTTTTTTATGCTTTTCACGGAGCAACTTATATTTGCAATAACTATAAAGCGCCTCATAGACATATGCAGCTTTTTCTACAGCCTCAAAATCGTCTTCGACATTCAATCTTGCGCCAGTCATTATTGCACTTAACCCTACTCCTTCAGGCGCCAATTCAGCGTCACCTGTATCCGCTGAATGAACGATTTTCGCGAGCTCTTGAAGCACAGGGTCTTTTAACCCGTATTCTTCCATTATAGTCTCGAAACTGCATTTTCCATCCCTATGGCCAAGCTTAACTCCTGGCGCGTCAAAAGGAATTGCCCCCTTGCTTTTTGAAATTTCTTCTATCTTCTCTACAGGCACAAAGATAAACTCTGCTTCTGGATCTATGAACTTTTTGATAAGCCATGGACACGCTGTCCTATCAACATGCACATATTCACGTGTAACCCACTTCATCTATAATCACCATTACCCTCTATGCCCTCTCAATCCCTTTGACATTAATAAATTTTCTGTTGGTGTCTCTTAACAGAACCATTAATTTTCTTTTCTTGGTTGAGCTTTTCGATTATAGGCTATTCTTCCCTGCAGAGTTCACAGTTAGTGATGTTGGGATCAAACTAGACCTCTTCAATAATGAAATTGAGATTGGTGGAAATCGTTATGGTTTTAAGCAGAAGACGCATGTTTGGGGAGGGGAGATACGCGTAGATGCGGAGTTCGACGGGAAAAACATAGAAGGCAAAAACTTGGTGCTCTCATTCTATCAGGATGGAGAAGTCGGGGTCAAGCATGGAGAACGTCCTTGTCCGGTTAAAGGAGTTAGAATTGATGCCGAGCTTAAATTAATCAGAGTTAAATACTTCGATGGAAATCTGAAGTGGAAGTTCAAGGCGGAGGGAAGGATCGTAATAAGCCCCGTGATAATAGACGCGGATGGAACAATATACTTGCAAACCATCGAGCATCTCCAGGTCTCCCCACAGTCTTCACGGATCACTGTAAATCTCGACGGAAGCCTAAAATGGAGAAGAGAACAAGGCGCGCGCTAAGCACAACGTAAGTTATCCACTCTGAGTAGGAAGCCGAGTAGTATTGGTATCCAGTATCTTTTATCAGTTCATTTATCTTCCAGACGGCTGGTTCCATGACAAGAGCCTGACCATAGCTGGTGAAGTCAACGTAATGCTCTTTTCCCCTGAACTTGAAAAATATCCTGCATCGCACATCCCCCCTTACATTATACCTCCAATTCCACTCCTCCCTAATATTCGTCGGGTTGAAAACCCCCCTGGATATCCTTGCGAGCTTCTTAATTAGAGCTATGCCCATCCCTTTCTTTGCCTCTTAGTATCGAAAGGGGGCCAAGTCATAATCTATCTCGCGCGCTACAGCTGAGCCTCCGCCCATTCCTCTATCTTCTCCGCCTCGGCAGGCAACAGATAGAGGAAACAAGCTCAGGATAAGCCGTGTACGTGATTTCAGCCTTCTAACTAATCAGTTTGGTGGCTTCTTTCATTTCCCTAGCGTATTTAGTCAACCTGTCTAAAAGAATAGGTAAATCATTCTGGTTTTCTTCTATAATTTTTACAAAGGCGCTACCTACTATGGCTCCCTCTGCACCATATGATATTATGGTTCTGACGTGGTCAGGCTTAGATATTCCAAAACCTACTGCGAGAGGGATTCTGTTGACTGTATACTGACGTATTCTTTTCAAGGTCTGAATAGTGAGCTGGGCAACATGGTCTCTCATGCCAGTAACACCAAAGACAGATATAAGGTATAGGAAGCCTGAGTCCATGTTCACTATCTTCTCAAGCCTTTCGGAAGAGGTTGAAGGCGCTGCGAGGAAAATAGTGTCGATACCTTTTTCTTCAGCATACTCCTTATACTCGCTAGCCTCTTCAACCGGCAGGTCTGCTACTATTATTCCGTCGACACTGCTCTTACTCGCCTCTTCTAAGAATCTGCCCACACCCTTTCTAAATATAATATTGTAATAAGTTAAGAGGACGATAGGAGTTTCAATAGTCTTCTTTAACTCCCTGACGATATTTAAAACCATCGTCGGAGTGGTTCCTGCACTAAGTGCCCTAACGTCTGAAGCCTGTATTACTGGCCCGTCTGCTATGGGGTCTGAGAAAGGTATTCCAATCTCGACGATGTCTACTCCGCCTTCGACAAGTGCTTTGACTATTTTAGGAGTGTACTTTGGTGAAGGATCTCCACCAGTTACGTAGGCTATCAAAGCTCCTTCACTATTCTTTCTTAGCCTATTGAATGTACTGGATATGTTGCTCATATTTTAACACCAAGCCTGTTTGCAACAACTTCCACATCCTTATCTCCTCTACCGGACAAATTTACTAAAAGTATTTCATCTCGCCCCATTTTTTCAGCAAGCTTCTTAGCATAGGCGAGAGCATGACATGGTTCTAACGCTGGTATTATGCCCTCGACTTTAGAAAGCTGTAGGAAAGCTTCTAAAGCCTCTTCATCTGTAACCGCATCATACTTTACTCTCCCAATACTTTTTAGAAAACTGTGTTCCGGCCCCACGCCCGGATAGTCTAAGCCAGCTGAAATACTGTGTGTAGTCAGTATTTGCCCATTTTCATCCTGTAGAACGTAAGAAAGCATTCCATGGAAAACCCCTTCAGATCCGGCGCAGAGGCTTGCAGCATGTCTTCCAGTATGTAGGCCTTCGCCAGCAGCCTCAATCCCATAGAGCTCTACATCCTTATCTTCAAGAAACGGATAGAAGATTCCGATCGCATTACTCCCTCCTCCTATGCAAGCAACTACTGCATCTGGTAGCCTGCTTTCTTGAGCAAGTATCTGCTCCTTTGCTTCAAACCCTATAACACTCTGAAAATCCCGGACTATCATAGGATATGGATGAGGACCTACGACAGATCCTATGAGATAATATGTTGTTTGCACGTTGGTGACCCAATCCCTAAGAGCCTCGTTTATCGCATCCTTAAGGGTTTTTGAACCAGATTCTACAGGATGCACTTCCGCACCTAAGAGCCTCATTCTAAAGACATTCAGCCGCTGCCTCTTCATGTCTTCAGCACCCATGTATATTTCTGCTTTCAAGCCGAGGGCTGCACAAGCCATGGCTGTTGCTACACCATGCTGTCCAGCGCCAGTTTCAGCAATAATCCTTGTCTTACCCATTTTTTTCGCTAAAAGTGCTTGGCCTATTGTATTGTTTATCTTATGGGCACCACCGTGCGCTAGGTCTTCTCTCTTCAAGTATATCTTTGGTCCACCGAGTTTTCCAGTAAGGTTGGCTGCGTAGTAAAGAGGAGTAGGTCTGCCGGCAAATTTCTCAAGATAGTATTTAAGCTTCTTCTTAAACTCTGGATCATCCTTGAACCTTAAGTATGCTTTCTCAAGCTCTTCAAGCGCAGGCATTAAAGTCTCTGGGGCAAACTTGCCTCCATAACGCCCGTATTTCCCATCCTTAGGATACTCGTAAGTTATCCTGTTCATATTCCTGCCTCCTTTGCTCTCCTAATAAACTTTGAAACTTTCTCCGGATCCTTAACACCAGGCTTTGCTTCAACACCTGTCGAAACATCAACGCCATAAGGTTTCACAATATTCACAGCATCTGCAACATTTTCCGGAGTAAGGCCGCCGGCTAGTATCATCGGCTTAGGATACAACCTATCTCTTATAATCTTGCTCAGCCTCCAGTCATGGGTCCCGCCCGAGCCTCCCAGCCAGCTATCTTTCAGACTATCTAGCAGAACTATTCTAAACAGCTCAGAATATTTTACTGCTATATCCAACGCGTTGGGCAGCTTAGCGTTTACTACACCTATCGTTTTCCCCTTGGGAATTTTTTCAGCAAAGCGCATTAGTAGATAGGTTTCTCCATGTAGTTGGATATAATCTGGGTTAAGCTTCATAATCTTATCTAAATCCCCTAAGCTCTTGGGGATTGTTACTATTACACTTTTAACACTACTGGGTAAAGAAGATATTAGGTATGCAGCCTCGTTAATATCTATGTTTCTTGGAGAGGATGGAACGTTAACTACGAAGCCTATGAGATCAGCACCGGCTTTCGCAGCAGATTCAAGGTCTTCAACTCTAGTTATTCCACATATTTTTACCATCACCATTTTTAATCAGCCTCTACAAAACTCCTAATCTTCTCCTCGACATCCTCAGACAGCATTATTGATGTTCCAATAAGAAACGCTTTTACACCATATTCCCTCAATAACCTCATTTGGCCTGGAGAATCTATTCCGCTCTCGCTCACTATTATTTTTCCACAGGTGCCATACTTACTAAGTATGTTTATTGTAGTGTTGATGTCTACTTCGAGTGTAGAAAGATTCCTATTGTTTATTCCAATCATATCTGCTCCTGAATATATGGCGTTAAGAAACTCTTCTAAACTATGGACTTCGAGCAGGACTTCAATATCGTAAGAATGTGCAATGTCAATCATCTCTTCTAGACTTGCTTGAGAATACTCCTTGTCGAAGAGTTTTTGAATAAGCAGTATGGCGTCGGCCCCTATTCGCGAAGCTGCTTCAACCTGAGTGTAACTAACTATGAAATCCTTCATCAAAAGCGGAATGTTTACAGTTTTTCGAATATTCTTGAAAGAATTAAGTGATCCGTGAAAATATTTAGGTTCTGTTAAAACAGAGATTCCTACTGCTCCTGCCCTTTCTGCTGACACAGCTATTTGAACAGCGTCTTCACTATTTCTCAAAAAGCCTCTTGACGGAGATGCCGGCTTAAACTCTGCTATAATAGGGTTTTTAGTACAAGATAATACTGTTTTCTTTAAGCTTACCTTCTCATGTTCAACAGGATCTACGTTATAATATCCAGACTCTATTGTTCCCCTAACGCTCTTAATGATTTCTTCTATAAAATCAGTCATCTTTCTCAAACTCCTCTAAGACTGAGAGATTTCCCCCACTATACTTTATTAGTTCTTTAAGCTTATTGTATGCTGCGCCGCTTTCAATAGACTCTTTCGCAATCTCAACTGCTTCACTAATATTCTTCGCCTTACCTCCTAAAAATATTGCTGCGGAAGCATTAAGTAAAGCCATATTTCTTTTTGAAATCAGTTTCTGATCGTTTCCTACACGGTTTTTCAATATGCCGATTGCAACCTTAACACTTTCTTCTTTAGACGAAACTTCGATAAGGCTTTTATCAACCTTATTAAAGCCAAAGTCTTCAGGATCAATATATTTTGAACTAATCTTTCCGTCCGACAGAAGGAAAGCCTTAGTCTTTCCTGAGATTGAAATCTCATCTACCCCGTCTAAGCTGTGTACAACTATTGCATCATTAATGCCTAGGTTCTTGAGCACTTCTGCGACAGGTTTAAGAAGCTGCGCGTCATAAACTCCTAAGAGGTGAGCGTTAGCACCCGCAGGATTAGTAAGGGGTCCCAGGATGTTAAAGACTGTCCTTATCCCTATTTCTCTCCTGGGCCCTATTGCATACTTCATAGCAGGGTGGAAAACCGGAGAGAACATAAATCCTATCCCAATGCTTTCTATAGCCTTTTCTACCTCCTCAGGACTCATGTTAAGATTGAATCCTAATGCTTCTAAGAGGTCTGCACTGCCACACTTGCTGGTTACAGAACGGTTTCCATGCTTCGCTATGTAAACACCTGCCCCGGCTGCTATGAAAGCTGCTACAGTGCTTACATTAAAAGTCTTAAATGCATCTCCTCCTGTACCGCATGTATCGACGAGCCTGCTCTTAATTTTTGGACGAATCCGATGACAGAATTTTCTCATTACTGATGCGAATGCAGTTATCTCTTCAACAGTCTCTCCTTTCATTCTTAATGCTGTTATGAATGAAGCTATCTGCCCATCACTCGCCTTTCCAGTCATTATTTCGGTCATCGCCTCTTCGGCTTCTTCGGGAAGGAGGTTTTTCCTTTCAACAAGCTTGGATATACATTCTCTTATCAAACTCAATACGCCTCCTCGAGAAAATTCTTCAGCATCTTCTTACCCTCGCGAGTAAGTATTGACTCAGGGTGAAACTGTATACCCTCAATCGGGTACTCGACGTGTCTCAAACCCATGATCTCACAATCTTCTAAAGAGTATGCTGTTATTTTCAACGAAGAGGGCATGTCGAAAACACTGACTACTAAGGAATGGTAGCGCGTTGCCTCAAAAGGATTTGAAACCCCTCTGAATATTCCCTTACCATCATGTTTAATCATACTGGTCTTCCCGTGCATGAGCTTACTGGCATGAGAGATCTTTGCGCCAAAGGCGTATGCAATACCCTGGTGTCCAAGACAAATCCCCAGTATAGGGATCTTCGAACCGAGCCTCCGGATTATGGAAATACAGTTTCCAAAAAAACTCTTATCCTCAGGAGTACCTGGGCCGGGGGATATTATTATCCTGTCAGGATTAAGCCTTTTCGCCTTCTTCACGTTAATAGTGTCGTTTCTGAAAACCATTACAGACGCACCTAGTTCTCCCAAATATTGAGCAATATTGTAGACGAAAGAATCGTAATTATCTATTAGTAAAACTCTCATTTTCTACCACCCGCCAGACTTAAAGCCTTTAGAAGAGCCCTTGCTTTATGTTCCGTCTCAAACCATTCTCTCTCCGGAATAGAGTCGGCAACAACTCCTGCTCCGACTTGAATATGTCCTCTGTTACCTCTTACAATAAGGGTTCTGATAGTTATTGCAAAATCCGCATTACCATTATAAGAAAAATATCCTACTGCACCAGCATACGGCCCTCTCCTCGTAGGCTCAAGTTCTTCGATTATCTCCATTGCTCTTACTTTTGGAGCTCCCGATACTGTTCCAGCAGGAAGCATAGATTTCAAAACGTCAAAGCAATCCTTGTCCGGCGCGAGTATTCCGACAACTCTAGAAACAATATGTTGAACATGACTGTATTTATGTATTACCATGAAATCCGGTACTTTCACTGAACCGTATTCTGCGACTCTGCCTAGATCGTTCCTAGCTAGGTCTACGAGCATTACGTGTTCCGCCCTTTCTTTAGGATCAGCTAATAGTTCTTTTGCCAGCTTATTGTCAAGCATTGGATTCCCAGTCTTCTGACAGGTTCCAGCTATCGGATATGTTTCAATAATCCTGCCGTCAACCTTAACAAGCATCTCTGGACTTGACCCAATTATCCAATTATTATCATGCTTCAAGAAATACATGTATGGTGAAGGGTTGATTTTTCTAAGCGCTTGATAGAAGCTTAAAAGGTCTCCACGAATATTGAAACTATATCTTTTTGAAAGTACGATTTGGAAGATGTCGCCATTAAAAATATATTCCTTGGCTTTAATAACAATCTCTTCATACTCTTTCTTGCAAATATTCGGCTTAGGTTTACTAAACCTTAGGATTTCAAAACTTCTGCTAGACTTGAGTTTCTCTTCTAAAACGCTTATCCTATTCTCTCCTCTGTAGAAATAATATGCTCTTCTCTTAGCATGTTCGAATATTATTCCGTCATCATAAATACCCATTTCTAAATCAGGAAGCTTAAGATCATCAACGGCTATTGATGGAAGCTTCTCACAATACCTTACAGCATCGTAGGAAACATAACCCACAGCGCCCCCAATAAATCTCGGATATTCTCGTTGAATAACTCTTGAATTCAACTCCTCTCTGACTATTTGCAGAGGGTTGCTAGTTTTTACGACATCCCTGTTTTCACCAATGATTTCTGCCTTTCCGTCTTTAACTCTGATGACCATCTTAGGGTCAAAACCTATGAAAGAGAATTCTGCAAGCTTCTCTGGCCCAGTTGCTGATTCTAACAAGTATACATAGTTGTATTCATTTACCAGCTTGGAAAAAACTTTGACGGGGCTTTCATAAGTAATCTCTTTAACTCTGAACTCTACCTTCTCGGCATTCCTAATAGAAAGTTTGCTGCCCAAGGTTGCAATGGTTCGAGTGGCCACGAAGTTTCCTGCGGAAAAAAGACAATATATAAAAAATTCTGAACAAATGCATACATGTATACATCTGTTCAAAAAAATACGTTCAAATTTCCAATAATCTTTTTTCTAAATCATTATTTTGGTGCCCTTTGTTGAAATCATAGGGAATCTGCAGCTGGACGTTGAGCCGATGGCTTACGTGTCAGGCTTCAGCGAAGTTCTCAGGGAAGACGAGCCGGCGGAAACCCTTTCAGAAGATGATGTTTTAAAAATGCTTTGAAGAAGGATGAAAATGTTTGTGCCCGTCCAAGTGTGAAGTTAGGCATTAGCTTGAAACAGGCCGTCGGGTTAGACGAGCCTATCGATCCGGTGGAGAGAGTACATAAGGCTCTTGAAAAATCAGGGCAAACAGGAAATTGAATGCGTTCATAACAGTAGACGCAGAAGGAGCGCTGAAGGGGGCTGGAGAGATTAAGAGAAAAATGGAGGAGGGTGGAAAACTGGCAGGTTATGGGGGCTTATAGTGGCTGTCAAAGATAATATTTCTACAAAAGGTTTGAAAACTACATGTACCTCTAAAATGCTTGAAAACTATATTCCGGTTTATGACGCCACTGTTATTGAGAGAATAAGGAGGGAGGGTTCTTCGTGGAAATTACATTAGAAGGAGCAGATGAAATTGAATGTACCGGGCTGCTTCCACATGATATTTCCACGAAGGATGAGGAATTGCAAAAGAAGATACTTGATTTTTCTCAACAATGTCTACTCAAAGGATTCCCACCCATGTGTTAAAAAAGATTTGCTGAAGGCGTTGAAATTTGAGGAGAACGATATAGTCAGGACGATAACTTATCTCGAGGGCAAAGATGAGTGGTTTATTGACGGAAACTTCATGAGCCAAATTACTTCTTAAGGTATCGATACCGTTGAGAAAATGAAGCTGGTACAAAAGAACTTATTGTTCATTAGTTATCACCATAAGGATAAAGAAATCGCTTCTCATATAAAGTCAGAATTAAGTAACTTCGGTAGCGCGCGAACCCGCACCTACCCTTCTTCAACGAAATCATCTCCCGTTCCAAGAATTTAAGCAAATATGCTTAACTGGCTTAAACACTAGCCTCAGATCCTGCTCTATAGAAGCTTTGAAGCCTCGGGAGGGATTTGAACCCTCGACTAACAGCTTCCCCGGCTTTTTCTGCTTACAAGGCTGCCACTCTACCAGGCTGAGTTACCGAGGCTCAATAGCATTTTTGAAAAAAGGGGCTTAAAACGTTTTCGCCTAAGCCTCTTTAAGGTTGATGGTCTGGGTTACGGTTCTTAAGCGGCGTTAAACAGTTTCAGATGGGAACCGGTTTTGGTTTCAGCGTTGCTTATTCTCCTCACTATTTGACCACTTCTCCACTGTCGCCTAATCCGGTGTACGAGCGTTGAACTTGCTTCCAGTAACAATGATTCTGGCTGAGGGCCGCTGCCGAGATTCGAACTCGGACAAGTGGCTCCACAGGCCACCGCGCTGCCTGGTTACGCTACAGCGGCCGTTTTTAAGAGACAGCCTATTGTAACCCGTTTCATGGTGTTTTAAACTTTTTCACCATTCCAGTGGATAGTAAACCGTGGGGGAAAACATTATATATCGTTACGGGAAACTATTCGCCGGGGCCGGTAGTTCAGTGGTAGAATGTCCGACTTGCACTCGGAATGGGTGACCCCGAATGGTCGTGGGTTCGAGTCCCACCCGGTCCATTCCTCGAATTTTTCCAGTGTTTAAAACACTCGTCGAATCCTGAGAAATTTTCGACTCTTCCTTTTTCAACTAGCTTATTTGAAAGGCTTGAGCAGGGTTCTTGACTAAAACCTCTTCCACAAGGCTCCGGCTGAATCCTTCCCTCAGCATGAGTGGGATGAAATGCTTCACCAGGTAGCTGTACGGCCTGATGACGCCTCCCCTGTTCTCGCCCACGTTGTACCATCCTGCGTCCTGAGAAAGGAGAAGCCTGCTGCTGAAACCGTTCTCAACCACGAGCCGTATCAGGTTTAAAACTTTAGTCGACGCGGCTTCACTAACACCATCGTATTCAACCCACGCGCCCCGCCTCAGTATTTCAAGATGATAATTCCAATCCTCCTCGGAGTCGCAGTGTGCAACTATTACTTTAGCAGGGTCCAAACCCTCTTCATCAATTATGTTCAACAGCTCTACTGCCGCTATGCCGCTGGCGGTGTGGCAAACAATAGTGGCCCCGGTGGACAGGCTGCATCTAGAGGCTGCTCTCACAATCTTCTGCTGTATCGGAATTATGCGGCCAGGGTTCACCGCGATCTTCACGAAGCCTGCTTTAACACGTGTCTCCTCAATACCCTGCTCAATCTCGCTTGCCCACATGCCGGCCAGCAGGTCCGCCGAGTATTCGAAAACATACTTCGGTAGGAAAGGCTCCTTATACAGGCCCGTGTTGGTCAGGATATGGATTCCTGAGGCTTTCGACAGGCTGGCGAGCAGCTGCGGGTCTCTTCCGATGAACGCTGGCGTGCAGTCTACGAATCCTGAGACGCCAAGCTGCTTAACCTCGCGCAAGTAGGGCAGCATACGTTGAAAACCTCCAGCGGGTCGTAGCGGTCCCTACTAGTCCTGTCGGCCCCTATGAAATCGCAGAGTATGTGCTCATGCACAAGTGTCAGCCCAAGCTCGTCAGGCTGAATGTCTCCCAATACTGTCCTGATCTTCACGAGACAGTTTCGGCGGCTGAAATAGTTAAGCTTAGTTCCACAGGATTGTTGACCCACGTCTGACCAGCCTGGTTTTCCACTGGAAGAGGTCTTTCAAAAACCTATTTCGGAGGCGGTTCCACCAGGCCTTTTAAAAAGTCTCAAACGCGTTAGAAATGCTTAAATAAGCGTCTGGTCAACTATATTCCAGCCACACTGGAACGGCGTGCCTCCTAGACACTGGTGTGAAACCAGGTATGACAAGGGGGCTCCACGTGTGGACACAATATCTTGAGGACTCGAAAGAGTCTGATGCTGTTGAACATGTAAGGAAAGTCCACCGTCCAAAGACCGTAACTCCCAAACCGGTTGATCCTGCCGGACCCCACCGCTATCGGGATGGGACTAAGCCATGCGAGTCGTGCGGCCCGGTCAGCGGGCAGCGGCGTACGGCTCCGTAATACGTGGTCAACCTACTCGGAGCACCGGGACACCCGCTGGGAAACTGCGGCTAATCCCGGATAGGCGAGGAGGCTTGGAACACCTTCTCGTCGAAACGCCGGGTTAACGATGCTTAACTCGGCGGCTCCGAATGGGACCACGGCCGATCAGGTTGTTGGTGAGGTAACGGCTCACCAAGCCTAAGACCGGTACGGGCCCTGAGAGGGGGAGCCCGGAGATGGGGACTGAGACAAGGCCCCAGGCCCTACGGGGCGCAGCAGGCGCGAAACTTTTGCAATGCGCGAAAGCGTGACAAAGTCATCCCGAGTGCCACCTGCTGAGGGTGGCTTTTCCACAGTCTAAAAAGCTGTGGGAATAAGGGGAGGGTAAGTCGGGTGTCAGCCGCCGCGGTAATACCCGCTCCCCGAGTGGTGGGGGCTTTTACTGAGCTTAAAGCGCCCGTAGCCGGTCATGCGTGTCTCCAGTTAAATCCAGCAGCCTAACTGCTGGGCCGCTGGAGATACTGTATGACTTGGAGGCGGGAGAGGCTGCCGGTAGTCCCGGGGTAGGAGTGAAATCCTCTGATCCCGGGAGGACCTGCAGTGGCGAAGGCGGGTAGCCAGAACGCGCTCGACGGTGAGGGGCGAAAGCTGGGGGAGCGAACCGGATTAGATACCCGGGTAGTCCCAGCTGTAAACGATGCGGGCTAGGTGTCGGTGCGGGTACGGCCTGCACCGGTGCCGCAGGGAAACCATTAAGCCCGCCGCTTGGGGAGTACGGTCGCAAGACTGAAACTTAAAGGAATTGGCGGGGGAGCACCACAAGGGGTGAATGCTGCGGTTTAATTGGAGTCAACGCCGGGAACCTTACCAGGGGCGACAGCTGGATGAAGGCCAGTCTGAAGGGCTTGCCAGACTAGCTGAGAGGAGGTGCATGGCCGTCGCCAGCTCGTGCCGTGAGGTGTCCTGTTAAGTCAGGTAACGAGCGAGACCTCCGCCTCCAGTTGCCACCGCTCCTCGAAAGGGGGGCGAGCACTCTGGAGGGACTGCCACCGATAAGGTGGAGGAAGGAGGAGGCAACGGCAGGTCAGTATGCCCCGAAACCCCTGGGCCACACGCGGCAGATAATGGCGAGGGCAGAGGGCTCCGACCCCGAAAGGGGAAGGTAATCCCTAATCCTCGCCGTGGTTGGGATCGAGGGCTGCAACTCGCCCTCGTGAACGTGGAATCCCTAGTAATCGCATGTCACCATCGTGCGGTGAATACGTCCCTGCTCCTTGCACACACCGCCCGTCGCTCCAACCGAGTGGGTCTGGGTCGAGGCCTGGTCCGACGAGGGTCGGGACGAGACCTAGGCCTGCGAGGCGGGAGAAGTCGTAACAAGGTCGCCGTACGGGAACGTGCGGCGGGATCACCTCCTACGTTTAGGACGGTGGACCCTTAAAACATGTTCAACAGCATCGTTGTAATGACCCTAAGCTTTACGCTTAGGCGAATGCATGAGCCCAAACGTGTTGGGCTGTGAGTGCGTCACAGGCAGGTCACAGACTGTTCCAACGGGAAGTTGGGGCCGTGGCACATGGACGCTGCCTGGTGGATGGATCGGCTCGACAGCCGATGAAGGCCGTGGCAAGCGGCGATACGCCCCGGGTAGGAGCATGCATCCGTTGATCCGGGGATCGCTGAATGGGTAACCTTCCCTGGGCTTCAGCTCAGGGAACACCCTCCGCAAGGAGGGTGGGGGAACCCGCCGAAAGGAAGCATCTGAGTAGGCGGAGGAAAGGAAATCAAAACGAGACTCCCTGAGTAACGGCGAGTGAAAGGGGATCAGCCCAAACCGAAACAGGCGTGGATGACACGCTTGTGATGTGGTGTTGAGGCGGAAGCGTTCCCTCCAATCCGGGCTGACCCGAAGGGACCTGGAATGGTCCGCCATAGAGGGTGACAGCCCCGTAGGGGTAGGCCTGGAGGAGGATGGCTTCTCAGCCTGAGTACCATAGCTCGAATATGCTATGGGAAGCAGGGAGCCAGCTGCTTCCAAGGCTAAGTACTCGTCGAGACCGATAGCGCACCAGTACGGTGACGGAAATCTGAAAAGTGCCCCGGAAGGGGGGTGAAAAGCGCCTGAAACCAGGCAGTTATAGACGTGCATGGCCTGAAAGGGTTACTCCCTTCAAAAGCGGGAGCTGGAGACGGCTCTTCGCGATGAAGGGTACCAGGGTCATGCGCTCCGTCTTGAAACACGGGCCGGGGAGTTTACCGTCATGGCGAGCTTAAGAGGCTTCAAGCCTCGTAGGCGTAGGGAAACCGACTCCACGCACAGCCTTTTTAAGGCTGGAGGTGGGGGGTGTGTCGAGCGCCCTTAGTCATGACGGTAAGACTAGAAACCGAGCGATCTAGCCCTGGGCAGGGCGAAGCCAGGCGAAAGCCTGGTGGAGGCCCGTAGGGGTGCTGACGTGCAATTCGTTCCTCTGACCTGGGGCTAGGGGACAAAAACCAATCTAGCTCGGTGATAGCTAGTTCCCTCCGAAGTGAGTCGCAGCTCAGCCCGCCTGGAGGAGGCGCGCTGGGTAGAGCACTGATTGAGCGGTAAGGGCTCGAAAGGGCCCGCCTCTCTTTCAAACTCCGAACCAGCGTGCTCCTGAGAAGGGCGGAGTGGGGTTCCGCGGGTTAAGCTCGTGGACCGAGAGGGGAGCAACCCAGACCAGGGTTAAGGTCCCCAAATGCCAGCTAAGTGTCAAACCAAAGGGCGTCTTGCCTCTTAGACAACCGGGGTGTAGGCTTAGAAGCAGCCATCACTTAAAAAGTGCGTAACAGCTTACCGGTCGAGAGGCAAGGCCCCGAAAATGGACGGGGCTTAAGCTGGCTACCGATACCCTGGAGCACGCCGCAACGCGGCGTGTCTGGTAGGAGGGCGTTCGGCTTGGGGAGAAGCTGGGTCGTGAGGCCCAGTGGACCGAGCCGAAGTGTAGATCCCGGTGGTAGTAACAGCAAAGTTGGGTGAGAATCCCAACCGCCGTAAGGGCCAGGGTTCCCCGGCGATGCGTCGTCAGCCGGGGGTTAGTCGGTCCTAAGGCCTGCTCTTAACACGAGTAGGCCGATAAGGGGAAGCCGGTTAATATTCCGGCACCAGACGGGTACGTGCGGCGACGCTACGCTCAGGAGCCGACGGCTTGGGATAGGGTGAGCAGGGTTGCTGCCCTGTTTAACCGTTTAAGCCTGGGGAGTGCCGTAAAGGCGAGAACCAGGTGAAGACGGGAATAGCACGCCATTAGGCGTGTTCACCCGATTCCTAGGCCCATGGAAAAGGCTTCTGAGAAGGATCCCGTCTGACCGTACCGAGAACCGACACAGGTGCCCCTGGGTGAGAAGCCCAAGGCGTGTCGGGGGTAATCCATGGCGAGGGAACTCGGCAAATTGGCCACGTAACTTCGGGAGAAGTGGTGCCTGAAGCTGGGCCGCGAGGCTTGGCTTCAGGTCGCAGTGACAAGGGGGTCCCGACTGTTTACTAAAAACATAGGGAACCGTTAGCCCGAAAGGGTTTACACGGTTCCTGAATCCTGGCCAGTGGCGGTACCTGAAACCTGGGTCCAACCGGGCTAAGGGCCGCTAAACGCCGGGAGTAACTCTGACTCTCTTAAGGTAGCCAAATGCCTTGTCGGGTAAGTTCCGACGTGCATGAATGGATCAACGAGGGCCCCGCTGTCCCCGCCTGGAACCCGGTGAACCCACGTAACGTGGACGAACAGTCCACGGACTCCCAGCGGGAAAAGAAGTCCCTGTGGAGCTTTACTGCAGCCTGTCGTTGTAGCGGTGGCTCCGGTGCATAGCGTAAGCGGGAGCCGTTACCAGGCTCATCCTCTCGGGGATGGGCTGAGGCGCCAATGAAACACCGCTCACCGGGACTGCTGCTACTCATCCCGGCGGAAGCCGGGAAACAGCGGCAGGTGGGCAGTTTGGCTGGGGCGGTCCCCCCTTGAAAAGGTATCGAGGGGGCCCAAAGGTCGGCTCAGACGGGTCAGAACTCCGTCGTTGAGGGCAAGGCCAAAAGCCGGCCTGACTGGTTCTCGCACATCAGGAGAACCAGGGGCGAAAGCCGGGCCTAGCGAACCTTCGTGTCCCCACAGCTGGGGGCCGAAGCTGGCAGAAAAGTTACCCCAGGGATAACAGGCTCGTCGCGGGCGATAGTTCCCATAGACCCCGCGGTTTGGTACCTCGATGTCGGCTCTTCCCATCCTGGCGGTGCATAAGCCGCCAAGGGTAGGGCTGCTCGCCCGTTAAAGGGGAACGTGAGCTGGGTTTAGACCGTCGCGAGACAGGTCGGACTTTATCTGCTGGGAGTGCTGGTCGCCTGAGGGGAAGATGTCCTCAGTACGAGAGGAACTGGGTGTCGCGGCCTCCGGTCTACCGGTTATCCAGCAGGGTAGACGCCGGGCAGCTGCGCCGTTGTGGATAAGGGCTGAAAGCATCTAAGCCCGAAGCCACTCCCGAAAATAGGCGACCAACCTGGGTGTAGGGCTGGGCAACCAGCCTGATCCCAGTCGAGGGCGGGAGTAGAAGACTCCGTTGATGGGGTGGGGGTGTAAGCACCAAGGATTAACGTCCGAGGTGCTCAGCCTGCCGCTCCCAATAGCCCGAGGTACACGGTTAACCACTCTCGTTGGAACAGGTGAAAACCTGCCTGTGACGCTTTCACCAAAAATTTTTAAACGTTATTCGGAACTATGCTCAGGCAGGGGGGAAGTTGAAGGACGGGCGTCGGGTCCGAAGAGGGCCTGGGGAAACTCCCTTCTTGGTGCGGGTGCTGCAGCGCCGCGAGGCGCAGGGGGAGACCCCTAGGCTGAGACAGAAACGAAGCCCCTCCGGGAGGAATGTGGATGAAGAATACTGACGACCCCTGGAACGGGCGTGAAACGGGCTCAGCCTGCAGCAAGCAAGGCCGAACAGGCCAGGTGAGTAACCCGCATGATGGCCAGGTGGGCCGCTTAGTCGAATCCCGTCTCGAACAGAAAAGGGGTTACTCTCAACATCCCCCCTGCCTTTACGCTCTGCATTTCCACGAGGATGATCCTAGGAGGTGCACAACCCTCGTCTTGAAGAAGCACGGCATGATTAAGGTGGTTTCGAAAATATCCCAGGTCCCCAGGCGCTCCATAATCTTAAACCCTGAGGCCACGGTTACGCTTTCACCCGTGGACAGGGATGTTGCGGTGAAGCATGGAATAACAGTCATAGACACCTCTTGGAAATCCGCGGACAACAGTGTCTTCCACCTTCTTAAAGCACCGTTCCAGAGGAGGCTGCCTAGGCTGCTGGCGGCGAACCCTGTTAACTACGGTTCTCCGAATATTCTCTCAAGCGCTGAAGCCCTGGCCGCAGCCCTCTTCATACTCGGTTTCCCAGAGCAGGCCTCAAGCATTCTTTCAAAGTTCAAATGGGGCGGCTCCTTCATACAGCTTAACCGTGAGCTGTTGGGGAATAGTCGTCCCGAAACCTAGCCGACTATTTTAAATCGTCTAGAGTCTTGACAACTATCTCCCTAGGCATCTTTTCAATGGTTCCTATTCTCTCGCCAACCATGATCTTCACATTCTTGCTTTGAGCCAGGTCGAGAAGCCTCTGTGAAACTATCCCGTCGAAAATAACTCCGGCAACATTGTCAAGCCCACTCAGCCTGTCGTAAAGCTGGCTTACAGGCACCTCCTCGATAATCTCCCCATCCTCGTCTAGGAGGATCGCGGTGAAGGATTCCTTAACCCTTTCTCTAAGAGTCTTCATAACGTTCAGAAGGTTTTCAGGGGCAACAGGCTTAGCCGCCGCCTGCAGGGTGGCTAGATAAGTGTTCACGTCAACCCTCCTGCTTATCATGTCAAGGATTTCAATCGGCTTCATCTCCTCCACCTCCCTGCCCTGCGGAGCCTTGCCAACGTAGTCTATTTTCGCACCTCTTCTCAGAAGCTCTTTCACAATCATGTCGCCAACCCTATCTCCGTCAGCCAGCACCGTAACCTCCTTCTTCCTGTGAGTCAGGTTAACCACGTACTGGGGAATGTTCACACCGTTGGTTGCAACAACGTTCTTAACACCCGCCTTCATGAGAGTGGTTAAATCAGCCCGGCCCTCCACTATGAACAGTGTTTCGCTCGTCTCAGCCTCAGGCCCGCCTTCAACATCGGCAGCGAGACTAACTATTTTACCGACGTCGCTGACCTCGCTCACCTGGCTTATCATCTGGATCACCTCGCTCCTTTGAGAGGCCGACCACCTCTGCATAATGTCCTTGGCTCTCTCCATGATCCTCCTCCTCTTCTCCTCCCTAACGTCTTCGACACCGAGTAGTTTAAACCGGGCGTCGTAGGGCCCAACCCTCTCTATGCTTTCCAGCGTCGCCGCTAGAAGAGCCGCAGTAGGCTGGTCAAGATTATTTGGTATAGTCACGTTTCCAACCGTCTTCTTATCGTCTTTCTTCAGCTCAACATCTATTCTTCCAAGCTTGCCGCTCTTCTGGAGCTTCTTCAGGTCGAGGGTGTCTCCGAACAGACCTTCAGTCTGTCCGAAAATAGCGCCTATAATATCGTGTTTCTGCGGGAATCTTCCCTTTTAAAGAAGATTCTCTCCACAACCCCCTCGACTTCAAACTCCACCCTAATCACGTACTTCGCAACCGGTGGAGGCTGTTCAGCAGCCATTTCCACCAAGCCTCCTCTCTACGGATAAGCATGCTTTCATCAACCTCATAAAGCATCACCGTCATGCTACTGTTCAAAGGGGATTTAAACTTTTTATCCGGGAATAAGGAGACCAAGCGGGTGCTGTTGCCAAGGCTTAGGAAAACGGCGAGCAGGCGCAACGCTGCTTCAGCAGAATCAGTAAGCAGGGTAATTCAGGAGTTGAGCCTCGGCGATACGGGGCAGCTCATAGTGGTTGAGGGAGCTAAGGACAGGGAGGCGCTTGTTAAACTCGGGGTTAAAACCAGGATAATGACGCTTAGAAGCTTCATCAGGCTAGCCGCCACCAACTGGCTGGAGAGGGAAAGCGTTTCGGAGATAATTGTCCTAACTGATTTCGACAGGAGGGGCAGGTCGCACAGCGTGAAAATAAGGAAAATCTGCTCCGGGAGGGTGAAGATTAACACGGAGTATAAGTCTAGGCTTAAGCAGGCTTTAGGAGGCTGCGCTAAGGAGGTTGAAGGCATACCCCGCTTCATCAGGGGTAAGACTAAGCAGGAGGCTGTTTAAGCTCGGCCTGACGTCCTTTTTCACAGCATGCCTGCCGCATGCTCCGAGGCCTCTTAAACCGAGCTCTGCTGTTTCGCCGCCCTGGGTCCTCCTTCCTCACAGCAGAGCTTAAGCCCTATGCTCGGTTAGATCCGCTTTCGGACGGCTCGTCTAGGAGAAGCCTCCGCATGCTTTTAAGCTTTAACGCTTTAAAAAACCCTTCTCGTCAACCTCGCCCATCCTAACCCTGGTGCTGGATATGGGTTCAGAATCCTCAGCCTCCAGGAGGGGGGCTAGAAGAACCTCCAGGGGGCGCAAGCCTTTTTCACGCCTAATCCTGTTGATAAGCAGCCCGTTTCCCAGGGTGGGGAAGGTAACCAGCAGGGCTCCCTCCTCCAGGGTCGCTGCGGGACCGGCGAAATCATCCAGCTTCAAAACCCTGAAGCCCCTGCACCCGACGCTCCTTAGGAAACCTGAAACCTTCTGGAAGCGCTCTGCGAAAGCCTCAACCATGTGGGGCTTGCCGGCTGCAAACTCGTCTGAAGTAACTCCGACGATCACGCTCCTGCCCAGGGCTGCTGCCAACCCTAGGAGGAGCATGTGCCCCCTGTGAAACCTGTCGAAAGTACCGCCCAGTATCACCGTCTTCCTCCTGGCAATGGTTAGGGAACCCCGGGAAACCCATTTAAAGCCTTTCCCCGGAATTGGAAGCCGGCTGTTGAACGAGGAGGAGAAGGAGAAATACTTTGCAGCAGGCGAGATCGCCAGGAGGGTTAAGAAGGAGGCTCGTCAACGGGTTAAGGCTGGAGCGAGGCTCTTAGAGCTTTGCGAGGAAATAGAGGATCGCATAAGACAGCTCGGCGGCCAACCGGCTTTCCCCTGCAACATAGGGTTGAACGAGGTTGCAGCCCACTTCACCCCGCCCCCGGGGTTTGGAGGCGAGGTTCCAGAGGGCTCGCTGGTTAAAGTTGACCTTGGTGTTCACGTTGACGGCTGCATCGTAGACACCGCGTTTACAACACCGCTCTCCCAGGTGGACAGGGAGATGGTTGAGGCTGCTGAGAAAAGCCTTGAAAAAGCATCAAGCGTTCTAAGGAGCGGTGTTAAAATCAGCCAGGTCGGCGAGGCTGTTGAAAACACGGTTAAGTCGAGAGGCTTCAGGGTGATAAGAAACCTGACCGGCCACCAGATAGATCGTTTCAACCTTCACGCAGGGCTTTCAATCCCGAATCTTAAAACGTTCAGCGCTGAGAAGCTTAGGAGAGGCATGGTTGTGGCGATAGAGCCTTTCGTAACGCTGGCCGACGGTGCGGGCGAGGTCGGCGAGGCCAGCCAAGTCTACATATATCGCTTCAAACACTTCCCCGTAGAATACAAGGGAAGGTTGAGCAGCCGGGTTGAAAGGATGCAGAGCGCTTTCAGAACCCTCCCGTTCTGCGAAAGATGGTTTTCAAGCCTCTTCAAGGAGGCTGGTGAAAACGTCTTCAACAGCATTGTTGAAGAACTGGGTAAAAACCTGGTTTCCTACCCTGTTCTGGTTGAGAGGAGCAGGAGGAAGATAGCTCAGGCTGAGGATACTTTCCTGATACTTGAGGACTCCGCTGTAAACCTGACTTCAGGCTAGTAGCGCTCCTCCTGCCGCCCACCCTCCAAGTATATTGCTGTAATAACCATCCTGTTTTCAACACCAGTGTCCTCACTCTTGGGACACCGGGGGCACTCCCCGCCGTATCCGTAAACATAGTCTCCCTCGCGGAAAGGCCTAACAGCCTTATAGCTGCATTTCGAGCATTCTTCAACCGTTAAAACAACTATCTTCCTCTCCTTCAGCATTTTCTGCACGCTAACCTGGTATCTTCTTATCATGTAGAATGTTGAAACCAATCCGGTTAAGCCAGTCATTATGAAAAGCATGTTCGTAAAACTGTCATTCCTACCAGTGCCCGTGACCCCTTGAAAAAGAAGGATCAGTGAGAAAAGAATGAGTAGGCCAAGCAGGAAGAAGTAGAATGGGACTAGAAGACTAGCCGGGCTTTTCTCCACTGCTCTCAGCCTCCTACTGGGCGATGCCCATCGTGTTGCCAACACCTATCACCATCACCGTATCGCCTTCGGAAGACTTCTCAACTATCCTTTTTAAAAGAAGCTGATGCGTCTCCTCAACCCCGCTGAGAACATCCTTAGTCATCGGCGTGATCGCCTCCTTCAAAGACATTTTTATAATCATCCCGTAGAGAGGAATCGCCTTCCTAGTCGCAACCTCCTCAATCTTGTATTTTTCAGTGCCTATTCCACCGATGATTGCTCCAACGCCTTCAGCAATGCTCCCGGTTTTCTCACCCTCCAGCTTGAGCCCAGCGTCCACCATGAATATCATTTTGAAACTCTCTTTTTCACTAAGCTTCATCAAAGCATCCCCGGGGGTGCCCACAGCCCCTCCCGGGCCCTTAGCCTTCATAAAGTATACTCTCCTCCCCTGAATATTCTTAACAGTGTACACGTTGTCCCTCTCAATGTCGAATATCTCGCCGCCCCTCATCAGGCGGGCTGCGACAAGCGCTCCAGCCCCGTCGCCAATCGGCTGGCCGCTTGAAAAAGCCTGCAGCGCCCCAAGGTAGGCCTCAGCCTCCATCATCACCTGCGGGAGAATAGCCTGCAGCTGTATTATCAGAATATAGCTTGAAGTCTTCTTGCTCAGAATATAGTAGTGTCTAACAACCTTATAGTAGTAGTTTAAAGCATAGGATGCTTCGAAAAGATTCATTATGTTTAAAACCTGGCTTTCATCGATACCTGGGATTATCTGTTTTATCTCGCCCCTAACCCTGTCCTCCGCCGTCTTAACTATGTGGTCGAGCTTCCAAACCACCCCGGCTGGATCCATGTCGACCGGGGGAATGGTTACGAACTCGAGATAATTATCCAGAAACCTGTTTATCTCTTCCCTACCGTATTTCTTCAGCTTATCCTTAGTGAACTTTACTGACTCGTCTCTCATCAAGCGTAGTCTTTCAAGAGCATACTCGATGTCTCGAAGCCGGATGATAGTCTGTATTTTCTCACCCCAGAACACGAGCGCTAGGAACATCGCCATGTAGAGTATGTTGATTATGTAGCCGATGTCCGTATTGTCCTGTCCTAGGAATAATGGTGTTTGCATCTATCTTTACGCCGCTGGTTTTCCAGCCTGAGAATATTTAAGCCTTTAATGGGAATTTTTACGCTTGATTAACAACCCGGGTGGATGGTTACCGGCTTTCAAACCTCGCGTGGCCGAAGACCACACTAATGTTTGAAACGGAGCCGTGTTTAACTTCCGTGTTCGGAACGGCTCCGCGGGTTTCCCCTGTACGGGTGTTTCCACGGCTCCTATGGCCGGTAACCGGGAGGGAGGAAGAGAACCCCACTATTAAATTTTTCTCCCGCTTAAAAGACAGTTTTTAAATACGATCCGCATAAGCATCTTTCTTCAGAAACAGGATTAATCCTACCGCAGCTTGCGCACATTGTTTTCGGAGAATGCATGAGGAAGCTGGTCCTACCGGCTTTCCTCAGGACCCCAAGCTCCTCTAAACCCTGAAGATGGATAATGTTAGACTCAGGCGTAAGGCTCTTAAGCCTGGATTCAAACCTGAACCATTCTTCGAAAACCGTGTTCCTCGGGAAAACGTTCACACGGCTTCCTCCAAACCTCTGCACAGCCTCCTCGTGGCTCACAAGGCTGACGAGCACCCTGTTCTCCCTCTTGGAGGACTTGTGGATAAGCTCGTTCACCCTTTTAACGATCTTCTCAGCCTCCGGGAAACTGGTGGAAGCATCCTGAGAGTCAACGAGCCTGCAGGCAGCGTCGTAAAGCCCGGTTAACTCTATTATTGAACAGCCTTTCTCCGAGAGGAAGTATGTTTCACCGTTAACCCTGCTCGACAGGGGGAGGAGCTTCCTGCCCTCCATAATGCTTCTCAAACTCTCCCTCTTAAGCTCGAAAGTCTCGATGATCCTGCTCACGATCTCGCTCAGGTTTTTCCAGAAGGCGTCCTCGTTCAGAGAGGAGTTTTCAAGAATACGCGGCAGGTTCAGGCTTACAGAGCTCAAGACGCCTGTTCTAACATAGTTGCCGGCGGCATCGTTTAAGACGGCGAGATGATAAGTGGGGCAGGAGTTTTGAGAACCCGCCAGCACGAGGGCGCCTCCAGCGTTTAAAATCTTCGCTAAACTGCTCGCGAAACCCTCTTCAAAAACCTTCCTGTCGTAGCCGACGAGCGAGAGAGAAAAACTGGATAAAACCGTTTTCTCAGCTATTTCCCCAAGCCTTCTCAAGAGCTCGGAGGCAACGGATTCCAGCTCCGCGCTTAAAATAATGTTCCACCTCCTCTGGCTTATCGCAATGCTTTTCAAAAACTCGTATAAAAGCTCCAGGTCCCAGCTGTCTAACAGGAGGCTGTTCGCATGCATGGAGGAGCTGCTGAACGCCTCGACAATCCTCCACGCGGCCTGTTTAAGCGACGACTCTCCTCCGGAGAAAGCGATATACGAATGGGTTTTCAAAAGGCTTAGGCTCGCCAGCGAGTTTACAGGCTCGTCTGGCTTAAACATGAAGCTGGCTAAATGATTAATGTTAACCGTTCCACTGAGGTGTGCGTCACCCACTTCCCTCGGAAGCTTGGCGAGAAACGCGTACTGCCTTAAAACCTCTTCGCCAGCCTCGTTCACAACATCGTCTAGGCTCCGCTTAACAGATATCAGCTCAGAAACGTCGTGCACAGGCAGCCCGAGCCTCGTCAACCTATGCCTGTAGTTCTCCATCTTCTTCTCAAGGAGAACAGCGTTAACATACTCCCTGATAAGGGGCGCGGTTAAATACTTCACTCCGAGAGAATACAGTCTCTCCTCTATCTCCAAGGCTATTGTTTCAGCAGTATCCTGATCCATGCCGGCCTCTCTGACGAGGCACTCCTCAATCCTCTTCCTCTCGAAAAGCTCGATCGACGAGTCTGTTCTCCTGACGAGGAGAACATTCTCCTTCCTCCTGAGCGACTCGAAAAGATTCATAGCATGGTTCAGAACATCCTTGCCCAGCGGGGTTATCACGTATATCTTGTTCTCAGGCTTATACTCGACAAGCCCGTTCTCCATAAGCTTGCTCAAATGGTATGCGAACTTCCCAGCGTCGCTGAACCTGTCAAGCCTAACGGTCTTCATCAGCTCACTGTATCTGAGCGGGGTCTTCTCCAGTATTTTCAGTATTTCAACTCGTACTGGAAACCCCAGTGCCTTAAAGATGTCGCTTAACGTTTTGAAACCCTTGTTTTCTTCCTCCATCTTGATAATAATCTGCACAATAGGGTGAAACTATTTTAACTTAATGCTGAGGCTAACCCTCTCGTTCCCATGCGAAAAAGCCGTGTTTACTACTGCACTGGGAAACAAGTCTGTTAAAAACCTTGTTGAGAGAAATGTTTTTCAAAAGTTTTAAACACCAGCCTCGTTTAACCCAGCGTTTAACACCCGTATCGCTGCTGAAGCATCTGAGTCAACATCCTGCTCACTCACGCCACCGGGTTCAAACCGGGTTCTCAAGCAAGCCGTAGAACGTGGAAAACACTGTTAACGAAACGCTTTTAAGCCTGTTGGCTGAAGCAAGCCTTAAGGGGCGGGGGCGTGGGCTAAAAGTTTCCCCAAGAGGGAAACCGGCTAACTTGGCAGGCTTCAGAGGAAAGCGGCCAGATGGCTCGGGCCCATGCGATCCCGGTTCGAAAACACTGGGAACAGTGCCGAAAATCCGGGCGCCCCCATCACGGCGCTAAAATTTCTCCTGTTTAAATGCGATTGTTTGCTTAGCATGCACTCAATTTTAAGCCTTCTCAATCCCCGCCTCAAGCTTAAACCTTAATTCATACTTTTCCTGTCACGTTTAACGATAAAGTTGAATCAATTGAACGTTTATGGGGGCACTGGGATTTGAACCCAGGTCTCGTGGGTTCTCGGATTTTTAATCTCCCAAGCCACGGAGCCTAGACCATGCTAGCCGATGCCCCCGGCAGATTTTTTTCTCCCCTGTAATTTAAAAAGATTTTGTTTCAGATAATGTGAGATGACGCGAGCGTCTAAAATACTTGAGGAATTAATTTGCTGCGCTTGAAGAATGCCGGAGGCGGGTCTCGATCCCGCGACCTCCAGATTATGAGTTTCATCAACCCCTTAGGGTTCTGGCGCTTTAGCCTCCTAGGGTCTAGCCATCTGAGCTACTCCGGCACCCTTTTTCTCAAAGGGAGAACCGGGTTTTAAATTTTTATCCAAGTATCTGTGTGAACACCCGTTTTAAGCACGGGCTATGCTGGCGGTGTCAACCCGTTTTCTAACCTGCGCCTAGGCTTGCTCCAGGCTCGGGTACCCGAGCGCCTTCAAAACAAGCCTCAAGCCTTCTTCAGTAACCTTCTGCCCAGACACGACTCTGCTTCTCTCAGGGTGAATGATAAAACCCTTATACATCCCGCCCATGTTGACGATGTAGAAAACCTGTATTACGAATATCAGCATGTTGAGCTGTCTACTCGTCAGCTTCTCGAGAAGCAGCCTCTCGGTTTTCAAGGATATTGCGCATCTCTTCCTAAGGCTCTCGGCGAGGCTCTCCCTATCCTCATCCATAACCGCCACCACGTCCGCCGCCGTTAAACCCTGCTCCTTAAGATAGTCGTCAACAGCCTTCTTAAGCGGAATAAAGTAGCCTGGAAGACTCATTTCAGCCTCACGGGTAGACGATTGTCTGCGTCCGAGGATACGGGACCGCGTACTTAATGCTGGGCAGCCGCAGAATATGGGCTAGGAGTCTTTCAAACCCTAGGCCGAAGCCTGAATGCGGGACTGAGCCGTACTTCCTGAGGTCAAGATACCAAGCGTAGTCCTCAGGATTATAGCCTGACTCCACTATCCTGTTCAAGAGAACATTATAATCGTCAATCCTCTGCCCGCCGCCGACTATCTCTCCGTACGGCCAGACCAGAAGGTCTGCTGCAAGCACAACCCTGGGGTCCCCGGGGTCAGGCATATGGTAGAAGGCTCTGACCTCCCGAGGGTAGTGGGTTACGAAAACCGGTTGCCCAACCCTGGTGGCAATAATCTTCTCCTCCCTGACGCCTAGGTCCCTACCCCACTCCATCTCCACGCCGCTGCCCCTCAGGAGCTCAACAGCCCGCGTGTAGGTTATTCTCTTGAATGGTTTTTCGAAAGGCTTGAAACCAGGGTTGAACCTTTCAACATCCTCCCTGTGCTTCTCGTAGAATTCTCCAACAACCTCCGTAAGCATGTCCTCCTCAAGCTGGAGCAGCTGGTGGAAATCCATGTTGCACGCTTCAACCTCGAGATGCCAGTATTCCGAGAGGTGTCTCCTCGTCTTAGACTCCTCCGCCCTGAAGCTCGGCTGGAAGCAGAAGACTTTTTCAAGCGAGAAGATCGCGCCCTCAAGATAGAACTGTGAGCTCTGGGTCAGGAAAGCCTTCTTGTCGAAATACTTGACTTCAAACATTCTCGCACCCCCTTCGGTTGCAGCAGTAACTATCGATGGCGCGCTGACCTCGTAGTAGCCGTGGTCCAGAAGCCACTGCCTCAGTATTGTTGAAAGAGAAGACCTGAGCTTCAAAACAGTAGTCATGGTTCTGCCGCGTATGAAAAGATGACGGTGCTTCCACACGGTTTCAGGAGACATGTTCCTCCTTAAGGGAGGGTCCTCCAGAGAGGGAGACACTACCCTGACGGCTTCAGCTAGAAGCTCAACACCCCCGGGGGCGCGGGCATCCCTCCTGACAAGCCCCTCGACAACGAGCGAGGATTCTCTCCTAAGCCTCTTAACCTGGTCGAAAACCTGTTCCCCAACCATGTTCCTCTTGACGACGACCTGCACCACGCCGGTGGAGTCCCGGACCCTTAGGAAAACCAGTTTGCCGACAGTATTCTTCACGTAGAGCCAGCCGCGGATCCTCGCTCTGCCCCCGATGAGGCTGGCTAAGCCTGAAACATGCTGCTCCTCCACGTTGCGGGATTCAGAGGTCAAGTCAGACTGGTTCCTACGGCGGTCCCTACGGATATAAACGTATCTTGGGGCTAAACAGTTTTAACCAGGGCTGGGAGCATTTCTCGTCATGAGTAGGGAGGTTGTTGACTACAGGCTGGAAGGGGTTAAAGCCTTCTCGGAGCTTCTCGGCAGAATGGGGCAGGGGTGGGGGTTTGAGGCAGCGCAGCTTGCTAGGGCCCACGAGATCATGCTTGAAATGGTTAGGGACAGGGAGTGCGTCAAATTCCTGTCTCTGACTGCAAACATTGTTTCAACAGGCTTAAGGGGAGTCATTGCTGAAATGGTTGAGAAAGGGCTGTGCGACGTCATAATAACCACGGGCGGGACCTTTGACCACGACATCGCCAAAAGCATGAGGAAATACTACAGGGGGGAGTTCATCATGAACGACAGGGATTTGAGGAAGAAGGAAACCCACAGGCTTGGAAACATCCTTATACCGCAGGACTCCTACGGGGTGGCGATAGAATCCTTCACAATACCCCTGCTTAGAGAAATAACGAGGGAGAAGAAGGTTTTCAGCAGCAGGGAGCTTGCGGAGGAGGTTGGGAAAAGGCTGAAAGACAGGAACTCGATACTTAGGGCAGCGTACGAGAAGAAAGTGCCTGTCTACACGCCTGGGCTTGTCGACTCAGCGTTCGGCACGCAGCTCTTCATATTCTCGCAGACGAACGAGTTCAGCCTGAACCTTTTGAAAGACATGAAGGAGCTTTCAGACATCGTTTTCTCCTCCAGGAAAACCGGCGCCCTAATACTCGGGGGAGGAATAAGCAAGCACCACACTATCTGGTGGAACCAGTTTAAAGGAGGGTTGGACTACGCTGTCTCACTCACGACAGCATACGAGTTCGACGGAAGCCTTTCGGGAGCGAGGCTGGAGGAAGCAATAACCTGGAACAAGGTTAGGGAGAACGCTGCCATAGCGCTCGTCCACGTGGACGTCACGCTGGCTCTACCACTATTACTGGTAGCAGTCTATGAAAAACTGGAAAGCTCATCGCGTAGTTCTTGAAGAATTGCAGCACTATATCGAGAAGCGCGTGTTCACCGGCTTAATCCAGTTAGATCTTCAGCCAGTATCCTTTTTCAAGCGCCTCAAGGACTAAGGGATTCTTATTCTCAAGCATTTTTTGAAACTCGTTTTCAGTATAGCATAAAGGTTCTATCGGCAAGTCTGTTTCACGCAACACTTCCAGTATTCTCTCATGCATTCTCCCCTTAAAACCACCTATAATTATTATGTCTATATCGCTTCCCTCGTTTAATTCTCTCTTAGCGAATGAACCGTACACCAGGGCCTTCTTGATCTCGAAACGCGTCTTCATCCTTTTCAGAAACTCGGCCAGCCTATTCTCTAGGTCTCTATATGTTTTTTCGCCTTCTTCAATATTAATTCTGACAACCTTAATCATTTTTCAGCATCACCCTTATCGAAATACTCTGAAGGCACAACTTCCTCCGAGAAAGAGTTCGGGTATCTTGAAGCAATGTAGACGCTATCTAGAAACTTGATGTCCTCCTTCTTAAGCTCTTCGTCCCCGATCCTATTGACTAGCTCGAAAATCGAGTGTGTTAAAACCGCCCTAAACCCTCTGAGAAAGAGAACCGCCTTCAACGCTTTCTCAGCTGCTTGTTGAGCTTGGAAACAAGCCCACTCATAGTTTTCGCTTCCAAAACTATCCCTAGCGGCTTTTAAATCCCGTTCTGCTTGCCTCAGCCATCTACGGGCCAATGAGATATTGCTCATTCATCAGTATTGAAGCAGGAGACGCTATTAAGTCTTTGCAGGAGAATATCGTCAGCCTCACCATATTAACGCAGCGTGAGCAGTCTGATGATAACGCTGCGGAGAGCCTTTGTCTCCCATTTTATAGTGAGGTACGGATAAAAGGCTTCCGACCGTTGAAAAAGCTTGAGTTCACGGGATCATTTGAAACAAGACCAGGCTTCCGTGCGTATTGCAAAAGTTAGTCGCGATGATTGAGGTAAAAACGTCGATCTCCCTACCGGGTTTAGAAAGTGGTCTGACGCCAAAAGCTAGAGAACAGCTAAAAGGTTATCTCAAGGGTGACTGGAAGGCTGCCGAGTGTGGCATTATAGTGCCAATACATCTTAAGGATTTTGATGGAATGATAGAAACAGAATTTAAGATGGGATAGTGTGCCTGCTTGATGAGGATAATTGTGAACGCGCGCGTTAGATTCGAGATAGATACGGAATGGGCTTCATCACAACCTTCGACTCAACTGGGATGAGCCACGAGCAGTTAATCAACGAGACCCTGAAGAGAGTAAACGCAATCGCCGAAGCTAGGGAGACGTATCTGAGCAAGGAACTGGTGAACGAATTCCTAGCCAGCGAGGGGATGGAGGTTAAGAGGTAGCGCGCGCTAAGCTAAGACGAGTTTCGAGAGCGCGTTCTTCCTCAACACAGAGTCCATCACCATTAATGTGAAGCAAGCTTAACAGCAGAATTACAACATATACTTGAGTTTTAAAAATATCAATGATTTTTAATGAAATGAAGAAGCGGGCCCGGAGGGATTCGAACCCTCGACCCTCAGGTTAAGAGCCTGCTGCTCTACCATGCTGCTCCGAGACGTATTTAAATCCTTCTCGTCTGAGCTACGGGCCCTTGTGTTTTTCAGCGTAACGGGGGTAATAAAAGTTTTTCCTTCACAGTATTTAGGCTTATGAGTATCGAAATGCTTCGCAATGCTATTGTAGGCTGTTTATCTCCATTATTCAGGTGATACTCCTAGCCGCGTGGAGGCAAAGCTTTCAGCTGGCCAGCCTTACGCTGCTTAAAAACGAGGGTTTTCCCTTCCCCGTAAGCTTAAGCCTCTTTACGGCGGGTGTTGGACCCAGGCTTCCTCAACCGGAGTGCTTTTATAGTGATGGGAATCCACAGTATGGTGGAGACCGGGCTATGAGCAGGGGAGGCAGGGTTGTTCTCACCACGGGTGTTTTCGACATTATTCACCCGGGGCACATCAGGTTTCTGGAGGAGGCTAAGCGTCTGGCGGGTGAGGACGGCAGGCTTCTCGTGATCGTCGCGTGCGACAGTGTCGTCAAGGGAAGTAAGGGCAGGAGCCCAATGTTCAGGGCTAGGGACCGGGCTTTCATGGTT
>Ga0207433_10000715_pt1 | contig 75199 bp, 61 predicted proteins | sample YelNatPaOPGAMG01_FD_187559 | JGI IMG/M metagenome (GOLD analysis project Ga0207433, IMG submission 187559) | Hot spring thermophilic microbial communities from Obsidian Pool, Yellowstone National Park, USA - OP-RAMG-01 (SPAdes) (version 3) | ecosystem: Environmental > Aquatic > Thermal springs...
ATCTAGTGGCAGGTTCAGCGCCCCACCGGCTTGGTCAGCGAGGCCGCCGCCATGAAAGGGATAGGCATAAGCGGTATCCATATGGATGGAAACCGTCTGCACCGAGGGATCATCGACGAAGGCCGCCTCCACCCCATCGCCATGATGTGCGTCCAGATCCCAATACAGTACCCGCAGACCCGCACGGCGCAGCCGCTGAATGGCCAGTACCGGATCGTTCAGATAACAGAACCCGCGCGCCTGATGCGGCGCTGCGTGATGCATCCCCCCCGCTGGACTGAAGGCCGTCTGCCCCTGCAAAACCAGTTCGGCCGCCTGAATACTCGACCCGGTTGCCAGATTGGGAGTGTCAAAAAAACCCGGGAAATAGGGGTTCTCCAAAGTGCCAAGCTGGTAGACGCGGCGATCCTGATCGGTGACGCGACCCCGAAACTGCGCCTTCTCAAAGGCCTGAATGTACTCGCGGGTGTGAAAGCCCCAGAGCTCGATGTGGCTGGCAGGGCGGCCCAGGCGGTACTCCGCTGCACCCATCGCCCCGTAGCTGTTGATAAGATCGAGGGTCAAAGAGACGCGGGGAATGGCAAGGGGATGGTTTTTGCCGTAGCTGTTCCGACGATAACGCGCCGCCCCCACGAAGAGCGCCGGACACGTTGCTGGAATCCGCTCCTGCAGGAGCGCGGCCTCGTTCATCCATGCCCTCGCAGGCGCAGATAGATTTCCGGAAGTCGCTGCGGCAAATGGTCGATCTGGGGCAGGACCAGATAGTGCCCCTGCCCAAAGACCAGGGGCAGATAATCGCCACCGCGCGGATCGAGACTGATACAGAAGGCATGTACCCCGAGGTCCCGTGCCTCGCGCACTGCCATGCGCGTGTCTTCCTGCAGATAGCGGGGATCACCGCCATCGTCATAATCAGCCGGCCGCCCATCCGAAAGAATCAACAGCAAGCGCCGTTGCGCGGGGCTGCGCAACAACTGCCGGGTACTGTGACGAATTGCCGCACCCATGCGCGTTGCCAAGCGTCCGCTCAGGCCACCGAGCACCGCTCGTGCCCGCGCGTCGAAGCGCTCGTCGAAGCGCTTGATTGGATAGAGCAGGACTTCTTGGTGATACTTGCTGGCAAAGCCATAGAGGGCAAAGGGATCTCCCACCTCGACCAGGGCCTCCCCAAAGAGCAGCATCGCCGCGCGGAGGCGGTCGACCACACGAATGCCGGTATCTGCCGCCTCGGCCATGATCGAGGTGGAGAGATCGGCAAGTAGGAGTACGGCAGTATCGCGTTGCAAGGGTCGGCGTTGGCGGTAGATATTGGCCTTGGGGCTCTGCCCGGCGCGACGCTCGACGACAAACTGTACAGCGGCATCAATATCCGGCTCTTCACCTTCCTTTTGTCGCCGCAATGGTGCCATGCGCGTCGGCTTCTGTGCCTGCAGGGCCTTCTTCAGGCGGCGCATGGTGCCGTCATACTCGGCGGCGATCTCCACTGCCCGTGCCTCGTCCTGCTCGCGCAGTTTGCGCTCGTGTACCCGTGCCCAGTTGTCTTTGTACTTTTCCTGCCGGTAGTCCCATTCCTTGTAGGGCCAACCGCCTTTCGGCCCCTGCACCCCGCGGCCACTACCATGCACCTTGGCCGGCATGGGAATCCCCACCCCCACCCGGCCACCGGTCCCTTGAATGTCCTCGGGCGGGATCTCCATGTCTGGATCGTTGCCTTCCGCTTGCTGCGGCGCTTCGCGCGGCTTTTCTTTGTGGCCGGCAGCACCGAGTTGCCCCCCGGCATCCATTTCCACCGCCGCAGTCTGGCCATGTTTGCGCGGATATACGGGTCGCGCGGCATTGGGGGAGTGTCCGGGCAGGAATGCTGGCCCTCGTTCCGCCAGAGCGATGGAGGGAAGTTCGGTGTGCGCGTAGCGTGCCAGGGCCAGACGGAAGGCATCGAGGATGCTAGCGGCGGAAGAAGCAAGAGAGGCCAATTCGCTGGGGAGCTGCCCGGATACGGCGGAACGAGTAAGCTGCAGGGCCTCGCGCCAATAGGCCCCGGCCGCACCAGGGGGCACCGACCGCTGCTCCGCGGCGCGCAGCAGCCGCGGCAGATAACCGGGCATTTCGCGCTCCATGGCAAGATCGACGCGCAGATCTTCCAGTATGTCGAAGATCAACTGAAAGCGCAGGAGATCCTGACCAAACTGGGCATAAAGCGGCCGCCAGGTGATGCGCTGATCGGCATCGAGCGGCGGGTGTTCCATACCGATTTCGCGGAAGAGCGCATGGATAGCGTCTTCATCGTAGCTGCCAAAGGCGAGATGCGCACCGGTGTGGTAGAAGGCGAGGATGGCCTCTTCCCGATCGGGCATCACCGCCGGCACGAAAAGGCTCCGGCCATCGGTTTCGAGAAAGCCGCGCCCGCCCTCTACGCTCCAATCGCCATCCTCAAAGGGCAGATGCAGACCCGTCCAGGCCTGCAAGAGCAGAGCAAAGAGCCGCTTGTGCGGACCGATGCGGAAGCCTGGCAAGACCTCCAGCAAAAAAGCACGGGCCTCGTCGCTTTCGAGTTTATACCAGGCCTCGCCGCGGATGCGGCCGGCGGCAAGAATGTCGCGACCGCGCAATGCCCAGTCCTGCACCCCATCTAATCCACAGATGGCGCGCACCTTGATTGCACCCTCGAGGTAGCTGGCCAGCCCCAGACGTCCCTTGGCCAGTTCCCGTGCCGGCGCCAGCAGGGTGTGCAGATCCTCGGCACCATAGCTGCCGAAGAGCCGGGCGATGGGCGTGCGAAAATACGCTGCGGCACTATCGACATGACGACCGATCCAGTCCGCGCCTTCCTCATACCAGATCTTCTCTCCGGTCACGCCGTATTCCTCGCGAGCCTGGGCGGCTTGCTCGAAATACCCTACCGCTGCGCGAAAGGTGCCGCGCTGGGTAAGGAAGATGCGCGCCTGCTCCAGCCAGGGGTCGAGACCGCCAAAGGCGCGCACCAGACTCTCGGTTGCATGGAAAAAGGCCTTGCCTGCCTCGCGGTCATAAAAAAAGAGATCGCGCCCTGTCTCCAGATACCGCAAGACGGCTGCCTCGCCGAGCGCCTCGACGGCGGGCAGGGCCGCCCGAGCGTCGCGTCCGGCGACAAAACTGACCGCTTCCAGATGCTCGAGGATCTCCTCGCTGGCGGCAGACACGTCCGCCTCAGGCGCCGAAGAAGGTGGTAAAGATTTCCGTCAGCGCCGAGGCGAGTTCGGGATCGTCCGTCTGCGGACTGATGATGGCGGCCTCGATTGCTTCGAGTGGAGCCAGCCCCGCCGCCATCAAGGTACCGGCATAGACCAGGGCACGGGTGGAAGTGACCTCCTGCAGACCCTGATCCTTGAGATTACGAGCCTTGGCCGCGCCCTGCACCAGCTTGCTGGAGCGCTCGGCATCCAGCCCCGACTCCCGCATCACGATCTGCGCTTCCAGCTCTGCGGGGGGGTAGGTGAAGTTCATCCCGACAAAACGCTGCTTGGTGGAGGGTTTGAGATCCTTCAGCACCGTCTGGTAGCCGGGATTGTAGGAAATCACCAACAAAAAATCGGGATGAGCGCTGAGTTCCGTCCCCAATTTATCGATCGGCAGATGACGGCGATGGTCGGTCAGAGGATGGATGACGACGGTGGTATCGGTGCGCGCCTCGACGACTTCATCCAGATAACAGATGGCGCCCTCACGCACCGCGCGGGTAAGAGGACCGTCCTGCCAGACGGTTTCGTCACCTTCGATCAGGAAACGTCCCACCAGGTCCGAGCTGGTCAGATCCTCGTGACAGGCTACGGTGATCAGCGGGCGCTTGAGGCGCCATGCCATGTGCTCGAGAAAACGGGTCTTGCCACAGCCCGTCGGCCCCTTGAGCATGACCGGCAGGCGCCGCCCCCAGGCCGCCATGAAGATCCCCAGCTCATTTCCCACCGGCTGGTAAAACGGTTCTTCGCTGATATAGCGCAGGGCATTGTCGCCGTGGCTGCTCCGACTCATGATGTCTCCTCTTGCGATTGTTCGGCATGGCTGCGGGCATATAGATATAAATGGCGCAGGGTGTGTAACAGCATTTTTTGCGGTTGCGGCGGCAAGGCATCTGCGCGCTCCATTGCCAGACAATTCTGGTAATAGACCAGTTCGCGGCAATTATCGCGGATGGTATTCCAGTGCGGTTGCCCCTTCACCAGGGTTTTCCAGAGCGCGAGCAAATCCGCATCTGGATCGGATTCCTTGCCTTCAGATGCCAGCAACGCCCGCAAAATGTCGCTCGCAATCGCCATGCCTTCCTGCAGATTTGCAGAAAACTCGTGATTTGCAGCATTGCGCCCAAGCGCCTCGATACGAGCTTGCGCCGCGTCCAAACGCGCCAGCGTCAGGGTTTTGTCGTACATGAGAACTCCTCTCGCCTCGGCCTAAGCTACCTTTTTTCCTCTGCTTCGTCTAGGATATGCGTGTTTTACCTATCGACATCCACAATGGATTTTATGCACGGAAAAGGGGCTTTCATGAGCAAGACACTCGTCAAGATGGTTAAACTGAACAACCTGCAGTACAACGCCAATCGTGACCCGCAGGTCTATCGTCGCGTGGTGGGTCATCCCTTTCGCATCCAGGCCATGCTCGACGGGCAAGGAACCGCCAAGGTGACCCTAACCTGCGAAGGCAAGACCCTGAAAGAGAGCAATATCGAGTTGCCCGGCATGTTCTCCTACGAACTGACCTTCAAGGATGCGGGCGTACGGGTTGCCACTCTGACGGTTTCCAGTGATGGACAGAGCGAGAGTCACGAGCTGCTCCTCGACACGGAGGCGCACGCCAAGGTTGGCTGATCGACTGCGGTGCCCGCCTACTGACGGGCACTGAATTACCAGGAAAATTGGCGCAGAAACTCCGGCAGTTTCTGTAGGATTTCGTCCTGATTGAAGAAGCGGTCGGCCCGCGCCGAGCGGGCTGCCAGCCGGTCCTCTTCGCTGCCCCCATAGCAGAAAATGGGGATATTCAGTTGGTGTTCACGGCGGATTTCGTCGATCACCGCGTGGTCGATCGCCGGGTCTCCCAAATCCAGTACCAGAAAACGATGCAGCAGGATCTCCTGCCAGTCGTCAAAATCCTCCACCGCCAGAGCTGCGGTCAGCGACCACTCTGCTGGCAGACTGTCACGCGCAAGCTGGAGCATTTCCTCATCGCTCGTCATCCATATCAGACGTTTGCGTAAACGATCTTCGATACTCGGCATCCCATTCTCCTGTTCTTCATTGATCGGACCAGACGGAAAGTTCTTCCAGTCGTTTCTGCCAACGCCCGGCGCTACTACCCAGATAGCCATCCAAGAGGCTGGCTAGCAAGGGAGATCGAGCAGCAACGCCAGCCAGGGCCCAACTGAGCTCCGGCGGCCAGGCATCGCTCTCCACTTCCCGATAGCAACCGTCTTCCGTCCAGACACGTAGCCAGCCATCCGGCCAGTGTTGTTCGGTGAGGAATGCCCCAGCGCGCAGCTTGATGCCATTGCGCACCCGTCGGCGGCCCTGGCTCTGCCAATCCACAGGCTCCCATTCTACCTGCTGCCACGCGGCACACTCGCTGGCGTGGAGCTCCTCCTCGAAAATCTGCCAGCCCTGAGCCAGTAGTTGCGCCTGCCACGCACTCTTCAGATCGGCATGGCTAGGCATCATCTTGGGCCCTAGCTCAGTTTCCCAGCTGGTGAGGGAGGCGGACAGGGCGCGCGCCAGGGTGTTGCGGAACTCGAGCGACGGCGTGGCGACACTGGCAACAAAGGGGCGCCAGTCAATCCGCAGCAGATAGCTCCCCGCCAGCACCAGACTCTTACTGATGGTAGCAGCACCAGTACTGCCAATGCGCCGCCCGCGATAACGAAACTCCTGCCCCGCCGCCAGCTCCGCAGGCAAACCATACTGCGCATGAACGGCTTGAATGGAGGGCGCCATCGCCGCCAGCAAGTCCTCCGGACGCCGACACTGTACATCTGGGGTAGACAGGAGAAAATAATTCAGATGTGTCGGCTCCACCCAGACCAAGCCACCGCCGAGAGGGCGCTGAAGGACAGCTACGGATCCGCAAGCGGCCTCATTCAGCTCCGCAGAGGCAGACTGAGCAGCACCGAGGCTCAGATGCGCATCGGCCGTCGCCAGCACAAGGAAGGCAGGATCATCGGCACGACGCAGGGCAGCCAGGGCCTGATAGGACTGATGCAGCTCCTCGGCAGTCAAATGCCCGAGATCCAGCCAGCGCAGTTTCCTTTGCTCTGCGGGCACGACGCTCGACTCTATTCTGCGCGCTCCTTGGGCCGGTAAAACGAGGAAAAGTAGAAATCGCGCGCGTTGAGCTCCTCGTGCCAGCGGGCCCGATCCTGCACCCCTTGCTGCATGATGGCAGCAATGGCCATCGCCTGCTCCCCATCGAGGATCAAGATGGCATCGATCAAATCTTCATCGAGTTCGATGAAATGGGCGGCCAAGCCCTGCGGCTCCTGTACATGTACCAGATAAGACTTACACGCAGGATCTTCGGGGTCGAGAGGCGTCATGATCAGGCGTCCCAGATAGCCCATACGCGCCAGCTGGTTGAAACGGGGTATTTCGAGCTTCTTGCCCTTCTTGTATTTGTTAAGTTCATTCTTGAGGGTACTGACATCGGCAATCGGTATGGTCTTCATAGGCTCCTCGCGTATCCACTGCCGCCTAGTGTCTGGCCTGCCGGCTCTCGATGCAAGCCCGTAGAACGCAAAAAGGGGGAGACTTACGTCTCCCCCGTACCCTTGAGGAGGGGTAAGAGTCTTAGAAGTCGTAGCCGACTTGGATGCCGTAGGAGTTCTCGCCCAGGGTCGAGGACGCAGCCTGCATAGGATCGCCAGGAGCGAAAGGTGCCGACCCAGGCGCGCCAGTCAGGGTATTGGCGAAGGCGTGCATGTACGCTTCCGTCAGCTTCCAGCCCATCCCCAGTTTCTGCGTCGCACCGAAGGTGACGGCATTCTGGATGAGAGCCGGGAAGATGGTGTTGGCAGCAATCGCTGCACTGTTGTTCGGCACCGGGTTGGATCCCCAGGCATAACCCGCACGGACCTGCAGCCAGTCGTTTACATCATATTGGGTACCAAAGTTGGCAACCCACTGGTTACGCCAGTTCAAAGGCAACGCAACCACATCCGTACCCTGCCATGGGCCATGGATATTAAAAGTATTGAGGGTGTTGTGCCAATTGATCCACTGCCCTTCCACACTGATCAACCACTGGCGAATGGGTCGAATTGCGATACCCAGAGCCACCTGCTGCGGGTAGTTCAAATGACCACTGTATTGACCTGGACCCCCCTGAATTTGCGTTCCGTTGGGTCCTGGAGCAACTTGAGCGCCACCCTGAAAAGTCATTGGCGTAAAAATCATGGGTGATTTATACGTTGCACCCAAGGTAACCATGTCGTTCACCTTGTACAGCGCTCCAATGGTCACGCCAACGCCATAGGCCCACGACGGGGTCGCAAGATTTAACCCTCCACCAATCGGTACAATATATGGATGCGTAGGGTACGGACTGATGTTCGTGAACTGCGTCATTGTCTGCTGAAAAGAGCCTTGCTCCGCGGCGATATTCAGAGAAGCGCCAACTGCCAAATGGGAGTTCACCTTCATAGCAATCGAGGGAGCCATCTCCATGAAAGTAATGCTACTGTACGCTTGGGCGTAGCCACCATATGGTAGCTGAGGGTTCGGAGCAACGTTTTGAAGATAATTAACACCCAATCCAGCTGTACCATACACACCACCACCGAACACGATGCCGTCGCCAAAGGCAGGGGCAACCCAGCCGATCGCGGGAACACCGTAAACGTTGCTATGGCTACCAATCTCCCCAAAACCCATATTGGTCTTGCGGGTAGGGTTAAAAATCTCGGCAGAGAAGGCCGCCTGCGGACGCATCAGGGCCAGACCCGCCGGGTTGCTGATGGCCGCAGACAAAGGGTCATCGGGGGCCGCGACCACGGCACCACCCATACCAATCGCATACTGGCCGATACCGATCAACTGATAGCCGTTGGTGGCGAAAGCATTGCCAGAGAAACCCGCGGCAGCGACGGCTGCGGCAACTGCATAGCCTAAAATTTTCGTCTTCTTCACTTCCTCGCCCTCTGTTGTCAAAACGTATTTTGATTGTGGCGGATAGAACAAGGTGTTGCAAGAACTGTCACAATCAAAGTTTTTTCGCTTCGATCAAAAGAGAAAATACTGTGATTTGATGATATTTCTTATCATAACATTCTAATAAAACAAAAAAGGGGCCACTCGGGCCCCTTCTTTTCGCAGCGATCCAGATCAACCAGGGAACTGCAGGTCCTTCAGGCGCATCTGACGCCGCACAATCTCCACATCCTGCTTGTTGAGGGCGAAGGGGAAGGAGCGGATATCGGATGGCGAAGAGTCCCCATAGGGACGATTGCAGGCGCTCACCTCTTCGTCATCCTTACCCGGGCAACCGGAAGTCTGGAAGGGCTTGCCCGAGTCGATAATGTCCTCGAGTTCCGCCTGCGGGAAGCCAAACTCTGCCACCCGACCATACTCATCAAAGTTCATGTCTTCAAAACGACCACCAGCATAATCAATGAGGAAGCGACCCAACTGCACCCGCCGCCACTGGTCCTGCGGCACCGGATCCCAATCTTCCATCATCGAGCCCTTTTCCGGGAAGAAGGCAAACATGTGGTTGTGCCCGCCCATATCCTTCATCCGCTGGCAGACCTGCAGGATTTCCTGCTCGGTCTCGCCCATGCCACAGATCAGGTGGGCACCGAACTTCTCCGGCCCGTAGATCTCGGCAGCCCACTCGATCACCTGCCAATACTTGTCCCAGGAATGGGGGCTTTGCACCGTCTTGCCGCGGGTGCGCTCGAAGATTTCCGGGGTGACCGCATCGAGAGCGACGGTGAAGATATCTGCGCCCAGCTCTTTCAGGGTGATGAGGTCCTGCTTCTCCATGGTCGTGGGGTTGGACAGGATCGACACCGGAATATGCGGCGCTACCTCCATCCACCGCTTGAGCACCACCTGGGTGTCGTAGTCGGAATCGGGGTGGGTGATCATGCTGATGCACATGCGCTCGAACTGTCCCTTGTCGCTGTTGGCAGCGATCCGCTCCAGCATCTCGTCCACGCGAACCGTCGGCCAGTCGACGCGGATGAAGTTGCGGTCGGCGTAGTCGCGGCTTTCCTCCCGATGCCGGGCCAGACCGCAGTAGGTGCAGTTGGCGCGACAACCTTCGGGGTAGGTCATCAGCAGGTTCAGGCAATGGGTGCAGCTGGTGCGGTGCATCACCCCGGGAATGAGTCCCAGGGTGATGGCTGCCGCCGTGCTCAACTGCACATAGTCGGGAGACCGCATGGCCGGCGTCTTGACGAAGTAGTCGGGCCGATAGAAGTTCAGGGGTTGATTGGTTTCCGGGGCTACCGCACTCATGGGACATCCTCCTCGACAATCCGCCCTCAGGCGGCAAAATATTCCTCAAAAGCAATCCATCCAGACCGCATCACGCGATCCTCCTGTGCCGCCGGCTTGCGCCAGACGGCTTCCAGTTCGCGCCGCCGCTGTACGGCGCGCTGGAGTGCCGGACCGAATTGGTCCGTCATATCCTCTACGTACGCTTCGAGGGCATCCGTATCACCTGCCAGCCAGGCAATGGTCGCCCGCCCGGCGGCTTCACCGCTGATGACTGCCGCGGGAATACCGGCGCCCGTAATAGGATGCGTTAGGCCTGCAGCATCCCCCAGCAATAGGGCCCGCGCATGTACCATGGGGCGGATTCCCCCCACCGGAATCGCACCCCCGGTGCGCCCAAGGATCTCTGCCCCAACGATACCGCGCTCCTGCATCTGCTGGTGCAAAGTCTCCAAGGGTACCTTGAGGTTGCTCTCGAAACGACGATCCGCCCCCAGCCCCAAATTTGCCACTGCACCCCGGGGAAAGAGCCATGCATAGCCACCGGGAAAGGCATCGGAGAGGAAGATGTCGGTATCAAAGTACTCCTGCAGGAGTGGTACTGTGTATTGGCGGGTGAAAACCACCGCCTGATCTGGTAGACCGAGAGCTGCCGCCACCGCGCTATGGGGGCCGTCAGCGCCAAGAAGAAAACGAGGGCGTAGGGCAATGCTCTCGCCGTCGCGCTGGACTACAGCAATCTCGCCATCCCAGGAGCGGAATTGGGTGCGTCGCCAGATCTTAGCGCCTGCCGCTTCAGCAAGCTCTGCCAGGCCCTGATCAAAACGCGCGCGGTCAATCATCAGGCCGGGAAACGCAGAATGCTCCGCGGCTCCAGAGGGCAGGACGGTGAGCATTCCACTCACTTCCTGCACCCGCGACAACGTCTCATGAACCGTGCGCATAAGAGGATTGGGAACAAACTCGGCACACTGCACCGGAACACCAATCTCACTGCGCTTGTCGACGGCGATGGTATGCAAACCCGCGGCAGCGGTGACCCGGGCCGCTGCCGCGCCCCCCGGTCCCACGCCCACCACGAGTACGTCGCAGTCGATCACGCGCATGGCAATGCCTCGCGTACGACCTGGACGAAATCGCTTGGCTGCAGACCCAATGCATCGACAGGAGTCTCGTGGTACCAACGCTCGACGATCTGCGGTAAGTCTTCGATATGACTGTTGCGCAAGGCTGCCTCCAAATCCAGAACCGCGCGCCGCGGTTGGACAAAGAAATCGCCGCTGAAGGCGATTTGCCGAATCCGCTTGCCGCGCTCGTCCCAGAGTAGCTCACTACGCAAGGTACCTCCGCTACCCCGGTGCACGGCCTGCAAGAGAGCTTGCTCACTGCGCGGGCGATCCTGCAGTTGCAGCCATTCCGGGTCGCGCACAATAGCCAAGGCCTCGGGGAGATATGTCGTCAGCACTTCGGGCACCGGTGTCTCGCACATATCCCACGCGAAGTGGGCGCGGAAACCCTCGACCAATGCCTCTTTGACCTCTGCTTTGCTGGGTAGCCGCCCGAGCAAGTCACGCAGACTGGTGACACGCTCCGCGACCGATTGTATCGCATGGGCATCGAGCTTTTCGAGCGGCACGCGCAGGATGCGCAGCATCCGCGGGATATCCAGATCGATTAGGACGGTGCCCTGAAAGAGCACCACCTGACCATCGATGATGCCGCCGGTGCCAGAGATTTTCCGCCCCTCTACTTCGATATCGTTGCGGGGACGAAACTGCGCGTCGACACCGAGCTGACGCAGACCCAGGGCCGCCGCTTCGCAGATTTCTTGCGCCAAGAAGCTCATGTCCCCAGCAGGCAGGGCTTCACGCCGGCAGACCAACTCCCAACCCAGCTGGGTTTCATCGAAGATGATTGCCCCGCCGCCGGTCAAACGGCGTTGCACCTGCACGCCTTCGCGGGCGCAGAAGTCGAGATCGAGTTCCTGCCGGGGGGACTGATGATGCCCGAGTAAGGCGCAGTCACGAAAATGCAGGAAGCGGAAGCTGGCGCCCAGCCTTCCATCGGCTACGGCGGCCATCAGGGCGTGGTCGAGGGCCATATTCTCGTCCGCATCGCGCAGGCCAGTATCGATCACCGCCCATTGCGCGTTGCCACGCTGCCGCCCTGCCTCTCGCTCAGCCATGATCCTTTGCTTCCAGCACTCAGGCGGTCACGACGATGGGGATATCGCGCAGTGCTGGGCGCCGCTTGGGTGCAGCCGGGATATGATCCAATGGAATGGCCCCACTTTCCTCGCCCAGGGCAAGAACTTCTTCGCCGACGATCATCGAACAGCAAGACGGGGTAACGAAAACGTCGCGATCCAGATGCTTGGCCAATGCCAACATGCCATCGGAGGGGAAAGCAATGCCGTTCAGCCCTGCCATCACCGCGTAGCTGTCCGTTTCCATGCGATGCAGGCCACTGGGCCGCGCACAGCCGAGCAACACCGGGGTGTCCGGGAGGCTCGCACGCGCGTCCATGAAGAACTTTCCGACCTCGTTGCTGGGTGGGGTGGCAAAGGGCCGACTCTGGCTGGCGTACTGCGACATGATCACCACCAGCACCAAAGCGCTGGGCAGATGTCGCTGCACAATTTCGAGGGAGTTCCACTCGCCCAGCATCTCGCCATAATGGAGCCCAATGACAATATGTGGCACCACCTTCATCTTGGTGGCGACCAAAGCCTCCAGTGCTGCTTCGAAATCATCGACACTGCGGCGCAGATGGTAGACCTGGGAAATCGTGTCCTGGGCGCCAATGACATCCATCATGGCGACGTCGACTCCGGCATCCTCCATACCACGGGCGAATTCTGGCGTGGCGATACCCGTGTGCATCGCGATCTGCAGATTGGGGTAGCGCGCCTTGATCTTACTGACCGTCGGAAAATACGGTTCATAATGAACGACATTCTGGTGATCAGAACCACCCGACAACAATAATCCGCGTCCGCCCTCCAGAACAATCTGATCAACTAGACGATCGAGCTCCTCGGGAGAGCGCACGGGGATCATCGGTTCGAGAATTTTTGCCTTGCAATGGTCACATTGCAGCTTGCAATCACCACCGGTGATGGAAATGGCCGGGAAAGCATTCTTGCCACAACTGCTGGTAGACAGTTCGGAGGTTTCGTGATGCCGAAACGATGGGGTATAGAAGTTCATCCGCCCGACCTGACTGCCCGAAAGTCCCTGCCAACGCTCGCGCATCGACGCAACCAGATTGGCATCGAGTTGCAAGTCTTCAAGGGCCTCTACCTGGGAAACAGCGTCCAACCATGGGTTCATGAGTTCGTCCGTCCTGCGTCAGTAAAAAGACTGCAGCGGCCACCGAGGCGGCCGCTGAGCGATAGCAAGAGAAATCTTAGCAGCCGCCGAAACCGTCGGCGTTCATCTTCTCTTCGAATGCTGCCAGGGCATCAGCTCCGGTCTTGAGCTCACCAGAGTCGCCAGCGAAATCCGCCGGATTCAGCTTGGCAATCCAGCCGCTGCCGTACGGATCCTTGTTGATCAGACCCGGATCCTTTGCGACCTCATCATTGATCGCAGTGACCGTACCACCGACCGGGCTCTTCAACGGACCTACCCATTTTCCAGATTCGACGGTGGCGGCCGACTTGTCTTTTTTGATGTCCTTGCCCGCAGCCTTCGGGGTGTAGGAGACGATTTGGCCGGCCAAAGCGCAGGCATACGCGGTCATGCCGATGGTCACGCTGCCATCATCTTCCTTGCGCAACCACACGTTGTTTTCGACGTTGTACATCAGATCTTCAGGAATTTCACAACCACGAACGGTACCCATAATGTCCTCCTTAGGGTGTACGGAAAAAATCCAGTTAGAGATAAATCCCTCAAAAAAATAACAAGCGATCGACCGACAGAATGAGGTCGGCCAGATCCCCGGCTGAAGCTACGTGGTCGACCTCATCGATCAGGCCCGTCTCTTCCATGGCATATCCGGGCAACGCGGGCCGACAAACATAGAGCTCCGCTCCGGCATTTTTCGCATCCCGAATGAATTCGATGATACGTTTGCCACCTTCCATGGCTGCCATGTTCTCGGCAACACCTTTCTCCATGAGCTTGACCGCCTCCATGGTGCAAAAAATCTTAACCTCTGCATCCATGGATGACAACAAGGAACCCAGGTAAAACGGCGTCGCACAGCGATGCGCCGTGCTCGGCCCGCTGGTCATGACAATGACCACGGTTTTCTCTTCGTCATCTTCCAGATAATGACTGCTCATCTCATTCCCCGCTCACAGTGAATGTCGTCCCGCAGACAGCGCGCCTTATACATCTCGAAGGCGGCATCACCCGTTACCATGTCTTTCAACGCGACCTCCAGACTCGCCACCGGACGCACGCGGGCGATCCAGGCTTCGTAGGGTTCGATATTGAGGAGATTGGGGTCTTCCAGCACATCCTCGTTGGCAAGTTCGATCACACAGTCGAAGACATTGGGAACCGGTCCGGCCCATTTACCACTTTCAATGGTGGCAACTGGCTTGCCGATGGGTCGCCGCGTACCGGGTCGGCGCACGCGCACATGCAGAATCTTGCCGGCAATGGATTGGGAAATGTCGGTCATGCCCACGGTGAGCGTGCCATCATCCTCACGTCGCGCCCAGACCTGACTTTCCTTGTCATAGTAGAGCTCGGCGCGAAATTCACAGCCGTTACATTCCATGGCCTGTTCCTCGTTATATGCTGCGACGAAAAAAAACGCCCCCGATCAGGGGGCGCATTTCGCAACTCGGTCAGACGATCCCTTTGGCAGCAAGCAGATCCATGGAGTCACTGACATTGTCGGGGATACCGACTTTCCGCGGCGAAAGTCCCATGGCCAAGCCCAGCAGCTGGGTGAAGTAGATGACCTTGACGTTGGTTTTGATACCGAACTCTACTTCCGCGCGCACCTGATGCATTTCCAGACCGGAATGACAGGTCGGACATTCGGTGGCAATGACTTCGGCCCCGGCGTCCTCAGCGGCTTGCAGGATATTCAGCACCAGCTGCGTGGAGGTGTCAGAGTCGGACAGCGTGTGAGCACCACCACAGCAGGCCGTCTTCAACGGAAAATCGACTGCCTCGGCGCCAGCGGCATTGAGTAGATCATCCATGAAGTGCGGTGCGTAGGAAGATTCCGATCCGGGGCCCTGATCCTTTTCCGGGAAGATCTGCCGCGGCCGGGTGTACATGCAGCCATAGTAATTGGCGATTTTCAGCCCATTCAGGCTTTTCTTCACCCGGCTCTTGATACCCTCCGGTCCGACTTCCTCCATGAACCACTCCAGCGCGTGCAAGCTGCGCACATCGCCATCATAGACCGGATCGCCAGACTTTTCGGCGAGGTCCTGAACCGTCTTCATGGTCTCTTCCGAAGTCGCGCACTCGTATTCGGTCTGCTTCAGATTGCGATAACAACCATTGCAGGGGGCCATGACGGTGTCACAACCCTGGAGTTTGCTGGCAATCGCCAAGTTACGTGCAGACATGTAGGTCTGCAGCATGGGGTGGATATTCTTGACCTCCATGGCCCCACAACAGTTGTAATCTTCGAGATTTTCCATCTCGAGACCCAACTCCTTCACCAATACGCGAGTAGACTTGTCGTAGGGCCCGCCAGAGCCCTCCAAGGCACAACCGGGATAATAAGCAACCTTAGCCATGATGCGCGGCCTCCTTCTGCGTCTTGACGTACTCAGCAAGCACTTCACCGGTGCGACCCCAGGATTTAGTCTTGGGACGAAACACGACGTTCAGGCCCATCTTGGCCAACTGACCCAGGGGCATGTGTTTGCTGAGATTCTTACCGAAATTGATAATCCAGGTCTGCACGAGTGGCTGCCCGGATCGTTTGAAGAAGCCCATCATGACTTCCGTGTCTTCGATCCGACCATACTCCAGACACTGATGAGTGAATTCCTCATCGAAGTGGGTGGATAAGGTCTTGGGGGTGTAGCCATTTTCTTCCAGCCAGTGCGCGGTGGCTTTCATCACGCCCTCCGGACGGACATCTTTGGGGCAGATGTTGGTGCACTTGTTGCAGGAAACGCATTGCCAGATGATGTCTTTGTCCTTCATCAGCTCGGCCTTCAGACCCAGGCGAATCAGGTAAATCCAATAGCGTGGATTAAAGTCCACATTCTGCGCATACATAGTGCAGGAATTGGTGCAGGAACCGCACTGCCAACAACGATGTACATTCTCGCCACCGCCGTAGCTCTGAATGATCTTTTCGAAATCCGGCTCGTAATCCACCAGGGTACGAGGGGAGATCATGGTATTCCAAGATCCCGACACATCCACACCATCCACGACCAGATGATCGTGCTGGAGAATGCGATCGGGATCGATCAGTGTCTTCTCATGAATAGCCATAACCAGGAACTCCTAAATTTGGAAAACTAATGAACGTCTTTGCCTTTGATCCGTGAGCCGCCCATACGCCGCTGGGTTTCGACTCCCAGCAATTTATGGATTTGCTCGATGAAATCCGATTGCCCGCCGAAATCCGAGCGCAGGAACCCTTCTGCCATGGCCCGCAAATATTGTGAGTATTGATATGCCAACAACACATCGATGAGATAGGGTAGATCGCGATACACGCCAAGTTCGGACAGCCCTTGCCGCATCCACTCCCGCACACCCTCAAACATCTCCGGGCTCTCCCCTAAGGGAAAGTCGGTGATGTAGTCACCTCCACGCACAAACTCGCGTACCGCTCCAGAGCTCGTACCTTGATCCCAGACCCAACGGGTCATGAGCGGGTATACCTCTGGATTTGAGAAGTGCAATAGTTCCGCCGCCAGATCCCGTAGGGCTCTCTGCGCCTTGCCTTGCGCCGGTATGGCCTCTTGGAAGCGCTGCATGCGTTGCGGCAAATCTCCGTGGCCGCTGAGCAGATCAGCGATCGCAGAGCGCAAAGCCGGCGCTCCATAGGCTTCCAGGGTCGGCCAGAGCTTGCGCCGCGCAGTGAACATCCGTTCTACCAGCGTGCGCATCCCGTCAACATCTAAGTCGCTGTCTATACCGGAGAGAATTGACTGAAATACTGCGCCTTTGTCCTCCAGCATAGCAATCAGATCAGACAAACCCTGCTGCCCTTCGAGGGCCTCCTCAAGCTCGTAGAACGATTTCTTGAGCAGGCCGACATCGAGATCGATAGGCAACTTGGCCGGCGTTACGGACTCTTGCATCAGACTCAAACGGCCACTTTCTGCGCGGAGAACAGATCCGCCACCGCACGCGAGCCAGCGGACTGACCCTGAGCGATAGACGTATCGATGTCTTCAGGACCGGTAGAAGCACCGCAGGTATAAATACCCTTACGGGTGGTCCCTTGGCTGTTGGTGTACTGCTCGGCCTTGTCGATGAAACCGTGCTTTTCCAAGCCGATGCCAAAGGTTTTGGCGATTTCGGGATTCAGGGCGTTGGGATCCATGCCAATGGCATGTACGACAATATCCATGGGGATCACGATCGGACGCTTGACCAGAGTATCTTCACCCTTCACCAGCAGGCGGCCATCCGGTGATTTGGTCACCTCGGCGATACGCGCTTTGACGAACTTGGTCTTGAATTCTTCCTGGCTCTTCCAGTAGAACTTGTCTTCATACAGGCCAAAGGTACGGATGTCCATGTAGTAAATGAACACGTCGGTGCTCGGAGAAATCTCTTTGATCTCCATGGCCAGATTTGCAGAAACCGTGCAGCAGATCTTGGAGCACCACTCACGCCCAATCTGGCGGTCACGCGAGCCGACGCAGAGCAGAATGGCGACGCGCTCCGGCACACGACCGTCCGACGGACACTGAATCTTGCCAGTAGCGACCATCTGCTCCATCTGGGAGGTGGTCAACACGTCTTCGTAGGTACCAAAACCCCATTCCGGCTTGTTGATGGAATCGAAGTGGGTGAAGCCCGTAGCAAGTACGATGCTACCAGCTTCGACCTTGCTGCCGTTACTCAAGGTTGCGGTGAAATTACCGGCCTCACCATCCAGCTGGGTGACCTTGGTGGACTTGTGAATACTGACATTGCCATCCCCTTCCACCCGGCTCACCATGCGACCAATAGCATCCTTGGCCCACTCACCCGAAGGAACCAGCTTGGCATACCCCGAGATGATCGGTGCACCACCAAGAACATCTTCCTTTTCAACGATAACTGCTTTCTTGCCCATGGCTGCCACGGTGGCTGCCGCCGAGAGGCCCGCCGGGCCCGCACCTACTACTAGAACCGTATCTTGTGCACTCACTGATCGTTCTCCTCAAGCACCCGTCTTCATATTGATTTGCTGATTGGTAGCGAGTTCGGGGTTGTAGAGGTATTCCACATTCCCTTGCTCGACCTGCTTCAGATATTCCTGGAAATCGGCCTTGGCCTTGTCCCAGCTGATGCCCATCTTCTCCACCAGATCCTCACAGGGGGAGGCATGCCACTGCAGCTGCACGATCTTGAACGGATCGGCGCCACAGGCCAGCGCGGCCAACTGCACGTCGGCAATGATCGGCACCGAGTAGTTCATATCGTGTGCCTTGCCAATCCACTGGTTCTTGTCCATGGTGGTGATGCAGCCGGTGTCGATGCCAATCATCACGTCCGCCTTCGCCTCTTCCCGCGCGACCTTGATCTTGCGGTTCATGGTGAAGCTGCGGGTAAACTCCCGCTCGGAAATGATATGGCGGAAGCCAAAGCCACAGCAGTCGTACCAGGTGGAATAGTCGATGACCTGCGCGCCCAGGGCCTGCGCCACGGAGGTCCCCACCGCGGTGCGGTTGCCACCGAGAACGGTGTTGTCATACACCGCATCCTCGGCCACCATCTTGTAGTAGTGGCAGGCAGCGTGCACGGTGACCCGGATGTTGCTCATGTCGATGGTCTGCAGCTCGCTGGCAATGCGGTTGCGCATCACGTGCAGCCACTCGCTGTAGTGCACCACTTCTTCGGGGATGACAATCTTGCCATCAACCAGACGGCCCAGCTTGCCGAGGATCTTCTTGACCTTCTCGCGCAGCTCGGCGGATTCGATCAGGTACTTGCGGATTTCCTTGTAGTTGCCAAAGGAGGTGCCGCAGTGCACCAGGGGATAGAAGTGGCCGTTCTCGAAGCCATGTTGCTTGCCGGAGACGTAGGCCTGGTGGAAGTTGCGCAGGAACACCGCCGCCAGGGATTCGACGTTGCCAATGCCGGAACCATGATAGTTCCAGGCGGTGCAGGAGGTCTGGTCGGTCTCGTCGAGGTAGTCGATGCCGAACTTATTCATGAACCACATGAGGCTGGTGGGATAGCCCGGGATGTTGCCGCACTGCCCACAGCTCTTGTGATGCCAGAGCTGGTTGGTGGGTACCCGCTTCTTCCAGCCGAAGAGGGTTTCCACCTCGACGGGCTTGTGCTCGTCGGCTATGCGGTGGACGATGATCTCGCCTTCCTTCTCGAGCTCCCACATGTGCTCGCGGATGTCGTCCATGCGCTCGCCCAGATCCACGGAGCGCCGATCGACATGGTTACGCACCCACGCCGTGGCGGCTTCGGCTTCGTTGGCGTTGAGATTGGTATCCTGGAAAAAGGCACCGTGACCGGCTACCCCTTGCTGCGTCGTGTTTTCACTCATTTTCGTCACCCCTTACTCGTCGCCATGGCTTTCGAGCCAGTCTTCGTAGTCCTCGCGCTTTTCATCGATGAAGTCCTCGATCACGTCGAAGAGATTTTCATCCATGGTTTCCAAGGATTTCAGCACGCCTGTCATTTCCCAGATGGTGTACATTTCCACGGAGGTCTTCAGCGAAACTTCCCAGGCAGTTTCCACAGTCTGCAGGGTGCGCACCGGGATCGCCTTGCGCAACACGCGAAGATCGCCTTCGACCTTTTGAATGTTTGGACCCCAGTCGGGGAAGTGATCCGGCTGGATCATATCGGGAGACAACTGATTGCCGGTAGTGATGAGCTTGAGCATCACGCGCCCGAAGGGCCGCAACACGTCTTTCGCAGACTGCATGCCATGGCGAATAGAAACCTCGCGCATGATCATCACCAAGCCACCAGGGGAATTCTTAAAGGGGCAACGTGCGGCACAGGTCATACACTGCGCACAAGCCCAGATTTTCTCCTGCATGGCGTCGTAAATCTGCTCCACGTTTTCCGTCCACAAGAGCTGGACGATTTCCCGCGGGCTGTAATCGTAAAACTGTGCCGACGGACAGGTGGCGGTGCAGATACCGCAGTTAAGACAACCATTGAGTTCGTGATCGTACCGGAAGTCGGCACGAATCTCATCGAACATCTCTTTCATTTCAGCGTAAGTCGCCATTTACTTGCTCCTCACTAGCAGTAGTAAGCCGATATCTGTCTGACCGCCACACCCCTGATCCGTTCCGATCAGGTGAACAAGGTGATGTCGGACTCGCCCGCAAATTCAAAGAAGGCGGCCGCTCCACCCAACTCGATGCCGTCGATGAAATCGGCCGTATCAAACTCGAACAGGTCTACCGTCATCTGGCAGGCAATCATGCGCACTTCCGCCTCGACGCAGAGTTCACGCAACTCTTCAAGACTCGCCACGCCCTTGGCCTTCATCTTGCTTTTCATCATGGAAGTTGCCATACCTTCCATTCCCGGCAAGACCATCATCAATGTCGGCATAGGCACCGGCATAGGCATGGCCGGGTTTCCGAGCGGGCTGACTCGCAAATGCCCAAGATCCTTCTTCAGCAACTGCAGACCATAAAAGGTGAAGAAGATTTCCACGCTATAACCAAGAGCCGCTGCGGTAGAGGCCAAGATAAAAGGCGGGTAACCCCAATCCAGCGTACCCTTGGTGGCGATAATCGCCAGTTTCTTTTCATCCATAATTCACTCCTCGAGGGCACCAGAAATCGATTCTCGGGCGCCTCAGGCTCATCAGGCCTTTTGAATGAAGAACACGAACTCGCCGCCGGCTTCCGCCTGGTCGAGCAGAGGATTCTTCGTCTGCTTGGAGAACGCCTCAAAGTCCTTCACTGCACCGGGATCGGTAGCAACGATTTTCAGGACTTGTCCGGCATTCATCTCTCCCAGGGCCTTCTTGGTGCGCAGGATGGGCAGCGGGCAGTTCAATCCACGGGCATCCAGCAACTTGTCTTCTTGTACCATTGCAACCTCCACTCTCAAGTCAAACAACAGCGTATGAATGTATCAGGATTTGCCCGTCAAGCAAGGCAAAGATTTTAATTTGTTGATTAGTTCGGCATATTTCAGCATATTCTTATACGCTAGGCTAGACAATGGGAAAAGAGCGGTTAGCCCAGCCCGAAATCCCACCTCGCAGGTTGTATACCTCCGAGAAGCCTTGTGCGGCCGCGAAAGCGCAGGCCTGCGATGAGCGCCCACCGCTCAGACAATAGAATACCAAGGGCTTCTCCTTATCGATCTCGGCCATACTCATTGGCAGCAGATGCAGGGGAATGTGTTTTGCGCCGCTGATCATCCCGCGGGCAACCTCGGCCGGTGAACGCACGTCAATCAAAGTGAAGGCCTGCGCCTTCTCCTGCATCTCCTTCAACTGCTCGGCGGTAATTTCTTTGAAGCCATACATGATCTTAGATCCACTCCCAAACAGAATTCGTTAATGGTAGCATCTCTACCGACCAGAATTCTAATCTATCTCATCCCCCAAGACGCATCATAAATATTTTTGAAGAGCGTTTGCGATCCTGATCGAAGACATGGCGCTCGGGTTTGTCTTGCCAGATACCCTGTGCGATCGCCTTGCCGAGTTCGACCATACCCATGCCAGCGCGGAGCAGGGGACGCAATTCCATACCTGCCTCCTGACCGAGACAAAAGACGAGACGGCCGGTTGCCGTCAGACGTACGCGATTGCAAGTCGCACAAAAGTTGTCACTGATAGGGGTGATGAAACCGATGCTGCCCTGCCCACCCGGCAGGGCGTACCGTCTTGCCGGACCTTGGTCGCGACTGTTCGCAAGCGGTAAAAGCGCACCAAACTCTCTCTCGATTGTCGCCCGAGCCTCACTCGCAGAGAGGTAATCTTGCTCCTGACTACCGCTGCCCGCGCTACCCAGCGGCATGGTTTCTATGAAGCGAATCTCCAAGCCACGGGCGACCGCGTAATCGACCAGAGACGCCAATTCCGACCCGTTGACGCTACGCAAAAGGACCGCATTGATCTTGATGCGGGGTATGCCAGCCGCACGCGCGGCATCGATGCCGCGTAGCACGCGCGGCAACATCCCCCCCCGGGTTACCTGTTGAAACTTGTCGGGGTCGAGGCTATCCAGGCTAATATTGAGACTGTTCAGCCCCGCCTGGGCAAGAGGTTCGGCCAAGCGATCGAGCAGATAGCCATTACTACTGAGGCTGATTTTACCGATACCAAGTTCGTTGGCGTAGCGGACATGCGCCAACAAGCTAGGATGGATGAGAGGTTCGCCGCCAGTAAAGCGCAGATGTCGGAGACCCAGGGCCTGAAAACTGCGCAGGACGAGGTGAATCTCGTCAGGACGCAGATGTTCCTCACGCTCGAAGTACGGTGTGCCTTCCGCTGGGCTGCAGTACTGACAGCGAAAGTTGCAGTGTTCAGTAAGGGATAGCCGCAGGTAGGTGATGCGTCTGCCATATTGATCCCAAAGCCCCCCCACCTCGGGCAGGCTACTTATCTGCCCAGAGGGAGTGCAGTAGCCTTGTTTGTCAGCAGCGCTGGCGACCATGATACAGGTTCACCACATGCTGTGCCTCGACAAAGAACAGCCAGCGCTCCACTCCCAGCCCAAACACGATGGACACCGCGGCAATGACCGCCGCAACGGCTGACTGATAAGCTACGGCAAATGCCAGTGCAATGATCGGCACGATGACAGCGAAGAAATACATCATCAGCTTGATCCCGCGAGCCTTATCGCGCGCCAACGTATGGCCGAACTCCTCGGTAAGGAAGGTGCCAAAGGTATGTCCCTGATCCAGAATGCGGACAGTGAAACGATTGAAACCCGTTGCCGTGCGAATCGTCGGTCCAGAGGGACGCGCAATCCAGAAGTAATAGATGGCCTTCATCACCGCCACGGCAGCGATCAGGGCAATGGCAATACCCACAAAAACTCCGGCACTCTCGCCCGTGACAATACGCACGGCAGCAAGGAGCGTGGCGCCGATGGCGAGACCCATGGCATAGAAATTGGCCGGTACCAGAGCCGTATTCCACTGGCGAATGGTACGCAGCACGGCGTAGATCATGCCTTGGCAGAAGATGGTGATGAGTCCGATCACCCCTGCCAGACTAGCGAGGATCAGACCGACTGTGGCATCAGGGGCGCCCGTCACAAAAGTCCAGACCAGGTAGGCAAAGGCAAAGGGATAATACGCAACCGCAAAGATACCTTCGCGTGCCAACCAGGACGTACGCCAGCGGGTGAAGGCCCGCCACGCATTTTTGGGATTGGCAAGATGCGCCGTCGAGGACAGCATGCCAATCGTGACAAAGATCAGCGACAAAATCACCGCAGCGAGGGTTTGGATGGGACTCAGTCCACCATCAATATGCAGATCGTTGACGATGGCAACGAGGGCCATCAGGCCAAATCCGCCGCCAGAAAACAGGGTGAGAAAAATAACTGCCAGTGCCGCGTGCATAACGTCTCCTTAGCGCTCCACCACACGATTGACCCACTCCTTCACCTTTGCGCCGGCCTTCTTTTTCAGGCCTTCGGTGGGGATGGGGGCGTGCACGCGCGGCGGCAGATAATGGTTGCTCGGGTCATAGTTCAATTCGGGCATGAGCTGATAGCCCCCGCGCTCCCGCACCGCCCGACTGACCGGACTTTCTGGATCGTCGAAGTCACCGAACATGCGGGCATGCGCAGGACAGGTCAGTACGCAGGCCGGTTGACGCTCTTCTTCGGGGATTTCCATGTCGTAGATGCGGTCGATGCAGAGGGTGCACTTCTTCATCGTGCCGGAGACCCGATCCAGCTCGCGGGCGCCGTATGGGCAGGCCCAGGAGCAGTAATTGCAACCCATGCACTTGCTTTGGTCGACGAGAACGATTCCGTCTTCGGGGCGTTTGTGGCTCGCGCCAGTGGGGCAGACGGTGACGCACTCCGCATTTTCACAATGCATGCAGGACATCGGAAAATTGACCGTCTTGTTGTAGGGGTACTCCCCGATTTCGTAGTGCCGAATACGGTTGAACCAGACCCCGGACGGCTTCGCGCCATACGGGTTGTAATCCGTGAGTGGTGCCGTGGTGCCGCTGGTGTTCCATTCCTTACAAGCAACCGCACAGGCATGACAGCCTACGCAGGTGTCCAGATCAATGACTAATCCAAGTCTCATGTCGCGCTCCTTGCCTACTCAGGACTTGAGATTGACGGGCTTGTGGGTGTGATACCGTAGCACGTCCGGTGCCGGAGTATCGCCAGGTAACGGCTTCATGGTCGGGAAGGTGGGCCAGGTGCCCTCCTCACCCGGCGCCGCCGGATAAATCTTCACCATCAGATCATACCAAGCTGCCTGCCCGGTAATCGGGTCGGAGTTGGTCAAGCGCCGCTCGCCTTGTTTGGGCGGCAGTAATTCCGAAATCAGGTGATTCATCAGAAACCCACGGGTGGCCTCTGCGGCGTCGGGTTTCAGACCCCAGGCGCCGGATTGCTTGCCGATGGCGTTCCAGGTCCACACCGTGTCTTCCTGGCAACCTTCGATCAGCTTCACCTGTACGCGGATCTTGCCATTGTGGCTCTCGACCCAAACCCAGCTTTTGTCCTGGATCCCCATCTGCTCGCCGCGCTGCCGATTCATGTACAGATAATTCTGTGCGATGATCTGGCGCAACCAGGCATTCTGGCTATCCCAGGAGTGATACATCATCATGGGGCGCTGATTGACAGCAAAGAACGGGTATTCCTTCTTATCGATACGCTGTTGCTCCAAGGGCTCGTAGAAGTCTGGCAACGGGTCGAAATAGGTAGCCAGACGCTCGCGGTCGACCGGATCCTTGGGCATCGGACCATCATATAGGCCCTGACCCGCCAAGCGGAAGCGCTGGAAGGCTTCGGAGTATAACTCGATGATGATAGGGTCGGCCGTAGGATTGAATCCCACCCGCTGCGCCAGCTCCAGATATTCTTTGTTAGCAAAGCGATAGAAGCGTTGGGACTTGGGCAGGTGATACTGGAAGAACCCCTGATTCTCGATGTAACGATCCCACTGATTGGGGTTCGGTTCACCGCGCAGGTGCGTCTCGCCATCCTTACCCCGCCAACCGGCCAGAAAGCCGATTCCCGGAGCACGCTCGAAATTGGCAATGAAATCCTTGTAGCCGCTGTACTTGGGCGTACCATCCTCCTTGGTGAAGGCAGGCAGTTTCAAACGCCCCCCCAGCTCCACCATCACGTCCTGCCAGGGGCGCACATTGCGGTCCGGCTTAAGGATCGGGTGGCGGATGGAGTCACAGATGGCATCCGGCTCGGAAATGGGTCGATCCAAGAGCGAGATGGAATCGTAGCGCTCCAGGTAGGTGGTATCGGGCAGGATCAGATCCCCAAAGTTCACCATTTCCGAATGGAAGGCGTCGATGACCACCAAAAACGGGATCTTGTACTCGCCATTTTCGTCCTTGGCCTTCAGCATCTCCTGCACATTGGCGGTATTCATGGTGGAGTTCCAACTCATGTTCGCCATGAAGAAGATCAGGGTGTCGATACCGTAGGGGTCCTTGTTGACGGCGTTGGTGATCACCATGTGCATCAGGCCATGGTTGGCAATCGGTGCCTCCCAGGAATAGGCCTTATCGATGCGCTTTGGATTACCATTCTCGTCGATGACGAGGTCTTCCGGCGCAGTCGGGAAACCGAGCGGCAAGGACTTCAGTGGTGTATTGGGAGCGCTGTGCTGCGCCGGCTTGTTTGGCGGCGGCACCGGCTTGGGGTATGGCGCTTTGGCGCGGAAGCCACCGGGACAGTCGATGGTGCCCAAGAGAATCTGTACCAGGTGAATGGCACGTGCAGCCTGCATACCGTTGGAATGCGCCGAGATACCGCGCATGGCGTGCATGGACACTGGCCGCCCGATGAATTTGTCATGCTTGCGGCCCGCCCAGTCGGTCCATTCGACTTCAATCTCGATGCTTTCCTTGAACGCGACGTGGGCCATTTCCAGGGCCAGCCGCTCGATGGTTTCAGCCGGAATGCCAGTGATCTTGCTGGCGTTGGCGGGGCTATAGCGGTCGTCCAGGTAGCGCTCGGCGAGAATGGACATGATGGTGCGCACGGGCCGACCATCGGGAGTCTGGAATTCGCCAAAGAGGGCTGCCTTGACGCCAGGCTGCATGCCATTGACGTAGGCCTGCTGTTCGAGATCCCAGACCAGAGGGTGCCCCTCGGCATCGCGCCAGATCAGACCGTCACCCTTCTGACCGGGGGTATTCACCACCAGGAAGGGGGCATTGGTGTAGCGCAGCAAAAAGTCCCAATCGAACTGCTCATTCTGCAAAAGCACATGCACCATGGACAGGGCGAACATACCATCGGTGCCCGGACGGATAGGCACCCACTCGTCGGCAATGGCCTGATAGCCGGTGCGCGCCGGATTGACACCCACAAACTTGCCACCGTTACGCTTGAGTTTCTCCAGACCAATCTTCATCGGATTGGAGGAGTGATCTTCGGCGACACCCCAGAGCATGAAGTACTTGGTGCGATCCCAGTCCGGGTCACCAAACTCCCAGAAGGCGTGGCCGAGCATGTACAGGCCGGCAGTGGCCATATTGACAGAGCAGAAGCCGCCATGCGCAGACCAGTTGAGGGTGCCAAATTGCTGCGCCCAAAGCCCGGTGAGCGCCTGCATCTGGTCACGACCGGTAAAGTAGGCCAACTTGTTGGGGTCCGTCGCGCGAATGTGTTCAAGGCGTTTGGTCAGAGTGTCGAGAGCTTCCTCCCAGGAAATCTCTTCGAACTCGCCGGCACCACGCTCAGTGCCTGGCTTGCGCCGCAAAGGATTGCGCAATTTAGCCGGGGAGTACTGCTTCATGATCCCCGCCGAGCCCTTGGCGCAGAGCACTCCCTGGTTGATCGGATGATTGCGGTTACCCTGGATGAAACGCACCTTGTTGTCTTCTACGGTGACCTTGATACCGCAGCGACAGGCGCACATGTAGCAGGTACTGTACTTGATTTCCTGCTTCTTGTGATCCTCGAACTCCATGACCGTAGCCATCGCCTGACCTCACTGAAATTTGAACGGACCCACCGGAAAGGTAGGGAGATGATGGTCGCCGAGCCATGGCGATAAAGCAACTCAGCTTTTTTGATTTTGTAATAAGGGAGGCTTATTTGCCTGGACAGCCCAAAGTCGATAAGTTCACCCTGTCCTGAAACGTGTGGAGACCAGAGATGAATCGTAACGATTTCAAAGAACATACCCGGATTACCGTCACCTGGAAAGACAAGGAAGGTAAGCTGCGCCCTGGCAATTTCTATGTCTATGCCCTGTTGAAGGACGCCATGATCGTCCGCGCCACCGATAAGGACGGCCTGCTACGCAAGCTGCCCTTCTCCGACGTGCTGCGGATCGTCAAGTGCCAGGATGTAGCGCCGCAGGATCGTTACATGATCCCGGATGAAATTTTGAAAGAGAGCAACTGGAAAGATCGCGACGTGATGGTGCGTTACAGCTCCTCTCCGCACCGCGGCAAGTAATAGCAAGCACCACGACGGGGAGCGCTGCGACTACGCCCCTCCCCGCTTCATTGCCCAGCGCTTGGCTTGCGTTCCCAGACGCCAGATTTGCCCCCCTCCTTGCGCAACAGACAAATCCCGGTCAAAGACATGCCCCGGTCGATAGCCTTGCACATGTCGTAAATGGTCAGCAAGGCGACGCTCACTGCGGTGAGCGCTTCCATTTCCACGCCGGTCTGTCCCTGGCAGCGCGCCTCGGCTTCGCAGCGTACCTCGCTCGAATCGGCATCGAGCGCAAAGCGGATTTCTACGCCAGTCAAGAACAGTGGGTGTGCCAAAGGGATCAATTCGGCTGTGCGTTTACTGGCCTGAATCGCAGCAATTCGCGCCACTGCCAGCACATCTCCCTTGTGCATATCTCCAGCACGGATCCGTGTGAGGGTTGCCGGGGCCATGCGAATGGCGCCACTGGCTACGGCGCGCCGCAAGGTGGCCGGTTTGGCACCCACCTCCACCATCTGCGCCTCGCCCTGTTGCGTAAAATGCGTTAGAGATTTTTCCTGCATTGGATATTGGCACTCCTTTTGCTTAGTCTAGGCGATTGCTCGGCCATCGGTTTCCCATGCGTTTACGACTTTTCTTACTGGGTATCTGCCTCAACCTGTTGCTCTGGCCCCTGCAAGGCCTAGCCGAGCTACGCTTTCTGCTGCCACCGGTCAGCAGCCCTTCGGTCATGTTCGCGGCCTTTGCACCTCTCGCGACGCACTTGCAAAAATCCCTTGGCGAGCCAATTCAGCTCAGCTTCAGTGCGGATCTTCACCAATTCTACCTGAAGGCGAGAGAAAAACGAGCGCAAATCGTTTTGCTCTGCCCGATTGCGTATCTAAAGATCGCCCACAGCGATCCATATACTCCCCTCGCTGGCCTGGTGCCACCCCCCGGCGGCAACGAGAGCGTGATCGTCGTCCGCAGCGACAGTCCGATCCACACGGTCCTGCAGTTACGTGGGAAATCCTTCATTTTGGGGAATCCCGCCTGTGCGGCATCGGCCCTGGTGCCCCTTTCTCTGCTGGATGCTGCCGGCATCAAACGACGGGATCTCAGCGAACTGGGACAAGGCGGAAGCGACAGCAATGCGTTGATGGATGTGGCAGCGCGCTTCTATGATGCAACTGCCGTTGCCGAAAACGTTGCCGTACCGTATCTACGCGCAGGCACCCTGCGCGTGATTGCCCGCAGTACCGTCGGGCCCGGCGATCTCATCGCTGCATCAGAGAGCGTCCCCGCAGCGCAGCAGGCGGCAATCCGCCAGGCATTGCTTGATCTGGCACAGCAGGACCCCAACGCCATGGCGGCAATCCATGCGCTGGCAACCCGCTTCACCCCCATCTCTCCCGGCACCTATGGACCATTGCGCAGTCTATATGCTGACCTATATGGCGAAGAGCTGACGCCGAGGTTGCAACGCCCACGTTGGCGCCTGGGCATTCCGCCCGCGTTTTCTCCTTTGACCGCAGCGCGCCTGTTTCAACCCTTGCGCCTGGCTCTGGAAAAGGCGACGGGCAAGGCCATCGAAATTTCGCTGCCGCGCGACGAAAGGCAATATCTGCAGCAACTCCAGGCGGGACGCTACCAGTTTGCGCTCTTGAGTCCGCTGATGACGAAAGCCGCGCAGGGCCACATTCGTCGCTTGGCCACTCTGATTCCGAATGCTGGATCTTCAGGTCTGGCGCTGGTGCGCATCGCTGGCGTCAAAACAGCACCAGCGCAACTGCGGATTGCGTACGGCAGCCCCTACTGCAGCGCCAGAGATCTGATCGCCGACAAGGTTGCCGGTTTTGCTGCCGGAAAACCGCTCTCCTGGTGGCCGGTGGATTCGGAACGCGCAGTGTTCACCGCGCTTGGCAGTGGCCAGGCAAATTTGGGGGTTGTGCGCAGTGCGACGGTGGACAGTCTCGCTGCCGCCATGCCGCATACTTGGCAAATCGTCGCTCGCACCGGTCCCGCGCCGGCCTGGGACCTCGTCGCCAGCCCGGCAATTTCGCGCGCCCAGAACGCGCAGGTTCGCAACATTTTGGCTACACTCCCGAAACAGGCCCTGACGGCCGCGGGCTTTCAGGAGGTCAACCCACAGCCATGAAGTTCACTAACGCCAACAGCCTTTCCCACGCACTGTGACGCCGTCAGTTCCCCACCTCTGGCAACGCCTGACCTGGCGCAGTAAGAGCATGGCCTTGGTCGCGCTTCTCATCGCCATGATTTATCTGTTGATCGCCACCTTTCTCTATACCTCCGTGCGAGCCGACCTGACCAGTCAGTTACAGACGGAAATCCGCCATCTCACTGATAGTATCGCCAGCTCGGCAGCCAATCCTCTACTTCTCAAAGATGCAGGCCATCTTGCGCAACTCGCCAACAGCGGGAACTCTCTCGTATCTGCGGTACTGATCGTCGACCGCTCCAACACCGTGGTTGCTAGCACGGATCTTGCGCAGGTAGGCACGCAGATACCGCCTGCGGCGACCAAAATGCTGCCCCGGAAATATGGCTACTCCGCCACCATCATTGCCGGCAATCAGCGCCTGGGTACGGTATGGCTGCGCAGTGCCACTCCAGAAATCGATCGTCTCATCGCCCAAAAACTCGAGCACACCACCAGTCGACTCCTGATCCTCGGCATCATCACTGCCATTATCGGCCTCATTGGTGCCTATCTGGTCAGTCTTGCCATCACGCGACCGATATCGCGACTCATGCATGAAATGGAAGCCATGCAACGGCAGTTCGGTATCCGCGAGGAAGCGCAAGCAGAAGAGACAGACGAATATCGGGATGAACTGCATCGTCTCGAACTTGCCTTTCGCTCCCTTGTGACACGGCTGCGCGAACACCTGCTGGAGTTGCGCAAACTCAATCAGCGGCAGCAGGCCATGCAGTGTATGGTGACCATCGGGCAAATGTCGTCGCAGGTCGCACACGAGATTCGCAATGCCTTGTCCTCGGTGCGCGGGGCGGCACGCTATCTGGTGCGCTACGACGATCGCGACAACCGGGAGGAGTTTTTACAAATCATTGAAGAAGAGGTGCAGCGCCTGTACGACATGACCCAGGGATTTTTGGATTTTGGCCGAAGCTATGACACCCATGTCGAGCCACACGAACTCTGCCCATTCCTGCAGCACTGCATACAGCGGCACGTGACGGACTTCGATACCCGCGCAATTCGCGTGACCCTGGACTGTAGTCCTGGCCTGCAGACGAGCTTCGATGCCTCCTTGATGGGGCAGGCGGTCAGCAACCTCTTGCTCAACGCCTGTGATGCCGTTCCTGCCCAAGAAGGTCGCATTCTGCTGCGGGCCGCAGCCCTCACGGACAGTGTCGAGATCAGTGTACAAGACAATGGACCGGGCATTCCCGAAGCGCAATGGACGGAGGTTTTCAAACCTTACGTTACGAGCAAAACCAAGGGGAGTGGACTTGGTCTGGCGATTGTCTCCAAAATCATGATGGTCCACGACGGTAGCGTAGAGTTGCGCCGGGTGCAGGGATATGGGGCCTGTTTCGTGCTCACGTTACCACTCGCACGCAGCAACCGGGCAGAGCTCATTAACGAAGGCTGAGGAGCAGTATGGATACCCAAATTCTGATCGTGGAGGATGAGCGCAATCTGCGCCGCGTCCTCGCCGCCATCTTGGGCGCTGAGGGCTTTGTAGTGCTCGAGGCAGAGTCAGGAGAGGAGGCCCTCGAACTCCTACAGCAACAAAGTCCCACACTGATCCTTACGGATCAGCGCTTGCCGGGGATGTCTGGCATGGAACTTCTGCGTCGGGTGAAGGCCCTGTATCCCTCGATTCCGATCATTGTCAGCACAGCCTATGGCGAGATCGAACAAGCAGTGGAGGCGATCAAGGAAGGGGCGGAGCACTACCTGACGAAACCCGTGGACGAGGGCGAACTACTGGCGCTGATTCGGCAAATCCTCGAACGCGGTGGCCGGAGCGTCCCGCCTCTGCGACAAGCCCCGAAACGGCATGGTCTGATCGGGGTAAGTCGGGCGATCGCCCAACTTCTCGAAACCATAGATCTGGTTGCTCCGGCACCTTCCAATGTCCTAATCAGTGGCGAATCCGGCACGGGCAAGGAACTGGTGGCCCGTGCCTTACACGAGGCCTCTCCGCGTGCTGGCGAACCCTTCGTTGCCTTCAACTGCGGCGCCATTCCTCTGGAGTTGGTGGAAAGCGAAATTTTTGGCTACGAACGTGGCGCCTTTACCGGCGCGGTGCGCAGTCAAGCCGGAAAGCTGGAAATTGCAGCCGGCGGCACACTGTTCCTCGACGAAGTTGGCGACATGCCTTTACCGATGCAGGTCAAGCTCTTGCGCGCCCTGCAAGAACGGGAATTCACGCGCCTGGGTACCCACCAGCCGATCCGCTTGCAAGCGCGGATTGTCGCCGCCACCCACGTCGATCTAAAACAGGCCATTCAGGAAGGACATTTCCGGGAAGACCTGTACTATCGCTTAAATGTTATCCCACTGCATATCCCTCCGCTGCGGGAACGCCGCGCCGATATTGCCCCGTTGGTCAGCCATTTTCTCGAAAAAATCTGTCACGAGATCGGCCGCTCACGCATAGAAATCGACAGCGATGCCCTCGCTGCCCTAGAAAGTTACTCCTGGCCGGGCAACATCCGGCAATTGGAGAATCTTCTAGAACGCTGTGTGGTGCTCACCCGGCAAAACAGCATTGGTCGGCGTGATCTACCAGCGGAAATCCGCGAGCAGGAAGCTAACAGTGAGGGGAATCCGTCCAGCCCCTTTGATCTGCCCGCCATCGAGCGGCAAACGGTGCTCAGCGCCCTGGAAAAGACCCGTTTCAACCAAAGCCAGGCAGCCGTGCTGCTGGGCATCAGCCGGAAACAGTTGCGCACCAAGATGAAGAATATGGGGTTACTGGCCGACCAGGCGGACGAGGAAGAGGGATTGGATAGAGACTAGTCTGTGCCTTTCGGCACAGTGAAGCCCCGGCGCTGGTCCGGGGCTTTTTGTTTGCGCCTGCGAACTGCCCCGCTATCAGGCCATGGCTCCGGCAAGGAATTGCAGGATAACAAACTGATTTTCCGATGTGTAACAGGGTTTCCCGCGCCTCGTCCATCCGGAGCCAACGCCCCCCGCCAGACCTGGCACGACATCTGCTAAATAATGGCGCACCGGGCAAGGAACCGGGCAGCACCACAGGAGTCATCATGAACGCTCACAGACGCACACGCGCGGGGATTCTGACTGGATTGGCTGGCGCCCTATTGTTGGTCGCTACGGCTGCCAGCGCTGCCCCAGCGGTCAATAACATTGAAGCTGGTCGCGCCTTGGCTTTTGACCGCGCCAAGGGAAACTGCCTGGCCTGTCACGCCCTTCCCGGCGGCACGCAAGCAGGTAATGTAGGCCCGGCCCTACCGATGAAAGGCGTAACCTTTCAACAAATGTTTCAGAGCAAGGAAAAATTGGTCGCCTTTCTGTCTGATCCGGAAAAACTTTTTCCCTACGCAAACATGCCGGAGTTTGGAAAAAACAAGGTTCTGACTCACCAAGAACTGGAACAAGTTGCTGACTATCTCTGGTCGTTGAAATAAATCATCCGTTGAGGAGTATATATATGAAGCAAATGCAACGTAGACAATTCCTCGGTACCGGCGTCACCGCCGCTGCCGTAGCTGCCGTCGCTAGTACCGGCCTTTTGCGAGCAGGCAACGCCTTCGCCGAAAACGTCGCAGGCTGGCCAGTCAAGGCCTTCGACGCCAAGGTGCTTGATGAGGCCATGAGCGACTCGGTCGGCAAGACCAACGTACCCGTTTCGTCCAAGGTTTCGCTCAAGGCCCCAACGATCGCCGAAAACGGCGGCGCTGTGCCGGTCACGATCGAAGTCGACTCTCCCATGACGGCGGATGACTACATCAGCACAGTCTGGCTCTTCGTCGATCATAATCCTACCCCTCTGGCCAGCCAGTTCACCTTCACTCCAGCCAGTGGTAAGGCCTACATTCAGGAACGCATCAAAATGGCGAAAACCGACAATGTTCGGGTCGTCGCCAAAACCAACAAAGGGGAACTGATGGCCTCGGCACCCCGTGAAGTCAAGGTCACCATTGGCGGCTGCGGCGGCTGATTTTTTTCGATTTTCGTAAGGAGCAACATACCATGGCAGAAGCACTTGGCAACCCGATGATCCGCATGCCCGGTAGCGCGAAAAAGGGAGAGATCGTGGAGATTCGCTCCCTGATCATGAACCCGATGACTACTGGTCTCCAGAAAGACAAAAAAACGGGCAAATTGATCCCAGCACATTTCATTCAGACGGTAACGATCACCTTCAACGACAAACCGCTGTTGGATGTCGACTGGAGTACTGCGGTCAGCGCCAACCCCTATCTGGCGTTCAAAATGCGTGCGGAAGAAAGTGGTACCTTAAAAATGATCTGGAAAGACAATACCAATGGTAGCTGGAGTGCAGACTCCAAAATTACCGTGAGTTAGCAGTACTCTACAGCGCAGTGCATAACGCACTGCGCCGATTTCCATAAAAAGGGAGGGAAATCGCAATGAAAAAATGGCTCGTACCCGTTGCTGTCGTGGCGCTTGCCGCTAACAGCATCGCAGCCAATGCGGTGAATTGGTGGGATCTAGGAAACACCAAGGTGGGACCAGAACAAACCCTGCAACAATTTCATGAATATTTCAAACAGCAATTCCCCGATATGCCGTTGGAGAAATACGCACTGGGTGCCTATGCCTTCAATCCCCAGCTCTACGCGCAATATCAGGAGGCCATGCAGTTCAACCCAGGAGATTTGACTCTCTCCGAAGGGCAGAAGCTCTGGGATAGCAAGTTCAAAAATGGAAAAACCTACGCCAGTTGCTATCCCGATGGCGGCAAAGGGGTGGCGGCACATTACCCAACGTTTGATAACAAGACACAGCAAGTCGTTACCATTGGTATGAGCATCAATGCCTGTCGCAAAGCCAACGGCGAGGCGCCGCTGCCATACGGCAGTCAGGACATGATCGCGCTGCAGACCTATCTTGGGTCGCTGTCCAACGGTGTGCCGGTCGATGTGCAGGTGAAAGGGCCGGGCGCGGTGAAGGCATTTGAAGAGGGCAAGGCCTACTTCTTTATGAAGCGCGGGCAACTCAATTTTTCCTGTGCGTCCTGCCATGTTGCCTATGCCGGAAAATATCTGCGCGACCAGATCATCTCACCCGTCGTTGGGCAGAGTGCCCATTTTCCCACCTATCGGGCGGCTTGGTCGACGGTAAATACCCTACAAAAACGTATGGAAGGCTGCGATAAGCAGGTGGGTGCGCAACCCGAAAAATTGGAGAGCGTCGACTATCGCAATCTGGAATATTTCATGAGTTATCTCAGCAATGGCATCAAGATGAATGTTCCCGGCTACCGGCCGTAAGGCGACGAGCTTTCTACTGATCCAAACTGTCGTACCAGAGGAGTCCTCCATGTTTCGTATCGCACCCCTTGCGGCAAGACTCAGCGTTACCTTGGCCAGCGCTGGCTTCGCCTGTATCGCCCACGCTGCACTCGTTGCGGCGCCGGTTTCCGGCATGCCCAAAATCAATACGGATTCGCCGTTGTATGTTGTAGCTGTAGACCGAGGGGTGACGCCCGCCCAGATCAAACTCGGTATCAACAGCGGTGCCGAGGCGGAAAACATGAATGTCGTCGGCACGCTGGATGTGCAGCAGGGTTTGCAGCAGCGCGGCATCAAAAGCAATACACCCTACGTGATTTATGAAGTGTGCAATCTCGTACTAGGTGCGAAGATTTTACAGAGCACTCCGGAGTTTGGCGCTTTCGCCCCGTGCAAGATCGTCATGTATGAAAGCCATGGTCAATTGAAACTCATGACCTATTTGCCCACCTACGCGCTGCGCTATTTTCCAAAAAATGCCGAAGCGGAAAAAGTGGCCAAGGAACTCGATAAACAGATCATCACCGTAATGAAGCAGGCCAAATCCGGCGGACTATAAACAAGAATTGGGGAGGTATTACTGTCATGCAATTGGGTAGAAGAGATTTTTTGCAACTTTTGGGTGTGGCCGGGGCAAGCGGCTTTTTTGCGCCCGGCGCCATCCAGGCCGCCTGGGGGAGCGACAAGGACCCCTACGATATTCCCGCCTACGGTAATGTCACACTGCTGCATATGACTGATTCGCATGCCCAGCTTCTGCCGGTCTGGTGGCGAGAACCCGATACGAACATCGGTGTCGGCCCGGTTCTGAATCAGACCCCACACCTCTGTGGCAAGTGGATGCTCGATTATTATGGCCTGGCCCACAGCGGACGCGATGAATACGCCTATTCCTGCCTGGATTACGATACCCTCGCCAAGCACTACGGAAAAATTGGTGGCTACGCGCATATCGCTACGCTGGTAAAACGCTATCGCGAACAGCTCGGCAATCGCGCACTGCTGCTCGATGGCGGAGATACCTGGCAGGGGTCCGCAACCGCACTCTGGACCAAGGGCGAGGACATGGTTGGCGCACAGAATCTACTCGGCGTTGATGACTTCGTCGGCCACTGGGAATTCACCTATGGTCAGAAGCAAGTCGAATATCTGGTAAAAAACAAGCTGAAGGCCAAGTTCCTGGCGCAGAACGTGTTCAGCAACACCTGGCAGGAGCCCGTCTTTCAGCCCTATCAGATCCACGAAATCAGTGGTCGTCGCATTGCCGTGATTGGCCAGGCATTCCCGTTCACGCCCATTGCGAACCCTGGCTACATGATTCCTGACTGGGGCTTTGGCATTCATACCGAACACATGCAGAAGATGGTAGACGAGTGTCGCAGTGACAAAAAGGCTGACCTGGTCGTCGTCCTGTCGCACAATGGCGCTGACGTGGACAAAAAAATGGCCTCTTTGGTCAGGGGGATCGACATCATCCTCGGGGGGCATACGCACGACATCATGGGTCCCAAGCCTTTCCAGGTGAACCAGACCTTGATCATCAATACCAGCACCAACGGCAAGATCCTCGCCCGCTTCGATCTCGATGTTGGCAAAGGCAAGCTCAATGGCTGGCGCTTCCATTATCTGCCGGTGTTCTCCAACCTGATCCCCGCCGATGCCGCAATGAGCGAGTACATCGGCGGGGTGCGCAAACCGTATCTAGAAAAATTGCAGCAGCCTTTGGCGACCACCGGCAGCCTGCTGTATCGGCGTGACAACTTCAACGGCACTTTCGATCAGCTCCTCTGCGACGCCTTGCGCGCCGAAATGAATTGCGAGGCCTCGTTCTCACCCGGTTTCCGCTGGGGCTACTGCAAGCTGCCTGGGGAAACCATCACCATGGAAGATGTCATGGGGCAGACGGCTATCACCTACCCCCAGGTCACGGTCAACAACTATACCGGCGAGCAGATCAAAAACATCATGGAGCAGGTAGCCGACAACATCTTCAACCCCAACCCGTACTACCAGCAGGGCGGTGACATGATCCGCGTTGGCAACATTCAGTACGACTTCAACCCCGACGAGAAGATCTATCATCGCATCAGCAACTTGCGTATTGGTGGCAAACTGGCCAGTGCCAGCAAAAAGTACAAGGTCGCCGGCTGGGCCGCCATGCAGCCGGTGGAAGGCAAGCCGGTCTGGGAGGTCTTTGCCAGCTGGCTGCAGAGTCAGAAGCATGTGGAAGTGAAAAAGGTGGACCTGCCAGTGTTGAATGCCGATATGCGCAGCAATCGCGGCATCGCCTTTCCCAAAACCTATAAATTGTAACAGGACAACCTGGTAACGAGCGGACTCGGCCGGCCATATGCGCCGGCTTTTTTGTAGCCAAATCACCACAGTTTCAGTCGCTTACCGGTTCTTGGGCTTTGCCATGGCTTCTGCTAGACTGGCCGAACATTTCTTGGACCGCTGCGCAGGCGCACGGCCCGCTAACAGCATCGGCTTCTGGACCCCCCATGCAGGATCACAACTAAATGATATTCAAGCGCTTTCTTGGACTGTTTTCGAGCGACCTGGCAGTTGACCTCGGCACGGCGAATACCCTGATCTATGTGCGCGGCAAAGGCATCGTCCTCTCTGAACCCTCGGTGGTGGCGATCCGCATCGGTCGCCACGGCGCGGACCGACGCACCCAAGCCGTTGGTGAAGAAGCAAAACGCATGTTGGGGCGCACACCGGCCAACATCATTGCCATCCGTCCACTGAAGGATGGCGTCATCGCCGACTTTCAGATCACCGAAGCGATGCTCAAGCACTTCATTAAACGCGTCCACCCCCAGCGCTTTCTGAGCCCGAGTCCGCGCATCATCGTCTGCGTACCCTATGGCGCAACCCAAGTCGAACGGCGCGCCATTCGGGAGTCCGCCCAGAGCGCCGGTGCCCGGGAAGTGCACCTCATCGAGGAGCCCATGGCCGCAGCCATTGGCGCGGGCTTGCCCGTTGCCGAACCCACCGCCTCAATGGTAGTGGATATTGGCGGTGGCACTACCGAAGTCGGTGTGATTGCCCTAGGCGGCGTCGTCTACTCGCAGAGCGTGCGCGTCGGCGGCGACAAGATGGACGAAGCCATCGTCAATTATATCCGCCGCAACTATGGTATGTTGATTGGCGAAAGCACTGCCGAAGAAATCAAGAAAACCATTGGCTGCGCCTACCCCTTGAGCGAAACGCTGAGCATGGAGGTGCGCGGACGCAACCTTGCCGAAGGGGTGCCACGCACCTTCAGCATCTCCAGCAACGAAATCCTCGAGGCTCTGCAGGAGCCCCTCGGCGCGATCGTCGGCGCCATCAAGCTGGCCCTAGAGCAGACCCCCCCAGAACTCGCCGGTGACATCGCCGAGCGCGGCATGGTGCTGACGGGCGGCGGTGCCCTAGTGCGCGACCTCGATCGTTTGATCATGGAAGAAACTGGCTTACCGGTCATCGTTGCCGAGGACCCTCTCACCTGTGTGGCCCGTGGTGGCGGTCGAGCGCTCGAAGAGTTGGAGCGTCTGGGCGAGGTATTTGCAGAAGAGTGAAGCGTAGATGCCAATGCCCGGCATGTCGTTGAGTCGTCCGCTTCCTTCGCTATTGCGCCTTGTTCTGCTGGGTGCAGTCAGCGCAGCACTGAGCTTTTACAGTGTTGGACACCCCAACCTGCAACAATTCGGTCTGAGTCTGGCGCGCCCAATTCTCTGGCTCAATAGCCAGGTGCGTGATGCGTGGTTGGCTGGTAGCCAGTACCTACAGGGACAGGCGGCACTGCAGAGCGAAAACGCGGACCTTCGGCAACGCCTGCATGCCTTGGAAATACAGGACCTTGCGCTCCCCGTATTACGTGCGGAGAATCGCCAGCTTCTTGCTTTGCTGGATAGTTTTCCCACTGCGCCAGGCCGGGTGACGGTGGCGCAGATCGAGGCGCAGAGTCTGCTCGCCGGAAGTCAACAAATCACCATCAATGCGGGCTCGGCGGAAGGTGTCTATGTCGGTCAGCCGGCCCTCGCACCCGGCGGCGTAATTGGGCAGGTGGTCACCGTCAGCTGCGACAACGCCAGAATCAGTCTCCTATCGGATCTATCCAGTTCCATTCCTGCGCAACCTCTGGGAGGTGATGAACCAATACTGGTGGATGGGCAGGGGAACCTGCAGGCATTGTCCGTTCCCTTTCAGTCACGTGACACAAAGCTTGTACCGGGGACGGAGCTGGTCACTTCCGGACTGGGTGGCCGCTTCCCGCCAGGTCTGCCATTGGGCGTGGTGGAAACCGTTGAACGCAAAAACGGCGGTCCTTTTGCCCAGATTACCGTGCGCCCAAGTGCCAATCTGGCGGCGCTGAACACCATCCTACTGCTTTGGCCGCAGACCCGCCATTCGTCGAATCGATGAAGGCGGGGGCTCTGTTCGTCGGCTTTCTCCTGGCCTTTCTCTTGGAATCGCTGCCGTTTGGCCCCCTCTACGCGCAGTTGCACCCCGACTTTGTCGCGCTGCTCATCCTGTACTGGGCTCTGAGCAGCGAACAGGCACTGAGCTATGTCCTTATCTGGCTGATCGGTCTGCTTCAGGATTTGCTCCTTGGCGATCTTCTCGGCGCTCAGGCAATCTCCCTCGTGCTCATGCTGGTCTTGCTCTATACCTGGATGAACCGGGTACGACGGCTTCCACCATGGGAACAGCTCTTCTTTATCTTCTTTTTGCTTCTCGCCCAGCAGCTCACTGCCTGGCTCTGGCCGCTTTTGCTGCGGCCGATTGCCTGGCACAACGCTCTCCTCATTGGACCAGCGCTGGGTGCCGCTCTTTGGCCGCTGTTGACGTATCTTCTCGATCAAATGCAGCGCCACTGGCCGCAACTGAGGAGATGAGCAGATGAACCCCAGCAACTGGCCACAACGTCTCGCCCGCATTCTCGGCCACATCGATCCCGCGTTGATGACCGGGATCTTGCTACTTATGGGAATCAGCTTGGCAGTGCTCTATAGTGCCAGCCAACAGAACCTTCACGTGGTATGGGCACAACTCCTGCGCTTCACCATCGGCATTGGCGTCATGATCGCTATCGCCAATACGCCGCCCGAGCGCCTACGGGCTTGGGCCCCGCCCCTGTATGCCGTGGGTATCGTGCTCTTGCTGCTGACCTTAGTCATTGGCGAAACCAGCATGGGGGCCAAACGCTGGCTGGGCGTTGGACCCCTGAGTTTTCAGCCTTCCGAGCTGGTCAAACTCGCCCTACCGCTGATGCTCGCGTATTACTATTCGCAAGTAGATGATGTACGCCTGTGGCGACCCACGGTCATTGGCTTTGTGTTGATCGGCGTGCCCTTTCTCCTCATCGCCAAGGAACCCGACCTCGGTACTGCCGTGCAAATCGCGGCGGCGGGGTTCTTTGCGATGTGGCTGGCGGGCGTGCGACGACGCTGGTTCATTGCCCTGATTTTGCTTGCCGCCGTCAGCGGTCCGGTGCTTTGGCATTTTTTACATGGCTACCAAAAAGAACGCATTCTCACCTTTCTCGACCCGCAACGCGATCCGCTCGGTGCCGGCTATCACATCATCCAGAGTATGATCGCCATCGGTTCGGGCGGCATCTTTGGCAAGGGCTGGTTCCATGGCACCCAGGTCAACCTGGATTTCCTGCCCGAGGCGCAGACCGATTTCGTCTTTGCCGGTTTCGCCGAGGAGTTTGGCCTGGTCGGAGTGCTACTGCTAATGGCAGTATACCTGCTCATCGTTCTGCGCGGCTTGGTCATTGCGTTCGAGAGCCGCTCCCGCTTTGGGAAATTACTCGCCGGCACCCTCAGCCTTACTTTTTTCCTCTATGTTTTCATCAACATGGGAATGACCAGCGGGATTCTGCCCGTGGTAGGTGTACCCTTGCCACTCATCAGTTACGGTGGCACGGCGATGCTGACCTTTCTCGTCGGTTTGGGTATTCTCATGTCCATTCATTCGCACCCCCGACTCCACGACTAACTCACCTTTTTAGCAGGATGTTCATGGCTTCTATGCGTACTTTCTTCAACAGTGTACTGGCTACCTTACTTTTTGCTTTCTCCGCGTTGGCAATGGCCGTTACCCCAACGCCGCAGTTGCCGATTCCACCGGCACCCCCCTTGCCGAATGTGGCGAGCTACGTTCTGATGGACTCTCAAACTGGGCAGATCATTGCGGCGAAAGACCCGGATCTGCGCCGCGCACCCGCGAGCCTGACCAAATTGATGACGGCCTACCTCACCTATCAAGCAATAGCTAATGGTAGCCTGCAGTTAGAGGAATCAGTTCCGGTATCGGAGACTGCCTGGAAAACCGGTGGTTCTCGTATGTTCATTCAGCCACGTCTGCCGGTGACGGTAGACCAACTACTGCACGGGCTCTTGATCGACTCGGGCAATGACGCGGCGGTAGCCCTTGCCGAGACCATCGGGGGAAGCCAAGAGGCTTTCGTCACCTTGATGAACAATGCCGCAGCAAAGCTGCAACTGCATTCAACACACTATAGCAATGTAGATGGTTTACCCGACGACAATCTGTATACGACCGCTTACGATGTCGCCGTTTTATCGCGTCATCTGATCCAACAATATCCGCAGGTGCTGCAGATCACCAAGCTCAAATCCTATACTTACAATAAGATTACGCAGCGCAGCTGGAATCCGGTATTGTTCCGCGACCCCAGTGTCGACGGCTTGAAGACCGGGCTTACCGATGCCTCTGGGCACTGTATCGATGCCACCGCCGAGCGCAATGGCAGGCGCCTGATTGCCGTGGAGATGGGTGCGCCTAGCTGGTCTTCCGGTACGGACGCTATCGAAGCCCTTCTGAATTATGGTTATCGTTTCTACGAAAATCAGGCACTGGCGGTGGCGGGCAAGCAGGTAGGGGTGGCATCCCACAGTGATTGGTCACCCATGCAAGTGCCCGTCACCGTCGCCGAGCCATTGATTGTCACTATTCCGCGTGGCCACGCCGCCGATCTGCAAACCCACTTGCTATGGGATCCAAAGGTGCAGGCACCCTTCAGCAAAGGGACAGTACTGGGACAACTGCAGGTGACTCTGGATGGCAAGGTCGTGCGCAGCGTACCGGTCTTCGCCAGCACTGCAGTGAGCAAGGCATCCTGGCTCGGCCAGCTGTGGCACCGCGTCCGCAGCGCCATCTAAGGCCTGGGACTTCACCTGATGCCGTGGAAGCACTACCATGCAGGGATAGATGCCTCGGACGAGACGAGGCGCGACGAGGAGCAGGCATGGAAACGCCAGGCGAGGGGCCGGACGATTTTCCCCATATCCATCACGTGAAGGCCATTGGTCAGCACGACGACCTGCTCAGTGCCGTGCAGGCAGCCATCGCCGCGCATGTGCCAGATGTACCGCAACAGGCGTTCAGCGTGCGCGCTAGTGGTGGTGGCAAGTATAGCGCCGTCACTTGCTCAGTAACGGTAACCAGTGCCATGCAGCTGCAGGCCATCTATGCGGCAGTACAGGAAATCGAGGGGGTGATGCTATGCCTGTAAAGCTCTCCGACGAAGCCATTTCTGTGCGCTGCTGGCCGGGTCTGCTGCCCTACTTCACCGTACTCGACGCCATGCGCGAATTCACTCGGCAACGTGACGAGACGACTCCTGATCAGATCTGGTTGTTGCAACACCCCCCAGTCTTCACCCTGGGGCGCAATGCCGACGCGGCGGACGTTCTCGACCCCGGTCCCATTCCCGTCATCCGCAGCGATCGCGGCGGAAAGGTGACCTATCACGGTCCCGGCCAATGGGTAGCGTACCTCCTTATCGATCTCGCGCGCTGCGGCTGGAATGTGCGGCAGTTGACGCAGGCCATGGAAAATGCCGTCATCCACCTGCTTGCACAACACGGCATCAGCGCCCAAGCACGCCGCGACGCCCCGGGGGTCTATGTACAGGGCGCCAAAATTGCCTCCCTGGGACTGCGCATTCAAAAGGGCCGCAGTTATCACGGATTGAGCCTGAACACCGACATGGATCTCAGCCCTTTTCAGCGCATTCATCCTTGTGGTAGCCCTGGCCTGGAAGTCACGCAAGTGCACACCCTCTGCCCAGATCTGCCCTCGGAAACCGTGGCCCAGGAGCTACTCGACAGTCTCTCTATTGCCCTCGGGCGGCCCTTGCACAAAGGGGGTAACTGATGGCAAACGCCGAACGAGGTGAGGAAAAGGTCCGTCGCAATCCCGTGCCCATTCCCGTCATTGTCGAGCCGTCGCCGCGCCAGCGAAAGCCCGACTGGCTGCGAGTGCGCTCGCCATTGAACCCACGTGTGGACGAATTGAAGACGATTCTCAGACAGGCAAACCTGCATACGGTCTGCGAAGAGGCTTCCTGCCCCAATCTGGGAGAGTGCTTTGGTGGTGGCACGGCTACCTTCATGATCCTCGGCGATTTATGCACTCGGCGCTGTCCCTTCTGTGATGTTGCCCATGGCCGACCAACGGCTCCTGATCCGGAGGAACCTGCGCACTTGGCACAGACCGTTGCGCAGATGGGGTTACGATTTGTTGTGGTGACCTCCGTCGACCGCGACGACCTGCGCGATGGCGGTGCCGGGCACTTTGCCGCGGTCATCGGCGCATTGCGTCGGCAATGTCCGGAGCTGCAGATCGAAATCCTCGTTCCAGACTTTCGCGGACGTCTGGACAAGGCCCTCGATGCGCTGGCCGAATGCCCCCCCGATGTGCTCAATCATAATTTGGAAACCGTACCCAGGCTCTATTCCCAGGCACGTCCAGGCGCAGACTACGCGCATTCTTTGGAGCTACTGCGCCGCTATGGGGAGCGCCATGCAAATGTCCCGACCAAGTCAGGCCTCATGCTGGGCTTGGGGGAGGAAATCGGGGAGATCATCGAAGTGATGCGCGATCTGCGCGCTGCCGGTTGTTCGCTGCTCACCCTCGGGCAGTATCTAGCGCCCTCGCGCCATCATTACCCCGTGCAACGCTATGTGGCGCCCGATGAGTTTGTGCAACTGGAGCACATCGGCCGGGAGATGGGGTTTCGTCACGTGGCAGCCGGCCCCTTGGTACGCTCCTCCTACCATGCCGAAAATAGTTTCCGCGAGTGGTCTGACCCACTGTAACGCGTGACGCCGATTTATCTTCTCAGCCTCGGCTCCGCCTTGGTCCAGCCGCCAGGTATTTTTTTGAGCTTGGCTGGCATTGGAATCCTGGTGAGCGCCCTGCTGGGTTGGCATTCCCTGGGTAGACTCCTGATCGCATTCGCTCTACTGGGGATCTATTTTGCAGCTACTCCGTTTGGTGCGCGTCTCCTGCTGCAGCCTCTAGAAGATCGCTATCCACCGCTCTTGCATCCCTTGCATGGAGACTCGGCACCGCAAGCGATCGTTGTGCTGGGTGGTGGCGAGATCGTCAATCCGGGTCGACCGATACCCGAAATGGCCAATGCACGAACGTTGATGCGCTTACAGGCGGCCGCCGCACTGGCACAACAAGTCGATCTACCCGTGGTACCCAGTGGCGGTGCGCCTAGTTTTGGTGCGCCCAGCGAGGCAGCGACCATGGCGGCGTTACTGCGGAACAGTTTTCATATCGACAACCCCATCTGGTTGGAAGGGAAGTCGTACAACACCGCGGCAAATGCGAAGGATAGCGCCGCGTTGTTGCGCCAGCATGACATTCGTCGTATCTACTTGGTGACTTCGGCGGTCCACATGCCCCGGGCCATGGCCTGGTTCCGTCATTATGGTCTCCTGCCAACGCCCGTACCCTGCGACTACCGGATGGGACAGGCGACGCCTCTCTCCTGGCAGTCGTGGTTGCCACGCGCAATTTATGAAGAAATCAGCAGTGAGGCCATGCACGAGTATGCTGGCCTCCTCTGGTATCGTTGGCGCACCGGGCAGTTTTAATTAGGCTTCTGTCCGGGCAGATAGACCTTGACGTTGATCTGATCCTGGTTGGCTGCGCTCGCAAGCGGAAGTGGCGGAGGAACGGCAGCACCATTGGCAGCGGGTCCATATGGCGCGTACGCATAAGGCTTGGCGGGCAACGCCTGGGCCAGGGTGGCGTAGGTGGGTGTGCCCACCCCAATCGGCAAAGCGACGGTATTGTGCTCGGCGACCATACGCCGCACCCTTGCCCAGTCGATCTCCTCGTGTAAATGATTGGCCGCCATAAACTGCTTGATGGCAACTACTGCGCGTTGTAGATCCGTTGGTCCTTCTTTGTTATACGCATGCAGCGGCTTGTAACACTGCAGGTAGATCTGTCCGTTGCGTTCGCCCACCATGTTGGGCTCATCGATGATACGCACTGAGGTCCCCACCGGCACCATAGGGAAGAGCTGCGCGACATTCTCCGGATACATCTGGAAGCAACCCTGGCTGGCTCGCATACCGACGCCCCAGGGGTGGTAGGTGCCATGAATGAAGATCCCGGAGAGCCCCGTCTCCATGGCCAACTCCCCCATAGGATTTTCTGCACCTGGGGGCCAATACCACGGAATATCCATATGGAACTTCTTTTCAAACCAAGCGTGGATGTTTTTGGGAACGTTCCAGGCCGGCATCTTGAATTTCTGGATGATGCTGGTGGTGGTCAGGCTCTCCTTCCAGCCCGGCAGGAACACCCCGACAGGATAGGTGAATACCACCCCCCGTCCCTCCGGGAAGAAATAGATACGTCGGGCGGGAATGTTGACAACGATTCCGCTCCAAGGTTTTGGGGGAAGTACGTACTCGTTGGGAATGATGACTTTGCTGGCCTGTCCTGGCAGCCAGGGATTCACCCCGGGATTGGCGCCAACCTCCTGGTTATAGCCAATGTCGTAGAATCGACCGATATCGAGCAGTGTGTCATCGCGATGGCTGGTGACGGCTTGCAGGTTCCCGACCATATTGCCCTGCTCGGGCAGGGGGAACACCGTAGCCAGGGTGGCGAGCGGGGCCAGCGCGGTACAGCCGGCAAGAAAAATTTTTCGTAGTGTGTTTTGCAGCATTGCAACCTCATCCGGGAGGCTGGCAGAATCCACAATTCTATCTGCGCGGCCAATTGATCCTATTGTAACCCTGCAATTTTACCGAAAATGGAGCAAAAAGTGGAATCACCCTTTCTTCTCGAGCTACGGCGCCATCTGCAAGAGAAAACGCCCGGGACTGAGGCCCTACGTGCAGCCTTCGTTCCTCTGGACCATCTCCTCGCCGACATCGCCACGGACCAGCAGATCACCTACGACGGACCCGGTGTTGGGCTGGGTATGCAAGCCAACCTGCATCGCCTGCGTATCGCCCAACACCATTGGACGGGTACCGAGCGCGCATGGGGTCTGGCGGTGTGCAGCTACGCCGGACAGGGAGAGCCGCGCAGCGAATGGCGCATTGCGCGCGCCAGTCGCGAACGGCTACCGGTGATCCTGCGCGCCTTACCCGAGTTTTTCCACGGCTACGCCGAACTGGCCCGCAAGGAACACCCGGGACGCAGCAGTAGCAAACGCCTGCAGGAAATCGCAGATCTACTCGAGCGTTGACAGGCCGACAAAAGCATCTATCTACCTCCTCGAAGTCCATTGCGGATCATCCAGGAGCCTCGGGTCTCAAGCCATGCATCTCCCCACAACGAGTCTGATACTGATCGGTGCAGCCGTGTTTTTGGTGGTGGCAGCGATTCTCTGGAAGTTACGGGGGCGCAACGCCGCAGGCACTCGAAAAGTATCTGAAAACCCGATGACGACAGCCATGCCAGCTCCGCAAGCGCCGCTGCCAGAGCCAAGCGCTCCGCCAGCGAGGGTGGCAGAAATTGAAGAGGTCAGCATACTGGATGAGGTAGAAATCTACCTCGCTTATGGACATATCGATCAGGCAACGACGGCCCTTCTCTGGTATGTCGAGCGTCACCCGCAGGACCAGGAGCAAAGAAACCGACTCCGCAACCTCTATATCGAGGCAGGTGATTATCAGCATCTCGCGGAAATGTTGGAGGAAGACCTCGATCAACAAATTTTGGACATCCCCGTGGTCCAGCATCTAGTCCTACAATGCCTGCAGAAGGACCCACAAAACCTGCCACTGCGCGTGTTGGCCGAAGCCCGACTACATCTCAGTCTGGAAAATATCGAACAGGAACTGGGTCGTCAGCAACCCCTCCAAAAGGAGAACTTTCTGGCGCGCGAGCAGGAACAGCTGGAGCTGGGTTCTGTCCATCGCGACCTGCAACAGGCAATCGTGCATCCCGAGCCGCTCGAACTGAACGATATTCCCCTGCACGCGTTTCAGCGGCATGCAGCGGAGCAGGAGCGAAAGGAGGAGATGCCCGCAGATGCCTTGCTCTATGGTTCAGAGCCACTACCTCCGCTCGATGAGGAGGAAATTCGAGTCGTCAGCACCCTCGTTGGTACGGGGCATGCTGTCGCTTTACTGAGAGAAGCGGGTCAGGACGCAGCCGCGGTCACTATTCTACAACGCAAGGTGGTTCTCTACCCGAAGCGACTGCGCCTCCATGTACTGCTTCTCCAAATTTTTTATGAACAGGGGAACGAGCGGGATTTCGCCCGAGGCTTGCTGCGTTTGCACATCATCCTCTGGGGTCTGGGGAAGGCTTTACGCCAGCGCTTGCTCAACGTAGGAAGGCAACTGGGGCAAGACAGTCTATATAACGAGTTGGAAAATAGTGAAGGGAGAGAAAATCAGGTGCTGCCGAGTCTCGCAGAAAAATATCAATTGTATACTCCCACCAGCACGATCCCGGTGACTAGCGTGCAATTGGTGGAAGAGCGCCTGCGGCGCGACCGGGAGATTGCTGAAGTGGATGCCGATGATCCAATTCTACGCGATTTCAACATGCTCATCGATTATGGCCAGGTAGAGGAAGCCGTCGATTTGCTGGAGCAGTCAGCCCTTGCCTCACCGCGAAAGTCGGGCTATTTCCCCCCCTTACTGGAGATGTATGAACGTATGCAAGCGCGCGATCGTTTTGCTCGATTCAGCAGAAAGATCATCCATAGTGACCCGCAACCTGACGAGGCCATCCTGCGCCAGCTGTACCACCTGTCCGAACGCCTACAGCGAGACATCAGCGCTACCGCCTGAGGAGGAAAACCATGACTGACAAGGCACAGATTGCGGGAACTCCTTCGATTCTGGTACGCGGGATTGGCCTCGATATCCGAAAAGAGGCCGTATTTCGCATGGCCTTTCGCATGAACCGTAAGGCAAATTATAGCCTTCTCGAAGCGGACGATCACCAAGTCCCAGATGTGGCGATTGCCGATCTGGATTCCCCCGACGGGCTGGCGGAAGCCGACAAATTTCGTAAGGAAAACCCCGGGATTCCCCTGCTCGCCACGACGGTAGTCCCCAACAGCTTTCCCCAGTTCGTGACGCTGACCAAGCCGATCCGCATGGAAACCCTGTTCCCCGCGCTGGAACAGTTGCTGCGTCCATCACCAATGACCCGTGAATTGCCTCTGCAGCAGCCCGCTGAACCGGTAGAGCAAGTCCAAAATACTGCAGCAGCAGCGACTCCAGCGAAGCTCTCCACGAGTGTGCAACAGCCTCCGCCGGCAAGAGAGAAACCCAGTTTTGATCCGAATCAAATCGAATTCTTCGATCCAGAGCAGGGCCTTCTCGCGCTGGTTCAACGGGCGATACGCGATCAAATTCCCGTAGGAATCGTCGATCGACGCAATGGAAGATTGCTCTGGCGGATCCTTCCAGAACAGGGGAAAGTCGATGCTAGCGTCAGCATGGAGGAGGCACAAGCAATCTTTCGAGAGGGAGAAGAGAACCTCGTTCTCCGAGATGGCGCATCTTTCGCCGACAACGACTCCGTTCATTCGATGACAGTCACGGAATACCTTTGGCAGATTCACGCAATCGCTGCGGATGGTCGCCTGAGCAAGAAAATTCCATTGAATCGTCCGGTAAAACTGCGTCGGTGGCCCAACCTTACGCGTTTGTACCCACTACCCGAGGCATTGCGTTTGGCGGCCTTTCTCGCCCGTTCACCGGCATCCCCAGCATTGACCATACGGATGTTGCAGGTACAACCTCAGGCGCTCTTAAACTTTCTTGCCGCGGCTGATGCTTTGCAATTATTGGAATATAGCCCCGCTTCCGGGGTGGCGTCAGAGCCGGCGATCCCCTCGAGCACACTAGCGGAAGCGCAACGGCCGAGCCCCGCGAAGCGTGGTTTTCTTGGCCGTCTGCTGGCAAAAATTGCGGGGCTATAGTGATGGAAATGAAAAATAACCGGGAGACTTATTTATGAGAGAGGACAATAAAATCGTTTTCACTGGCCCGGTTGGCGCAGGCAAAACTTCAGCGATATCTGCTATCTCTGATGTACCCATCATATCTACCGACGCCAAAGCCTCAGACATGACCATAAACCGTAAAGGCCACACCACCGTAGCTATGGACTATGGGATTCTGCACCTTGGCGACAAGAGCAAGGTACATTTATATGGCACTCCCGGGCAGGAGCGCTTTGATTTCATGTGGGACATCCTGACTTCCGGCGGTCTCGGGCTGATATTGATGCTGGACAACACCCGCCCCAATCCGCAAAAGGACATGCATTTCTTCCTGCATGCATTCAAGGACTACATTGCCGATGTTCCGGTGGTCCTGGGCATCAGCAAGACCGATCTCAACCCCCGCCCGAACACCGCAGACTACGCAAAAATGCTCGCGGAGGTCAGTCAGGATCTGCACATGCTCAATCCTGTTCCACCAATCTTTGAGGTAGATGGACGCAACAAAGAAGATGTGAAGAACCTGGTCATGGCACTACTTTTCTCCATCGATCCTGGTCTGGGAATGCTCCCATGAGCATCGAACTCGTCACTTCTGAGCGCCCTCTGTATGCCGAGTTGACGCCAGCGGGTGCATTCTATATCAGCTCCGGCCCGGAACTAGAAGGTAACCGATCGATCCTTTTCCACATTCTTCGCGAAGGATCGCGCGACCCCTTCGGCCGGGAAGCTGCCTGCCGCTGGACCCGACTGGACTCACCGGATGACGCCTTGCGCAGTATTTTCCGCCTGCAACGTCTGGGTTTGATCCGCGGAAGTCCCGAGCCACGCCACACCCCCGAGCAGCGTCTGGAAGACATTCTCCCCGGGTTGCTGGCGCAGCTATCGGACGTGCAACGCGCTTTACTTGCCGATGAAAACGGTTTTTACCTGTCCACATCAGGCTTCTTACATGAATCCGCGGAGGAGCTTGCCGGACTTTCCGCTGATTTGCTCAGCCTGCAGGACCGACATGGGAGGTTATTACGCAACAATCTCCGCATCCACAGTGAAACTTGGGCACTGGTCGACCCTGCGGGACAGTCCGAGCTCGGATTCTGGCCGCTGTTTATTGGTCCACAGCGTTTTATGTTGATCATCGGCGGCGCCCCTCTACTTCAGAGCCAGCCCTTCGTCACCCTCGTACAAATACTCGATCAACGGTATCGCTAAACATCTTCATCCTTATTTTAACGGGAGTTTTAATGCCATGCGTGAAGAAATGCTTAAATCTATCCTCAGTGACCTCAACGGCTCTTCCGCCGACATCGAGGCGTCTGCAGTCATCTCTACCGATGGGCTGACCATCGCCTCCCTGCTGGCCGGCAACATGGACGAGGATCGCGTCGGTGCCATGGCTGCCGCGATGCTGTCCCTGGGCGACCGAACGGCAGCGGAGCTGGCCCGCGGTGACCTGGAACAGGTGATGATCAAGGGAGACTCTGGATACGTCCTGCTCATTCATGCCGGACACGATGCCGTTCTCACCGTAATTGCCAGAAAAGAAGCAAAACTCGGCTTGATTTTTCTGGATGCAAAGCGCGCCGCCCAAGGTATTGCAGAACTTCTGTGAGCCCAGACTTTCCTGATACCGGGCGTTCGGCCATAATTGGCGTCCTCGTGCAGCGGGGTCGCCATGACTTTTCAGGAAATCATCCAACAGTTACAACAGTTCTGGAGTGAACAGGGATGTGTGGTGTTGCAACCCATGGACATGCCCGTGGGTGCAGGCACCTTTCACCCGGCAACCTTTTTACGGGCAATCGGTCCGGAACCCTGGCGTGCTGCCTACGTACAACCATCACGCCGCCCCACCGATGGCCGCTATGGCGACAACCCCAACCGGCTACAGCACTATTACCAGTTTCAGGCGGTACTCAAACCCAATCCCAGTAACCTGCAGGAGCTCTATCTGGAATCCCTGCGCCGCCTCGGCATCGACATTGCGTTGCAGGATATTCGTTTCGTTGAGGACGACTGGGAATCGCCCACCCTTGGCGCCTGGGGTCTAGGCTGGGAAGTCTGGCTGAATGGCATGGAAGTAACGCAGTTCACCTATTTTCAGCAGGTTGGGGGCCTGGATTGTCGTCCGGTAATGGGCGAAATCACCTACGGCCTGGAGCGCCTGGCTATGTATCTGCAAGGCGTTGAAAGTGTATATGATCTGATCTGGACACCGGGCGTGAGCTACGGCGACGTTTATCACCAGAACGAAGTGGAGCAGTCCCGCTACAATTTCGAGCTGGCTCCCGTAGACGATCTAAGGCAACGCTTTGACCGCGCCGAAGCCGATTGTCAGAGCCTCATCGCGGCCAAGCTGCCCCTGCCCGCCTATGAACGGGTGCTCGACTGCTCCCACACCTTCAACCTGCTCGATGCCCGCCATGCCATCGCCGTCAACGAGCGGGCACGCTTCATCGGCCGGGTACGGAATATGGCGCGTGCGGTAGCGGAAATCTATGCCGAGGCTCGCGCCGAGCTTGGCCACCCCTTGTTGCAGGGAGGTGACGCATGAAGTCCCATCCCATGTTACTGGAAATCGGTTGCGAGGAACTACCGGCAGCGGAACAACAGCAGCTGCAGCTAAGCGCCGTAGAGATCATGGCCCGCCTGCTGGACGAAAGCGGCATCGAGTATGGCGAGATCCTCCCCTACGTTTCTCCGCGTCGAATTGCGCTACTCATTCACGAGCTCGCCAGTGCCACACGGGCCGAGGAAGAACTCCGCCGCGGACCGGCGCTCGAACGGGCTTTTGTCGACGGCAAGGCAACGCCGGCGGCTGAGGGGTTCGCCCGCTCTTGCGGTGTCGCAGTCAGCGATCTACAACGCTTGGAAACCGAAAAAGGCGTCGTGCTGGCGTGGCGTATCCAGCATCCGTCCCGCCCCGTAGCGGCGCTCTTGCCGGATCTGGCGACGCGCTGGGTGGAGTCCTTACCTTTGCGCAAGCGAATGCGTTGGGGCAAGCACGAAGAAAGCTTCTCCCGTCCCATTCGTTGGCTGCTGCTCCGCTTCGCCGACCAGTGCTTATCCTGGCAGGCCTTTGGCCTGCAAAGTGAGGCTCATAGTTTCGGTCATCGCGTCCATCATCCTGGCCCCGTGCCAGTCGTGCAGCCGCAGACCTATGCGCAAGCCTTGCTGCAAGCACAGGTCCGCGCCCATTGGCAGGAGCGCCGCGCCTATATCGCAGCGGAACTGCAACGCTTGGCGCAGGAGCTGGATTGTACACCCATGCTTGGCGATGCCCTCCTCGATGAGATCACCGGGCTCTGCGAATGGCCCGTTGCCCTGGCGGGCGGCTTTGCCGAAACATATCTGCGGCTCCCGGAGGAAGTGCTGATCACGGTGATGATTCAGCACCAGCGCTATGTCCCCCTGCGCGATCGGCAAGGGAAGCTGGCAGCACGTTATCTCTTTATTGCCAACCTCGAAAGCCGTGATGCGCAGGTCGTCATTCATGGTAACAATCGGGTACTGCGCGCGCGCCTAGCTGATGCGGCCTTTTTCTGGGATCAGGACCGCAAAAGCAGCCTGGTCGCCTGGATTTCCGATCTGGACAAGGTCTCTTTCCAGGACGGCCTAGGGAGCATAGGCGACAAGGTACGGCGCCTGCAAAATCTTGCCCCCAGTGTGGCGGCGATGCTCGGCGCCGATCCCGAGGATTGCCGGCGTGCCGCGCAACTCTGCAAAAGCGATCTGCTCAGCGGCATGGTCGGAGAGTTTCCGGAACTACAGGGCATCATGGGGGCCTACTATGCCGGCCATGACGGCGAATCGGCGGCCGTGGCCCAGGCCATCGGCGAACAGTACCGGCCGGTAGGGCGCGATGACGCCATCCCGGCTTCGCCTACCGGGCAGGCGTTGGCTCTGGCGGATCGTATCGACACCCTCTATGGATTTTTTGCGCTGGGGAAAATCCCGACCGGCGACCGCGATCCCTTTGCTCTGCGTCGTGCCGCTCTGGGCATTCTGCGCATTGCACTGGAAGGAGAACACTCTTTCTCCCTGGCTGCGCTCACGCAGATGGGTCGCGATGCCTATGCCGCGACACTGCCTCCTGGCGCGGAAGCCAGCGCGAAGCTCGGCGAGTTCTTCCAGGACCGGCTGCGCGTGATCTTTCGCGAAGAGGGCTTCGCCGCCGACCAAATTGCGGCGATACTGGCGGTGGCCGGTGATGATCCCCTCGACGCCCAACATCGCCTGGAGAGTCTCAGCACCTTCCTCGCCGGTGATCCGCGCGCCGATGATCTGGCGGCGCTGATCAAACGCGTCAGTAATCTCTTGCGCAAGGAAGGAAGCCAGGAAACTACGGACCTGCGTCCCGGCCTGTTACAGGAAACCGCGGAAAAGGCGTTGTGGAACGCCTGGACGGCCATTGAGAAAACCGTTGAAGATAACCTCAAGGACAGGAACTACCATCACGCACTGGTGACCCTTGCCAGCCTGCACGATCCGGTGGACCGTTTCTTTGCGGAAGTGATGGTACTCTGCGAGGATCGTGCGCTCCGCGGACAACGTCTGGCGCTGTTACAGGCGCTGCAAGGCGCGTTTTTGCACATCGCCGATTTTTCCCAGCTACAGGGCCGCGGATGACGCATCTGCTCATCCTCGACCGCGACGGCGTTATCAACGAAGACAGCGATGCCTACATCAAGTCGGCTGCTGAATGGCGGCCGATTCCCGGTAGTCTAGAGGCCATTGCCCGCTTCAATCGCGCCGGCTACACCGTCGTGGTGGCCAGCAACCAATCGGGTATTGGCCGGCGTCTGTTCAGCCTGCGCGCCTTGGGCTCCATCCATGCCCGCATGCGGCGGGAATTGGCGGAGATGGGGGGACGGATTGATGCCATTTTTTTCTGTCCCCATCACCCGGAAGCTGGTTGCGCCTGCCGCAAACCCCAGGACGGGATGTTTCGCGAGATTGCCGACCGCTTTCAGGTCGATCTGCAAGGAGTGCCGGCCGTCGGGGACAGCCACCGCGATCTGCTGGCGGCACGGAGTGCCGGTGCCAGCCCCATCCTGGTACTGACGGGTAAAGGCAAGAAGGCGGCAGATACTGCGCGGGCCGAGGGTGTTCCCGTCTTCGCCAATCTGGCCGCCGTCGCCGACGCCCTGCTTGGCCACTGAGTCATGGCCCGTGCCCTGCGCAGCATACTGTTTTATGCGTCATTCACGTTATGGACCCTAGTATGGGCGCTGCTGCTTCTGCCCTTCCCTCTCTTGCCCCAATCCTGGCGCTACTGGGGCTGCGGTACCTGGGCGCGGGTCGCGAGCCACATCTTTTCTTGGAGTATTGGTGTGCGTTATCACGTACAGGGGCTAGAGAATATACCGGCCGGCCCCTGCGTCATTCTCAGCAATCATCAGTCCTCCCTCGAAACCCTGCTGCTATGGCGTTACTTCCCGCGTCTGTCTTTTGTCCTCAAGGCCGAACTGCTGCGTTTTCCCATCATCGGCTGGTATCTACCCCTGAGCCAACCCATCGCCATCGACCGTCAAGCGAGACGCCAGGCCCTCAAACAGGTTCTGGAAGAGGGAGAAAAACGCCTGCGGGCAGGAATTCCCGTTCTCATTTTTCCGGAGGGCACGCGGCAAGGCTGCGGTGAATTGGGCGCCTTTCACCAGACCGGCGTTGCCCTCGCGCAGCGCGCTGGCGTACCCATCACCCCCCTCGCCCTCAACAGTGGCTGCTTCTGGCCACGCCACGACTGGCGCATGCGATCGGGCGAACTACACCTGCATTTTGGCCCGGCTGATAACGGCGAAGGGCGCAGCAATCAGGTGACCGACCGTCTACGCGAGTGGATCGCCGCGGAAATCAGGCAGATGCCTGCACACGACGACTAAGAGCGAAGTCCACGATCTTTCCAGCAATATCAATGCCACTCACGCGCTCGACGCCCTCCAGGCTGGGGACGGGATTGACCTCTAGGATGACAGGAGCGCCTTGCTCATCGAGCATCAGATCTACCCCGGCAAAATCCAGGTCCAAGGCTGCCGTTGCGGCAAGCGCCAACTTTTCCAGGCGCGCCAGCACTTCCGCGTCCTCCACGCGCTCCGCCGTCCCGGCCCGATGTAAATTGCTACGGAACTCTCCCGGCCCCGCCCGTCGGCGCATGGCCGCCAGCGCCCCGCTGCCGAGGACGATCACCCGATAGTCCTCTCCTGTGGGCAAAAAGCGTTGCAAGAGGGTTTCGTGTTGCAACTGCAGCAGGGTATCCACCAGCGCCCGCGCGCCCGCGCGGCTCTCCGCCAAGTTAACGCCGACCCCCTGGGAGCCGCTGAGCAGTTTGCTGACCAGTGGTTTTCCCAATTGCGCGAGCGCCGTTTCCGTCGCCGAAGCATCGGCAAGATACCAGGTCTCCGGCACAGGCAAGGACGCGCCGGCGAGGATTTGCAGGGACAGAAATTTGTCGCGCGCGTGCAAGATCGCATCACCGCCATTGAGGCAATAGCTACCCTGCGCCGCCAGCTGCCGTAGCAGGCGCACACCGAGCTGGGTCAAGGGACTGCCAAAGCGTGGCAGTACCAGTTCGGGAGGCGGCAGGACCTGGCCTTCGTAATATAGATAGAATTTTCCTTGCTGGACATGCAGGGCGCAGCGTTCGGGCTGCAGGACGCGCCCATCTACCCCCCTTGCGCGTAGCGCCTCCTGCAAGCGGCAGGTGGAATAGAGCTCCGGGTAGCGCGACAGGATCGCGACGGAGGTCAAGAGTCGCTCTGGTAGGTCAGTAGCGGCAATTCTCCGTGCGCAATGGAGCGCTCGATAAAACCCGCGCGACCCGGGTGCCGTTGTTCCAGGGCAGGCCGGCTCGTCGCCTCTACCCCGACAATCGCCGCCAGTAGCACCTCCAGTTCTTCCCCATCGACGCGCAGGCTCCCGTAAGGATTTTGTGGGTTTTCCGGACGCCAGAAGAGATTGCTCCGCCAACCCTTGGCGCGTACGGCGGGATTCTCGAACAATGTGCGACAGCGCTGTCCAATATCGGTTTTTGCCTCCATCTTCACTCCCATTTGACTACCTGCAACAAAATCCTTGACTTGGCTTTGGAACAATAGAAGAGCATAATAGTCAACTATAAAGAGATCCAAAACGGACACGGCAACGGATCATAGTCTGGGCCCACAGGGCCGACAAGGAGTTTACGATGAGTGAAAACACGACGCAGCAAGGGGTAGCCGGTCACGGCGCCTTTTTCCAGGATACCAATCTCAACGCCAACGAAGCCGAAGCCGCCACGGCGTGGGTGCGTAACCATGTCGATCGGCGCTCCGTGGATCTGGGCGAGCGCATGGACGACATCCGCGAGCACATGTGGGAGCTCGAGAAGGAAGGCGAGATCATCGTCCACCGCATAGCCGACGAGCACAAGCCCGTCGAGGTGGAAACCCTCTTCGGCTGGAAGAAGCGGGTACCCACCAACCAGCTCTGGCATCACAAGAGCTGTGGGCAGTGCGGCAACATCCCGGGCTATCCCACCAGCCTCATGTGGTTCATGAATAAGTTCGGCATCGACTACCTCGACGAGACCGACCAGACCTCCTGCACCGCCTGGAACTATCATGGTTCCGGCATTGGCAACGTCGAATCCCTGGCGGCGGTGTTCCTGCGCAACTTCCACCAGGCCTACGTCTCCGGCAAGCAACATGGCTTCGAGAACGGCCACTTCTATCCCCTGGTGCACTGCGGCACCTCCTTTGGCAACTACAAGGAAATCCGCAAGTACCTGATCGAATCCGCCGAGCTGCGCGAGAAGGTCAAGAAGATCCTCGGCAAGCTGGGCCGTCTGGTTGATGGCAAGATTGTCATCCCCGAAGAAGTGGTGCACTACAGCGAGTGGCTGCACGTGATGCGCAACCGCATTGCCAGCGAGCTGCAGACCATCGACATGAGCAACATCCGGGTCACCGTGCACGCTGCCTGCCACTACTACAAGATGGTGGCCGAGGATGCGGTGTATGACAACACCGTTCTCGGTGGCAACCGCACCGCGGTGGGGACCTCCGTGGCGCAGGCCCTGGGCGCGCAGGTCATCGACTATTCCACCTGGTACGACTGCTGTGGCTTTGGCTTCCGCCATATCATTTCCGAGCGGGAGTTTACCCGCAGCTTCACCATGAACCGCAAGATCAAGGTCGCGCGGGAAGAGGCGAAGGCGGACGTGATGATTGGCATCGACACCGGCTGCATCACCACCATGGACAAGAACCAGTGGATTGGCAAGGCACACGATATGAACTACTCGGTGCCGATCATTGCCGACGTGCAGTTGGCCGCGCTGGCCTGTGGCGCCGATCCGTTCAAGATCGTGCAGCTGCAGTGGCATGCCTCCCCCTGTGAGGATCTGGTGGAGAAGATGGGCATCAGCTGGGACAAGGCCAAGGCCGATTTCCAGGAATATCTGAAGCAGGTCGAGCAAGGGAATGTGGAATACCTCTACAACCCCGAACTCGCTACCAATCAGCAAATCAATATGAAGACGGGTGCTTGAGGAGAACGATCAGTGAGTGCACAAGATACGGTTCTAGTAGTAGGTGCGGGCCCGGCGGGCCTCTCGGCGGCAGCCACCGTGGCAGCCATGGGCAAGAAAGCAGTTATCGTTGAAAAGGAAGATGTTCTTGGTGGTGCACCGATCATCTCGGGGTATGCCAAGCTGGTTCCTTCGGGTGAGTGGGCCAAGGATGCTATTGGTCGCATGGTGAGCCGGGTGGAAGGGGATGGCAATGTCAGTATTCACAAGTCCACCAAGGTCACCCAGCTGGATGGTGAGGCCGGTAATTTCACCGCAACCTTGAGTAACGGCAGCAAGGTCGAAGCTGGTAGCATCGTACTTGCTACGGGCTTCACCCACTTCGATTCCATCAACAAGCCGGAATGGGGTTTTGGTACCTACGAAGACGTGTTGACCACCTCCCAGATGGAGCAGATGGTCGCTACTGGCAAGATTCAGTGTCCGTCGGACGGTCGTGTGCCGGAGCGCGTCGCCATTCTGCTCTGCGTCGGCTCGCGTGACCGCCAGATTGGGCGTGAGTGGTGCTCCAAGATCTGCTGCACGGTTTCTGCAAATCTGGCCATGGAGATCAAAGAGATTTCTCCGAGCACCGACGTGTTCATTTACTACATGGACATCCGTACCTTTGGCCTGTATGAAGACAAGTTCTACTGGAAGAGCCAGGAAGAATTCAAGACCAAGTTCGTCAAAGCGCGTATCGCCGAGGTGACCAAATCACCGGATGGCCGCCTGCTGGTGAAGGGTGAAGATACTCTGGTCAAGCGTCCGATCGTGATCCCCATGGATATTGTCGTACATGCCATTGGCATGGATCCCAACGCCCTGAATCCCGAAATCGCCAAAACCTTTGGCATCGGCTTGGAAAAGCACGGTTTCATCGACAAGGCCGAGCAGTACACCAACAGCCAAGGGACCACCCGTAAGGGTATTTATACCTGCGGTGCTTCTACCGGTCCTGAAGACATCGATACGTCTATCGCTCAGGGTCAGTCCGCTGGCTCGCGTGCGGTGGCGGATCTGTTCTCCGCGCAGAAAGTGGCCGTTTGAGTCTGATGCAAGAGTCCGTAACGCCGGCCAAGTTGCCTATCGATCTCGATGTCGGCCTGCTCAAGAAATCGTTCTACGAGCTTGAGGAGGCCCTCGAAGGGCAGCAGGGTTTGTCTGATCTGATTGCTATGCTGGAGGACAAAGGCGCAGTATTTCAGTCAATTCTCTCCGGTATAGACAGCGACTTAGATGTTGACGGGATGCGCACGCTGGTAGAACGGATGTTCACTGCGCGGCGCAAGCTCTGGCCGACCCTGGAAGCCTATGGAGCGCCGGCTTTGCGCTCTGCGATCGCTGATCTGCTCAGCGGCCACGGAGATTTGCCGCAACGCATGCAGCGCTTCCAAGAGGCCATACCGGCGCAAGGCAAGGCGCAGAGAGCCCTACGGGATCTGGCGGCGGAACTATTGCACTTCTCAAATCCAGAGGTATACCCGCTCATGACCCGTTGGGTCTGGGATCAAGGTACGAGCTCTGGAGCGGTACGCGAGTTTGTGCGTGGAGGTGACTACATCACCGACTTTCCCTTAGGGGAGAGCCCGGAGATGTTTGAGGGTGTGCGGGAGTGGATGCGGCAAGGGCTGTCCGAACTTGGCGTGTATCGCGATCTACCCTATCTCATCGATGTGTTGTTGGCATATCAATACTCACAATATTTGCGGGCCATGGCAGAAGGGTTCCTGCGCTCGGATTTCGGCGGGCAATCGGATTTCATCGAGCAAATCCATAAATTGCTGGGAGTCGAAACCCAGCGGCGTATGGGCGGCTCACGGATCAAAGGCAAAGACGTTCATTAGTTTTCCAAATTTAGGAGTTCCTGGTTATGGCTATTCATGAGAAGACACTGATCGATCCCGATCGCATTCTCCAGCACGATCATCTGGTCGTGGATGGTGTGGATGTGTCGGGATCTTGGAATACCATGATCTCCCCTCGTACCCTGGTGGATTACGAGCCGGATTTCGAAAAGATCATTCAGAGCTACGGCGGTGGCGAGAATGTACATCGTTGTTGGCAGTGCGGTTCCTGCACCAATTCCTGCACTATGTATGCGCAGAATGTGGACTTTAATCCACGCTATTGGATTTACCTGATTCGCCTGGGTCTGAAGGCCGAGCTGATGAAGGACAAAGACATCATCTGGCAATGCGTTTCCTGCAACAAGTGCACCAACATCTGCCCCAAAGATGTCCGTCCGGAGGGCGTGATGAAAGCCACCGCGCACTGGCTGGAAGAAAATGGCTACACCCCCAAGACCTTATCCACCCACTTCGATGAGGAATTCACTCATCAGTGTCTGGAGTATGGTCGGATCGAAGACACGGAAGTCATGATGGGCTTCTTCAAACGATCCGGGCAGCCACTCGTGCAGACCTGGATTATCAATTTCGGTAAGAATCTCAGCAAACACATGCCCCTGGGTCAGTTGGCCAAGATGGGCCTGAACGTCGTGTTTCGTCCCAAGACTAAATCCTGGGGTCGCACCGGTGAAGTGCTTGCTGAGTACGTCAAGACGCAGAAGGAGGCCGCGCATCATGGCTAAGGTTGCTTATTATCCCGGTTGTGCCTTGGAGGGCTCTGGCGGGCCCTACGACAAGTCTACTCGCGTATTGGTGAAGGAGTTGGGTCTCGAGATGGAAAATCTCGAAGATTACAACTGTTGTGGGGCCATGGAGGTCAAGAATATCCACCCCATGCTGCAGACCTACATGTCTGCACGTAACTTGGCGATTGCCAGCAAACTCCAGGGTTGTGACACCGTCATGGCCCCCTGCAATGGTTGTTATCGCAATCTGAAGCAGACCGAATACGAGTGCGCGACTTCGGAAGAGACCATGAAGACGGTTCAGGACCTCGCCGAAAAGTCTGGCGATCCGGTCTATGATGGCGATGTGCGCAGCTTGCACGCGCTGGAGTGGTTCATGGAGGAAGTCGGACCGGAGGGTATCAAGAGCCGGGTGAAGAAAAGCCTGAATGGGCTGAAAATCGCCAATTACTATGGCTGCATGTACACCCGGCCGCGGCAGATCTTCCCGGAAAAGGATCAGGGCCCCGGATCGGAATCTTCCTACGCACCGCACTTCATGGATGATCTACTCAATGCCGCTGGCGCCGAGGCAGTCGATTTTCCGTTGAAGACGGCCTGCTGTGGTGGTGCTCACACGCTGTCCGACTCTGACACCTCCACGCAGCTGGTGCTGAATATCCTGCAAGCCGCTGAGGACGCCGGGGCCGAAGTCATTGCCACCGAATGTCCGACCTGTCATTCCGGTCTGGAAATGCATCAGGTGCGCGCGGAAGTAGAGTTCGGTATCAAAACCAACGTCAAGGTCATCTACTTCACCCAGCTGCTGGGCTTGGCCATGGGACTTTCGCCGCGGAAAGTCGGTATCCCCGACAATGTCAGTGACTCCATGGATCTGCTTGCTGCCAAAGGGATCGTCTGACCGAGTTGCGAAATGCGCCCCCTGATCGGGGGCGTTTTTTTTCGTCGCAGCATATAACGAGGAACAGGCCATGGAATGTAACGGCTGTGAATTTCGCGCCGAGCTCTACTATGACAAGGAAAGTCAGGTCTGGGCGCGACGTGAGGATGATGGCACGCTCACCGTGGGCATGACCGACATTTCCCAATCCATTGCCGGCAAGATTCTGCATGTGCGCGTGCGCCGACCCGGTACGCGGCGACCCATCGGCAAGCCAGTTGCCACCATTGAAAGTGGTAAATGGGCCGGACCGGTTCCCAATGTCTTCGACTGTGTGATCGAACTTGCCAACGAGGATGTGCTGGAAGACCCCAATCTCCTCAATATCGAACCCTACGAAGCCTGGATCGCCCGCGTGCGTCCGGTGGCGAGTCTGGAGGTCGCGTTGAAAGACATGGTAACGGGTGATGCCGCCTTCGAGATGTATAAGGCGCGCTGTCTGCGGGACGACATTCACTGTGAGCGGGGAATGAGATGAGCAGTCATTATCTGGAAGATGACGAAGAGAAAACCGTGGTCATTGTCATGACCAGCGGGCCGAGCACGGCGCATCGCTGTGCGACGCCGTTTTACCTGGGTTCCTTGTTGTCATCCATGGATGCAGAGGTTAAGATTTTTTGCACCATGGAGGCGGTCAAGCTCATGGAGAAAGGTGTTGCCGAGAACATGGCAGCCATGGAAGGTGGCAAACGTATCATCGAATTCATTCGGGATGCGAAAAATGCCGGAGCGGAGCTCTATGTTTGTCGGCCCGCGTTGCCCGGATATGCCATGGAAGAGACGGGCCTGATCGATGAGGTCGACCACGTAGCTTCAGCCGGGGATCTGGCCGACCTCATTCTGTCGGTCGATCGCTTGTTATTTTTTTGAGGGATTTATCTCTAACTGGATTTTTTCCGTACACCCTAAGGAGGACATTATGGGTACCGTTCGTGGTTGTGAAATTCCTGAAGATCTGATGTACAACGTCGAAAACAACGTGTGGTTGCGCAAGGAAGATGATGGCAGCGTGACCATCGGCATGACCGCGTATGCCTGCGCTTTGGCCGGCCAAATCGTCTCCTACACCCCGAAGGCTGCGGGCAAGGACATCAAAAAAGACAAGTCGGCCGCCACCGTCGAATCTGGAAAATGGGTAGGTCCGTTGAAGAGCCCGGTCGGTGGTACGGTCACTGCGATCAATGATGAGGTCGCAAAGGATCCGGGTCTGATCAACAAGGATCCGTACGGCAGCGGCTGGATTGCCAAGCTGAATCCGGCGGATTTCGCTGGCGACTCTGGTGAGCTCAAGACCGGAGCTGATGCCCTGGCAGCATTCGAAGAGAAGATGAACGCCGACGGTTTCGGCGGCTGCTAAGATTTCTCTTGCTATCGCTCAGCGGCCGCCTCGGTGGCCGCTGCAGTCTTTTTACTGACGCAGGACGGACGAACTCATGAACCCATGGTTGGACGCTGTTTCCCAGGTAGAGGCCCTTGAAGACTTGCAACTCGATGCCAATCTGGTTGCGTCGATGCGCGAGCGTTGGCAGGGACTTTCGGGCAGTCAGGTCGGGCGGATGAACTTCTATACCCCATCGTTTCGGCATCACGAAACCTCCGAACTGTCTACCAGCAGTTGTGGCAAGAATGCTTTCCCGGCCATTTCCATCACCGGTGGTGATTGCAAGCTGCAATGTGACCATTGCAAGGCAAAAATTCTCGAACCGATGATCCCCGTGCGCTCTCCCGAGGAGCTCGATCGTCTAGTTGATCAGATTGTTCTGGAGGGCGGACGCGGATTATTGTTGTCGGGTGGTTCTGATCACCAGAATGTCGTTCATTATGAACCGTATTTTCCGACGGTCAGTAAGATCAAGGCGCGCTACCCCAATCTGCAGATCGCGATGCACACGGGTATCGCCACGCCAGAATTCGCCCGTGGTATGGAGGATGCCGGAGTCGACGTCGCCATGATGGATGTCATTGGCGCCCAGGACACGATTTCCCAGGTCTACCATCTGCGCCGCAGTGTCGATGATTTCGAAGCAGCACTGGAGGCTTTGGTCGCCACCAAGATGAAGGTGGTGCCACATATTGTCATTGGGCTCCATTATGGCGAGATGCTGGGCGAGTGGAACTCCCTCGAAATTGTGCAGCGACATCTGCCCAGCGCTTTGGTGCTGGTGGTGATCATGTCGCAGTACGCCAGCCAGAGTCGGCCCTTTGCCACCCCACCCAGCAACGAGGTCGGAAAGTTCTTCATGGACGCGCGTGCGAGCCTCCCGGACACCCCGGTGTTGCTCGGCTGTGCGCGGCCCAGTGGCCTGCATCGCATGGAAACGGACAGCTACGCGGTGATGGCAGGGCTGAACGGCATTGCTTTCCCCTCCGATGGCATGTTGGCATTGGCCAAGCATCTGGATCGCGACGTTTTCGTTACCCCGTCTTGCTGTTCGATGATCGTCGGCGAAGAAGTTCTTGCCCTGGGCGAGGAAAGTGGGGCCATTCCATTGGATCATATCCCGGCTGCACCCAAGCGGCGCCCAGCACTGCGCGATATCCCCATCGTCGTGACCGCCTGAGTGCTGGAAGCAAAGGATCATGGCTGAGCGAGAGGCAGGGCGGCAGCGTGGCAACGCGCAATGGGCGGTGATCGATACTGGCCTGCGCGATGCGGACGAGAATATGGCCCTCGACCACGCCCTGATGGCCGCCGTAGCCGATGGAAGGCTGGGCGCCAGCTTCCGCTTCCTGCATTTTCGTGACTGCGCCTTACTCGGGCATCATCAGTCCCCCCGGCAGGAACTCGATCTCGACTTCTGCGCCCGCGAAGGCGTGCAGGTGCAACGCCGTTTGACCGGCGGCGGGGCAATCATCTTCGATGAAACCCAGCTGGGTTGGGAGTTGGTCTGCCGGCGTGAAGCCCTGCCTGCTGGGGACATGAGCTTCTTGGCGCAAGAAATCTGCGAAGCGGCGGCCCTGGGTCTGCGTCAGCTCGGTGTCGACGCGCAGTTTCGTCCCCGCAACGATATCGAAGTAGAGGGGCGGAAAATCTCTGGCACCGGCGGCATCATCGATGGTCAGGTGGTGCTCTTTCAGGGCACCGTCCTAATCGATCTGGATATCCCGCGGATGCTGCGCATCCTGCGCGTGCCGCTCGAAAAGCTCGATGCCCATGCGATACAATCGGTCGCGGAGCGTGTCACCAGTCTGCGTGACTTGCTCGGGCGGCTACCCAGCAAAGCAGAGGTCAAAGAGGCATTGGTCGAGGGTTTCCGCGCCCACTTCGCGTGGGATATGTGCGAGACACCGGTGCCCGAAGTGCTGACGACATATCTCCCCGAGGCCTTGGCTATTGTGCGCGACCCGGAATGGCTGCAACTGCAGGATCGCCCGCGCAGTGAGCAAGCTCTCTTGCAGGCCGTGCACCGGGGTAGCGGAGGTACCTTGCGTAGTGAGCTACTCTGGGACGAGCGCGGCAAGCGGATTCGGCAAATCGCCTTCAGCGGCGATTTCTTTGTCCAACCGCGGCGCGCGGTTCTGGATTTGGAGGCAGCCTTGCGCAACAGTCATATCGAAGACTTACCGCAGATCGTCGAGCGTTGGTACCACGAGACTCCTGTCGATGCATTGGGTCTGCAGCCAAGCGATTTCGTCCAGGTCGTACGCGAGGCATTGCCATGCGCGTGATCGACTGCGACGTACTCGTGGTGGGCGTGGGACCGGGGGGCGCGGCAGCGGCCCGGGTCACCGCTGCCGCGGGTTTGCATACCATCGCCGTCGACAAGCGCAGTGAGATTGGTGTTCCGGTGCAGTGTGCCGAGTTTGTTCCCAATCCTCTTATGCGCACGGTTCATGAGACGTTGTCGCGGGTGCAGGAAGTGAGTGGAATGCTCACCGTCCTGCCCTCTGGAGCCGCGGAGCATTCTGCGTTTCCCGGCCTGATGATTGACCGCGCGCGTTTTGATCAGGGCCTGGCAGAGCTTGCTGAAGCGGCAGGCGCTAAGATCTGGCGACGCACCCAATTCCGCTCCTGGGATGGCGAGATTGCTGTAGTCCAGCGCGACGGCGAGAGCATTGCCCTACGCCCTCGTTTTCTTCTTGGCGCTGACGGCCCCCATAGCGCGGTGGCGGCAGCTCTCGGTCTACCAGATCAGGCGGTGGTTTTCACCCGCCAATACACAGTACCACTCCTGCAGGAGTACTTTGATACCGACATCTTCCTCTCCGATGCCTTTCCCGGTGGCTATGCATGGCTCTTTCCCCGGGGTGCAGTGGCAAATTTGGGGCTGGGGGCGGATCGTCGTTTCGAGAGCAACCTCAAGGTACCCTTGGAGACTTTGCACCAGCAGATGCAGGAGCGCGGTATCGTTGGGGCAGAGATCCTTGGGCGCACCGGGGGTGCGATTCCGGTGGGGGGAATCCGCCCCATGGTACATGCGCGGGCCCTATTGCTGGGGGATGCTGCAGGCCTAACGCATCCTATTACGGGCGCCGGTATTCCCGCGGCAGTCATCAGCGGTGAAGCCGCCGGGCGGGCGACCATTGCCTGGCTGGCAGGTGATACGGATGCCCTCGAAGCGTACGTAGAGGATATGACGGACCAATTCGGTCCGGCACTCCAGCGCGCCGTACAGCGGCGGCGCGAACTGGAAGCCGTCTGGCGCAAGCCGGCGGCACAGGAGGATCGCGTGATGCGGTCTGGATGGATTGCTTTTGAGGAATATTTTGCCGCCTGAGGGCGGATTGTCGAGGAGGATGTCCCATGAGTGCGGTAGCCCCGGAAACCAATCAACCCCTGAACTTCTATCGGCCCGACTACTTCGTCAAGACGCCGGCCATGCGGTCTCCCGACTATGTGCAGTTGAGCACGGCGGCAGCCATCACCCTGGGACTCATTCCCGGGGTGATGCACCGCACCAGCTGCACCCATTGCCTGAACCTGCTGATGACCTACCCCGAAGGTTGTCGCGCCAACTGCACCTACTGCGGTCTGGCCCGGCATCGGGAGGAAAGCCGCGACTACGCCGACCGCAACTTCATCCGCGTCGACTGGCCGACGGTTCGCGTGGACGAGATGCTGGAGCGGATCGCTGCCAACAGCGACAAGGGACAGTTCGAGCGCATGTGCATCAGCATGATCACCCACCCCGATTCCGACTACGACACCCAGGTGGTGCTCAAGCGGTGGATGGAGGTAGCGCCGCATATTCCGGTGTCGATCCTGTCCAACCCCACGACCATGGAGAAGCAGGACCTCATCACCCTGAAAGAGCTGGGCGCAGATATCTTCACCGTCGCTCTCGATGCGGTCACCCCGGAAATCTTCGAGCGCACCCGCGGCAAGACGGTGCAAAGCCCCCATTCCTGGGACAAGTATTGGCAGGTGATCGAGTGGGCTGCCGAGATCTACGGGCCGGAGAAGTTCGGTGCCCACCTGATCTGTGGCATGGGCGAGACCGAGCAGGAAATCCTGCAGGTCTGCCAGCGGATGAAGGATATGGGCGGGCACAACCACATGTTTGCCTTCTTCCCGGAAAAGGGCTCGATGATGGAAGATTGGGATCCGGTGCCGCAGGACCAGTGGCGGCGGGTGCAGTTGGGTCGCTTCCTCATTGATTATGCTGGTGGTCGTTTTGAAGACATGAACTTTGATGAGTATGGTCGGGTGGCAGAGTTTGGCTTCCCGCAGGCGGAACTCGAGGACATTATCGACTCGGGCAAGCCCTTCCAGACTTCCGGTTGCCCGGGTAAGGATGACGAAGAGGTGAGCGCCTGCAATCGTCCCTATGGGGACTCTTCGCCATCCGATATCCGCTCCTTCCCCTTCGCCCTCAACAAGCAGGATGTGGAGATTGTGCGGCGTCAGATGCGCCTGAAGGACCTGCAGTTCCCTGGTTGATCTGGATCGCTGCGAAAAGAAGGGGCCCGAGTGGCCCCTTTTTTGTTTTATTAGAATGTTATGATAAGAAATATCATCAAATCACAGTATTTTCTCTTTTGATCGAAGCGAAAAAACTTTGATTGTGACAGTTCTTGCAACACCTTGTTCTATCCGCCACAATCAAAATACGTTTTGACAACAGAGGGCGAGGAAGTGAAGAAGACGAAAATTTTAGGCTATGCAGTTGCCGCAGCCGTCGCTGCCGCGGGTTTCTCTGGCAATGCTTTCGCCACCAACGGCTATCAGTTGATCGGTATCGGCCAGTATGCGATTGGTATGGGTGGTGCCGTGGTCGCGGCCCCCGATGACCCTTTGTCTGCGGCCATCAGCAACCCGGCGGGTCTGGCCCTGATGCGTCCGCAGGCGGCCTTCTCTGCCGAGATTTTTAACCCTACCCGCAAGACCAATATGGGTTTTGGGGAGATTGGTAGCCATAGCAACGTTTACGGTGTTCCCGCGATCGGCTGGGTTGCCCCTGCCTTTGGCGACGGCATCGTGTTCGGTGGTGGTGTGTATGGTACAGCTGGATTGGGTGTTAATTATCTTCAAAACGTTGCTCCGAACCCTCAGCTACCATATGGTGGCTACGCCCAAGCGTACAGTAGCATTACTTTCATGGAGATGGCTCCCTCGATTGCTATGAAGGTGAACTCCCATTTGGCAGTTGGCGCTTCTCTGAATATCGCCGCGGAGCAAGGCTCTTTTCAGCAGACAATGACGCAGTTCACGAACATCAGTCCGTACCCTACGCATCCATATATTGTACCGATTGGTGGAGGGTTAAATCTTGCGACCCCGTCGTGGGCCTATGGCGTTGGCGTGACCATTGGAGCGCTGTACAAGGTGAACGACATGGTTACCTTGGGTGCAACGTATAAATCACCCATGATTTTTACGCCAATGACTTTTCAGGGTGGCGCTCAAGTTGCTCCAGGACCCAACGGAACGCAAATTCAGGGGGGTCCAGGTCAATACAGTGGTCATTTGAACTACCCGCAGCAGGTGGCTCTGGGTATCGCAATTCGACCCATTCGCCAGTGGTTGATCAGTGTGGAAGGGCAGTGGATCAATTGGCACAACACCCTCAATACTTTTAATATCCATGGCCCATGGCAGGGTACGGATGTGGTTGCGTTGCCTTTGAACTGGCGTAACCAGTGGGTTGCCAACTTTGGTACCCAATATGATGTAAACGACTGGCTGCAGGTCCGTGCGGGTTATGCCTGGGGATCCAACCCGGTGCCGAACAACAGTGCAGCGATTGCTGCCAACACCATCTTCCCGGCTCTCATCCAGAATGCCGTCACCTTCGGTGCGACGCAGAAACTGGGGATGGGCTGGAAGCTGACGGAAGCGTACATGCACGCCTTCGCCAATACCCTGACTGGCGCGCCTGGGTCGGCACCTTTCGCTCCTGGCGATCCTATGCAGGCTGCGTCCTCGACCCTGGGCGAGAACTCCTACGGCATCCAAGTCGGCTACGACTTCTAAGACTCTTACCCCTCCTCAAGGGTACGGGGGAGACGTAAGTCTCCCCCTTTTTGCGTTCTACGGGCTTGCATCGAGAGCCGGCAGGCCAGACACTAGGCGGCAGTGGATACGCGAGGAGCCTATGAAGACCATACCGATTGCCGATGTCAGTACCCTCAAGAATGAACTTAACAAATACAAGAAGGGCAAGAAGCTCGAAATACCCCGTTTCAACCAGCTGGCGCGTATGGGCTATCTGGGACGCCTGATCATGACGCCTCTCGACCCCGAAGATCCTGCGTGTAAGTCTTATCTGGTACATGTACAGGAGCCGCAGGGCTTGGCCGCCCATTTCATCGAACTCGATGAAGATTTGATCGATGCCATCTTGATCCTCGATGGGGAGCAGGCGATGGCCATTGCTGCCATCATGCAGCAAGGGGTGCAGGATCGGGCCCGCTGGCACGAGGAGCTCAACGCGCGCGATTTCTACTTTTCCTCGTTTTACCGGCCCAAGGAGCGCGCAGAATAGAGTCGAGCGTCGTGCCCGCAGAGCAAAGGAAACTGCGCTGGCTGGATCTCGGGCATTTGACTGCCGAGGAGCTGCATCAGTCCTATCAGGCCCTGGCTGCCCTGCGTCGTGCCGATGATCCTGCCTTCCTTGTGCTGGCGACGGCCGATGCGCATCTGAGCCTCGGTGCTGCTCAGTCTGCCTCTGCGGAGCTGAATGAGGCCGCTTGCGGATCCGTAGCTGTCCTTCAGCGCCCTCTCGGCGGTGGCTTGGTCTGGGTGGAGCCGACACATCTGAATTATTTTCTCCTGTCTACCCCAGATGTACAGTGTCGGCGTCCGGAGGACTTGCTGGCGGCGATGGCGCCCTCCATTCAAGCCGTTCATGCGCAGTATGGTTTGCCTGCGGAGCTGGCGGCGGGGCAGGAGTTTCGTTATCGCGGGCGGCGCATTGGCAGTACTGGTGCTGCTACCATCAGTAAGAGTCTGGTGCTGGCGGGGAGCTATCTGCTGCGGATTGACTGGCGCCCCTTTGTTGCCAGTGTCGCCACGCCGTCGCTCGAGTTCCGCAACACCCTGGCGCGCGCCCTGTCCGCCTCCCTCACCAGCTGGGAAACTGAGCTAGGGCCCAAGATGATGCCTAGCCATGCCGATCTGAAGAGTGCGTGGCAGGCGCAACTACTGGCTCAGGGCTGGCAGATTTTCGAGGAGGAGCTCCACGCCAGCGAGTGTGCCGCGTGGCAGCAGGTAGAATGGGAGCCTGTGGATTGGCAGAGCCAGGGCCGCCGACGGGTGCGCAATGGCATCAAGCTGCGCGCTGGGGCATTCCTCACCGAACAACACTGGCCGGATGGCTGGCTACGTGTCTGGACGGAAGACGGTTGCTATCGGGAAGTGGAGAGCGATGCCTGGCCGCCGGAGCTCAGTTGGGCCCTGGCTGGCGTTGCTGCTCGATCTCCCTTGCTAGCCAGCCTCTTGGATGGCTATCTGGGTAGTAGCGCCGGGCGTTGGCAGAAACGACTGGAAGAACTTTCCGTCTGGTCCGATCAATGAAGAACAGGAGAATGGGATGCCGAGTATCGAAGATCGTTTACGCAAACGTCTGATATGGATGACGAGCGATGAGGAAATGCTCCAGCTTGCGCGTGACAGTCTGCCAGCAGAGTGGTCGCTGACCGCAGCTCTGGCGGTGGAGGATTTTGACGACTGGCAGGAGATCCTGCTGCATCGTTTTCTGGTACTGGATTTGGGAGACCCGGCGATCGACCACGCGGTGATCGACGAAATCCGCCGTGAACACCAACTGAATATCCCCATTTTCTGCTATGGGGGCAGCGAAGAGGACCGGCTGGCAGCCCGCTCGGCGCGGGCCGACCGCTTCTTCAATCAGGACGAAATCCTACAGAAACTGCCGGAGTTTCTGCGCCAATTTTCCTGGTAATTCAGTGCCCGTCAGTAGGCGGGCACCGCAGTCGATCAGCCAACCTTGGCGTGCGCCTCCGTGTCGAGGAGCAGCTCGTGACTCTCGCTCTGTCCATCACTGGAAACCGTCAGAGTGGCAACCCGTACGCCCGCATCCTTGAAGGTCAGTTCGTAGGAGAACATGCCGGGCAACTCGATATTGCTCTCTTTCAGGGTCTTGCCTTCGCAGGTTAGGGTCACCTTGGCGGTTCCTTGCCCGTCGAGCATGGCCTGGATGCGAAAGGGATGACCCACCACGCGACGATAGACCTGCGGGTCACGATTGGCGTTGTACTGCAGGTTGTTCAGTTTAACCATCTTGACGAGTGTCTTGCTCATGAAAGCCCCTTTTCCGTGCATAAAATCCATTGTGGATGTCGATAGGTAAAACACGCATATCCTAGACGAAGCAGAGGAAAAAAGGTAGCTTAGGCCGAGGCGAGAGGAGTTCTCATGTACGACAAAACCCTGACGCTGGCGCGTTTGGACGCGGCGCAAGCTCGTATCGAGGCGCTTGGGCGCAATGCTGCAAATCACGAGTTTTCTGCAAATCTGCAGGAAGGCATGGCGATTGCGAGCGACATTTTGCGGGCGTTGCTGGCATCTGAAGGCAAGGAATCCGATCCAGATGCGGATTTGCTCGCGCTCTGGAAAACCCTGGTGAAGGGGCAACCGCACTGGAATACCATCCGCGATAATTGCCGCGAACTGGTCTATTACCAGAATTGTCTGGCAATGGAGCGCGCAGATGCCTTGCCGCCGCAACCGCAAAAAATGCTGTTACACACCCTGCGCCATTTATATCTATATGCCCGCAGCCATGCCGAACAATCGCAAGAGGAGACATCATGAGTCGGAGCAGCCACGGCGACAATGCCCTGCGCTATATCAGCGAAGAACCGTTTTACCAGCCGGTGGGAAATGAGCTGGGGATCTTCATGGCGGCCTGGGGGCGGCGCCTGCCGGTCATGCTCAAGGGGCCGACGGGCTGTGGCAAGACCCGTTTTCTCGAGCACATGGCATGGCGCCTCAAGCGCCCGCTGATCACCGTAGCCTGTCACGAGGATCTGACCAGCTCGGACCTGGTGGGACGTTTCCTGATCGAAGGTGACGAAACCGTCTGGCAGGACGGTCCTCTTACCCGCGCGGTGCGTGAGGGCGCCATCTGTTATCTGGATGAAGTCGTCGAGGCGCGCACCGATACCACCGTCGTCATCCATCCTCTGACCGACCATCGCCGTCATCTGCCGATCGATAAATTGGGGACGGAACTCAGCGCTCATCCCGATTTTTTGTTGGTGATTTCCTACAATCCCGGCTACCAGACGGTGCTGAAGGATCTCAAACCCTCCACCAAGCAGCGTTTTGTCGGGATGAACTTCACCTACCCCCCCGCAGAGCTGGAAGCGCAGATCGTGATGCGGGAGTCGGGGCTGGATGCCGAGCGCTCCAGCAAGCTGGTGCAGGGCGCGGCCAAGGCTCGTAATCTCAAGGATCAGGGTCTGCAGGAGGTCACTTCCACCCGTGCCCTGGTCTATGCCGGTACCTTGATGGCGGCGGGGCTGGCTCCACTCGAAGCAATCGAGGCCGCCATCATCAGTCCGCAGACGGACGATCCCGAACTCGCCTCGGCGCTGACGGAAATCTTTACCACCTTCTTCGGCGCCTGAGGCGGACGTGTCTGCCGCCAGCGAGGAGATCCTCGAGCATCTGGAAGCGGTCAGTTTTGTCGCCGGACGCGACGCTCGGGCGGCCCTGCCCGCCGTCGAGGCGCTCGGCGAGGCAGCCGTCTTGCGGTATCTGGAGACAGGGCGCGATCTCTTTTTTTATGACCGCGAGGCAGGCAAGGCCTTTTTCCATGCAACCGAGAGTCTGGTGCGCGCCTTTGGCGGTCTCGACCCCTGGCTGGAGCAGGCGCGCATCTTCCTTACCCAGCGCGGCACCTTTCGCGCAGCGGTAGGGTATTTCGAGCAAGCCGCCCAGGCTCGCGAGGAATACGGCGTGACCGGAGAGAAGATCTGGTATGAGGAAGGCGCGGACTGGATCGGTCGTCATGTCGATAGTGCCGCAGCGTATTTTCGCACGCCCATCGCCCGGCTCTTCGGCAGCTATGGTGCCGAGGATCTGCACACCCTGCTGGCGCCGGCACGGGAACTGGCCAAGGGACGTCTGGGGCTGGCCAGCTACCTCGAGGGTGCAATCAAGGTGCGCGCCATCTGTGGATTAGATGGGGTGCAGGACTGGGCATTGCGCGGTCGCGACATTCTTGCCGCCGGCCGCATCCGCGGCGAGGCCTGGTATAAACTCGAAAGCGACGAGGCCCGTGCTTTTTTGCTGGAGGTCTTGCCAGGCTTCCGCATCGGTCCGCACAAGCGGCTCTTTGCTCTGCTCTTGCAGGCCTGGACGGGTCTGCATCTGCCCTTTGAGGATGGCGATTGGAGCGTAGAGGGCGGGCGCGGCTTTCTCGAAACCGATGGCCGGAGCCTTTTCGTGCCGGCGGTGATGCCCGATCGGGAAGAGGCCATCCTCGCCTTCTACCACACCGGTGCGCATCTCGCCTTTGGCAGCTACGATGAAGACGCTATCCATGCGCTCTTCCGCGAAATCGGTATGGAACACCCGCCGCTCGATGCCGATCAGCGCATCACCTGGCGGCCGCTTTATGCCCAGTTTGGTCAGGATCTCCTGCGCTTTCAGTTGATCTTCGACATACTGGAAGATCTGCGCGTCGATCTTGCCATGGAGCGCGAAATGCCCGGTTATCTGCCGCGGCTGCTGCGCGCCGCGGAGCAGCGGTCGGTGCCCCCTGGTGCGGCCGGGGCCTATTGGCGCGAGGCCCTGCAGCTTACTCGTTCCGCCGTATCCGGGCAGCTCCCCAGCGAATTGGCCTCTCTTGCTTCTTCCGCCGCTAGCATCCTCGATGCCTTCCGTCTGGCCCTGGCACGCTACGCGCACACCGAACTTCCCTCCATCGCTCTGGCGGAACGAGGGCCAGCATTCCTGCCCGGACACTCCCCCAATGCCGCGCGACCCGTATATCCGCGCAAACATGGCCAGACTGCGGCGGTGGAAATGGATGCCGGGGGGCAACTCGGTGCTGCCGGCCACAAAGAAAAGCCGCGCGAAGCGCCGCAGCAAGCGGAAGGCAACGATCCAGACATGGAGATCCCGCCCGAGGACATTCAAGGGACCGGTGGCCGGGTGGGGGTGGGGATTCCCATGCCGGCCAAGGTGCATGGTAGTGGCCGCGGGGTGCAGGGGCCGAAAGGCGGTTGGCCCTACAAGGAATGGGACTACCGGCAGGAAAAGTACAAAGACAACTGGGCACGGGTACACGAGCGCAAACTGCGCGAGCAGGACGAGGCACGGGCAGTGGAGATCGCCGCCGAGTATGACGGCACCATGCGCCGCCTGAAGAAGGCCCTGCAGGCACAGAAGCCGACGCGCATGGCACCATTGCGGCGACAAAAGGAAGGTGAAGAGCCGGATATTGATGCCGCTGTACAGTTTGTCGTCGAGCGTCGCGCCGGGCAGAGCCCCAAGGCCAATATCTACCGCCAACGCCGACCCTTGCAACGCGATACTGCCGTACTCCTACTTGCCGATCTCTCCACCTCGATCATGGCCGAGGCGGCAGATACCGGCATTCGTGTGGTCGACCGCCTCCGCGCGGCGATGCTGCTCTTTGGGGAGGCCCTGGTCGAGGTGGGAGATCCCTTTGCCCTCTATGGCTTTGCCAGCAAGTATCACCAAGAAGTCCTGCTCTATCCAATCAAGCGCTTCGACGAGCGCTTCGACGCGCGGGCACGAGCGGTGCTCGGTGGCCTGAGCGGACGCTTGGCAACGCGCATGGGTGCGGCAATTCGTCACAGTACCCGGCAGTTGTTGCGCAGCCCCGCGCAACGGCGCTTGCTGTTGATTCTTTCGGATGGGCGGCCGGCTGATTATGACGATGGCGGTGATCCCCGCTATCTGCAGGAAGACACGCGCATGGCAGTGCGCGAGGCACGGGACCTCGGGGTACATGCCTTCTGTATCAGTCTCGATCCGCGCGGTGGCGATTATCTGCCCCTGGTCTTTGGGCAGGGGCACTATCTGGTCCTGCCCCAGATCGACCATTTGCCGCAGCGACTTCCGGAAATCTATCTGCGCCTGCGAGGGCATGGATGAACGAGGCCGCGCTCCTGCAGGAGCGGATTCCAGCAACGTGTCCGGCGCTCTTCGTGGGGGCGGCGCGTTATCGTCGGAACAGCTACGGCAAAAACCATCCCCTTGCCATTCCCCGCGTCTCTTTGACCCTCGATCTTATCAACAGCTACGGGGCGATGGGTGCAGCGGAGTACCGCCTGGGCCGCCCTGCCAGCCACATCGAGCTCTGGGGCTTTCACACCCGCGAGTACATTCAGGCCTTTGAGAAGGCGCAGTTTCGGGGTCGCGTCACCGATCAGGATCGCCGCGTCTACCAGCTTGGCACTTTGGAGAACCCCTATTTCCCGGGTTTTTTTGACACTCCCAATCTGGCAACCGGGTCGAGTATTCAGGCGGCCGAACTGGTTTTGCAGGGGCAGACGGCCTTCAGTCCAGCGGGGGGGATGCATCACGCAGCGCCGCATCAGGCGCGCGGGTTCTGTTATCTGAACGATCCGGTACTGGCCATTCAGCGGCTGCGCCGTGCGGGTCTGCGGGTACTGTATTGGGATCTGGACGCACATCATGGCGATGGGGTGGAGGCGGCCTTCGTCGATGATCCCTCGGTGCAGACGGTTTCCATCCATATGGATACCGCTTATGCCTATCCCTTTCATGGCGGCGGCCTCGCTGACCAAGCCGGTGGGGCGCTGAACCTGCCACTAGAT